>Ga0315298_1005596_pt1 | contig 17722 bp, 13 predicted proteins | sample WHS_1_MG_FD_203077 | JGI IMG/M metagenome (GOLD analysis project Ga0315298, IMG submission 203077) | Extremophilic microbial mat communities from Washburn Hot Springs, YNP, Wyoming, USA - WHS_1_MG | ecosystem: Environmental > Aquatic > Thermal springs > Hot (42-90C) | place: USA: Wyoming...
CCAGGTTGACTTCCTCGCTTTCCCGGATAAAGTCAACGACCTTGGTGGCGATCTCCTCTTCAGATAGCTGCACCCGAACGGGTACGATCTGCCCTCGGCGCGCGGGATCGGGCTTGGGCATCTCAAAGACGCGATGACGTACCGTGGCCATCTGCGGGCGATGGTTGGGGGTAAGGATAGTGGCCATAATGTTGCCCCCAAAAGCCGGACGGGTCTGACGCAAGAGGCGCGTCTGAGGGTCTATCTCCAGGCCGGTACAATCGGCGGTGAGGCCCGTGTAGAGGAGTGTAGCCACCGAGCCGGCCAGGTCGCGCCCTCGGGCGCTCGCGCCCAACAAAAAGATCTCCGGCTTGTACTCGCGCACCAGGTCGACCAAGATCCTGGCGTAAGGTTCGGTGCGATAGATGGAGAGCGTGGGATCATCGGCAAGAAAAACCCGATCCGCTCCATAGGCGATGGCCTCCTCGGCCACTTTGCCCACACCATAGCCCAATACACAAGCGGTGAGCGCAGTACCCAACTGGTCGGCTAGGATGCGCCCCTGGCCCATCATCTCCCAAGAGATACTCGCCGCCCGGCCATGAAACTGCTCCACCCAGACCCATACCCCCTGGTAGGCGCTCAAGTCGGAGACTTTTCCCTCCTTCTCCGGCAGGCTGAGCGCTCCGACGGGACATTCGGGCACGCAGGCCCCACAGGCGGTGCAATTGTCATTCACCACGGCGAGGCCCTCTACCAAGCTTAGGGCGGCGAAGGGACAGACCTCCACACAGGCCCCACAGCCCGTGCAAGCGTCTTGATCAATGATCAATAGGGCCATATGTGCCTCCTAGATGACCTTCTCAGCCAGGATCTTGTCAGAGAGGATATCCACCGCCGCCTCAACCGTCTCGGCGCGGATCATCTCCACCTTGCCCTCGCGCTTGGGTGGCGAAAAGACCTTGATCACCTTCGTAGGTGAGCCATCTAGTCCCAGATAGCGCCTCTCTACGCCGGGGAGATCGGCCGGTCCCCAGATGGGTATGGTCATCTTGCGAGCAATGCGGATGCCGCGCAGTGTGGGATAACGCGGCTGGTTGATGTCCTTAACCACAGTGAGCAGGGCCGGCAAGCGCGTGCGCAGGATCTCTCGTCCTTCCTCAACCAGACGCTCCACCTCAATGCTTCGCGCGTTGAAGTCAATGGCCCGAATCTTGAACACATAGGTCAGTTGGGGGATATGGAGCTGGTTGGCGATCCCCGGTCCCACCTGGCCCGTATCGCCATCAATGGCCTGCTTGCCGCAAAGGATGAGGTCGTAAGTCCCGATTTTGGCGATCGCCTTGGCCAGGGTATAGGCTGTAGCCCAGGTATCGGCGCCGGCGAATTGGGGATCGCTGAGAAGGATGGCCTCATCACAGCCCATGGATACCGCCTCTCGTAGCTCCTTCTCCGCCTGGGGCGGCCCCATGGTGATCACCGTCACCGTGCCTCCATGTGCTTCCTTCAGGCGTAGGGCCTCTTCAATAGCGTAGGTGTCAAAAGGGTTGATGATGGATTCCACCTCAGAGCGCATCAGGGTATTTGTCTCGGGATTGATGCGCACCTCGGTCGTGCCGGGAACCGATTTGATGCAAACGATGGCGTGCAAGGGTACATCTCCTTCTAGTGGTCAGCCTTCAGCTATCAGCCGTTCCAGCTGATAGCTGCAAGCTAATAGCTGGCCGCTACTCTGCTTCCCACTCTTCGGGATCATATGCCGGCAGTTCACAGCGCAAAGGCCTATCCTCACGGTAGCCCAAAGCGTATTGCGCCTGTATGAGCTCGTGAATCTCACGCGTGCCCTCGTAGATCACCGCGCCTTTGGCGTTACGCAAGTAGCGCTCCACGTCGTACTCGTCGGAATAACCGTAAGCGCCGTGAATCTGCACTGCGTCGGCGGCGGACTCAAAGGCGGCGTCACAGGCATACCATTTGGCCAGCGAGGTTTCCCGGGTGTTGCGTAGGCCCTGGTTCTTCATCCATCCTGCACGGTAGCAGAGCAACCGCCCGGCCTCAAGGCGTTGCACCATCTTGGCGATCATCTCCTGCACCAGTTGATGCTGGCCGATGGGCACACCGAAAGTCATACGCTCTTTGGCGTAGCGCACGCTGGCATCAAGGCAGGCCTGGATGAGGCCCACCGCGCCACAGGCCACGGTGTAACGCCCGTTATCTAGGGCGCTCATGGCGATCTTGAAGCCCTCTCCCTCCTGGCCGAGGAGGTTCTTGGCCGGAACGCGCACATCCTGCAGAGAGATAGAGCCGGTATTGCCCGCACGGATGCCTAACTTGCCGTGGATCGTGGCCGTAGTCACGCCGGGAAACTCGCGTTCCACGATAAAGGCCGAGATGCCCCGATGGCGCTGGGATTTATCGGTGTAGGCGATAACGAGAAAATTATCGGCCACATCGGCGAGGGAGATCCACATCTTCTCGCCATTGAGGATATAGCTATCCCCGTCGCGGCGGGCGGTGGTCTGGATGGCAGCGGCATCGCTGCCGGCATTGGGCTCCGTGAGGGCGTAAGTGGCGATGCGCTCGCCCCTTGCCTGGGGCACCAAATATTCTCGCTTTTGCTCCTCCGTGCCCCATTGCAAGAGGGTCAAACTATTCAGGGCCACGTGCACCGAGAGGATCACCCGCGCCGAGGTATCCACACGCTCCAGCTCCTCACAGGCTAGGCCCAAAGAGATATAGTCCATCCCCGCCCCACCATACTTGACGGGAATGCAGATACCTAGTAAGCCCTGTTCGGCCATCTTGGGCAAAAGTGAGCGGTCAAAGGTCTGCGCGCGGTCATTTTCCTTGATGGTGGGAGCGATCTCTCGCAGGGCGAACTCCCGGACCATCTTGCGCACCATCTCGTGCTCCTCGCTGAGCGCGAAATCCATCTTAGGTTCCTCCTTCCCTAATCCGTAGGGGCCGCCCGATGTGGCAGCCCACCCCAGCTCCCCTGGAGATGAGAGTATACCACCGAGCGCAAGGACGGGCAAGGCAACGACGGGGAAACGTAAGGGCGGGTTTCAAACCCGCCCCTAAAGCCATGGCCGCGCCTCTAGCGCCTTCGGCGGCGAATGAGGGCCGCCAAGCCAGCCAACCCTGCACCAAGGAGGAAAACCGAGCCGGGCTCGGGGATCTCGGGGCCGGGCGTGGGAACTGGGGTCGGTGCGGGTGTCGCCGTGGGGATGACGGTGGTGGGCGTCGCCCGGCAATCGGGCACCTCCACACTGGCGGTCACCACGATGGGCTCGGGAAGGTTATCAAAAGCGATGCTCGCCTGGTAGGTCAAGGTCTCGGCGCGTTGGGCATCGGCTTCAATCTGCCAGCTCACCGAGCCTACCTGCTGCCGAGCCACGTTGCCAATAGTCAAGGTCACGCTTTGCCCTGAAGCCAGGCGCAGACCGGAGGGAAGGGTGATCGTTGCCCGCCCGTTCATCAGTGGCTCGGCGGAAGTGTTAGAGACCCAGAGGTTGGCCGTGAAGCGCGTGTTAGCGCAAGTCAAGCGCGCTGGGGCGTCAAACCAGGCCGTGCCGCCGCCCGCGCCCCCCAACCCGTAACCCGTCTGGAAGGTCGCCTCCTGGTTGGGGCCCAGGGGGCGGGGGTTCCACCAGCAGGCGGCCGTGCTATCCCCGATCGCGGCCCCGGGGGTGATGGTATAATCCCATGCCGTATCATAGATGCCCTGCCCGCCTCCCCGGCCCGCTCTCCACGTGGCCAGGGCGAACCGATCTGGGGTGGTCATACCAAAACCCTTGAGGACACCCAGCGCGCGCAGGCTATCCCGGGCATAGGTAGGGGATTCAAAGGCCTTGTAATAGTCGGGCATATTGGCCGTGGCGAACTCGGTCTCAGTCGTAACCTGGCCCACGCCAGGGAGAAAGAAGGGAGCTCTATCGTTATTCCCAACCTGAATATCCAACATGCAGCGGATGCCCGCCTGTAAGCTCTCGCCACCTGTGTTCTTCACAGCGACGGCGATGAGGGCCATGTCCTCGCGATCACTATAGGGATTGAGGGCCAACGAGACGCGCTGGGTCACCTCCACCCCCTCCAGGAGCCAGCGGGTGACGATGACCCCGTTCTCCACTACAGGGCCATAGGAGGGCATTTGCCGAATGAGAATATAATCCTGTGTCACGCCTCTCCTGATGACCCGCAGCGAGGGGAAGCTGGTCCCGATCTGAGTTGGGTAGCCATAGAGCAAGCGCTTACCCTCGTCACCAGCGATATCGGGATCACCGCCCGTTGTGCCCATCACTATCGCCCCGTTACCGCCGGCAATGACTTTGATATAAGCGTTCTCTATAGCCGCCGCTGCAGTGCCCAGCAATCCGGAGGTTTTGGGATCTCCAGGGCCGGCTAAGATGACCGTCGTTCTCAAGAAAACCAGTGCCAGAGCCAGAGCGCAGCGGACGCGTTTCATCTTTTTCTCCTTTCTCACGGACCCTCAGCACCGCAACACAAAGGCCTCAAACGGTTCAACACTAGTGCTCCGACGCGATAGCATGGATAGCTTAAAAGTTTTCCTAACGCTTTATATGCCAGCCACCTTATACCGCTTCAATCGTTGAAGGCGGCTTGGGCGCGATATGATAAGTGACGCTAACGACGCCAGGAACCTCCCGAAGGATCTCGGCAGCCAATCGCTCCAGCATCTCAAAGGGCAATCGCGTCGGAGTGGCCGTCCTCGCGTCCACGCTATCCCAGCAGCGCACTTCAATCTGTTGGCCGAACTCGCGCTTGCCATCGCGCACGCCGGTCACGCGATCCTCGTGGAGGATCGCCAAGTACTGGAAGGCCTTGGTGCCCTTGAGCAAGCGCTCGACGACAGCGGTGGCCTTGCGCACCGTTTCAATACGCTCCGGAGTCACCTCGCCGATCACTCGCGCCGCAAGCGCCGGTCCCGGGAAGGGGATGCGTTCAAATTGCTCCGCCGATAAACCCAGGGCCTTGGCCACCACCCTCACGCCGTCCTTGCGCAACTGAAGGAGCGGTTCAATGATCCGGTAGCCGAAGGCCTCCTGGGGATCGATCCCGAGCTGGGCAAAGACGTTGTGTTGCCGCTTGATTCCGGCGACGGTTTCGTCCACATCGGTTAGGATCGTCCCTTGGAGCAAACATTTAGCCCCACTCTCGCGGACGATGCGCCCAAATACATCGCGGTAGAAGGTCCGGGTGATGGCTTCGCGCTTCGCCTCGGGGTCGGTGATCCCCTTGAGAGCAGCAAAGAACTCGCCGCGCGCGTCCACCAACGTGACGTTAACCCCTAGCCTTTGGAAAAGGCTCACCACTTGCTCCGGCTCCCCCTCGCGCATCAGGCCGTTGTCGATGAAGACGGTCTTGAGCCGCTCCCCCAGGGCTCGGTGCCCGAGCAAGGTGACCGTAGAAGAATCCACGCCTCCCGAAAGGGCGTTGATCGCCAGGCCGTCCCCGACAGCCTCTCTGATCTCCTGGACCTTCTCGCGGATAAAGCGCTCGGGATCCAGCTCCTGGACGGTGATCTCTTTAATCATCTGGCAACCTCCCATCCTCTTTCCAGCCTGATTGTACATGGCAACAAAAGGGTCCGTCAAGGCGAATTGGCCCTTGGCCGCTGCTATGGTACAATGGGCGGCGCTTCGCCACCACCCATCAGGCCAAGAGGGATTATGGCCCGGATCCTGTTCGCCTTGCTTCTTTGTCTGGCCCTCGTGTCCTGCAACGTCCTTCCATCGGTCATCAAAACCGACCACTCATATATCCTGGTGTGCACCAAGGATGGGCGGCTCACCGTCTTAGAAGACGACGATCCCCTCTTCGCGCGCTTTGATGCCGAGGTTCTCAGCGATCCCTACCTCGCTCGCTTGCTCTCCATTTTTGAGAACACTACCGAATCCTTCTTGGCCACGAACACCCTCTCGCCGCTATCTCAGACCATCGCCAACCACTTGGTCATCGTCCTGGATAGCGCCAGCGCTGGCGTGTTGCACCGGGTTAAAGTGTACGCCAGGGGTGAGCCGGTGCCGATGGAGCTGGCCTTGGGGCTAGGAAAAGAAGGGCAGATTGACTTGGCCTGGGCGCGACAGAACTTTGCCAGGGCCATGGGTTTCCTTCTTCTAGAGTTAGCCGGGCTGAAGCCCGAACGAGACGCCCCTGTGTCGGAGCTTCCCATCTACGAGCCCACGACCCCTTCGTGGGCCTTCCGGGCGGGGTTCGCCGCCGCCCTAGAGTCGCTCTACGGCCAACAACACGCCGATCTGCTGCGCCGGCTTTATCAGGAAAGCGCTGACCCGGCAGTGCGCGAACGCCTGGCCCGCTACGAGGCCATCCCACGCAATGGTCTGCGTTACCGCTTTGTCAACGGAACGCCGACCACCGAGTTGCGCCCACCTGAAGAGGCCGTGCGCACGCCAGGTGTAGTGGCCGCGTTCTTTTATCGCTTATTTCAGCGAACTGACACCTTTTATCCGCAGCGTTATCTCCTATGGTTCAACGCCTATGAACCGGAGGAGATACCCTACGGCAAAGTTCTCTTGGTCGTTAATCGCCTGCCCCGCCAAAAGAGCCTTTCCATACAGGCGTTCATTGAGGCTTATGTTGAGACCTTCCCGGCTGAAAAAGAGGTTATCCTAAAACTGGCTGAAGAGATCTTTCACCCGTGAGGGAACTCGTCGGATCCCTCGGTTGAACTGCCAAAGGGCCGGCATTATACTTGAGACACGAGGGAACAATATGAACCAACGTTCTTTGCTCAGTAGTGCCAGAGAGGACTTTAGTCGAGCCTTACGCACTGCCTCTATGCGCCGGCTTTGGACCAGCCTCACCGGCAAAAACGACGACTTGATCCCCTTTGAGGACCTCAAGAGCACCTTGGGCCTCATTAGCCAGCATTATCGCGGCGTGCAGCCCGTTCCCCTAGACAAGATCATCGGCAGTTTAGGGCGCAGCAGGGATTTCGATCGCATCTTCTTGCCCACTCAGAAGCACTCGCGGGGCAAATGGCTCAGCGTGGCTACGGCTTACAAAGAGGGAGTCACCCTGCCTCCTGTCTCCTTGTACAAAGTGGGAGATGCCTATTTCGTCGTAGATGGGCATCATCGGGTCTCCGTAGCTCGCCAAAACGGGCAAACGTTCATTGACGCCGAGGTGATAGAGGTGCAAAGCCGCGTGCCGGTCACCGCGGATCTAACTGTGGACGACTTGGACGTGCTCGCAGCCTACCGGGATTTCCTAGAGAAAACCAAGTTAGATGTCCTCAGGCCCGACCAAGATATACGCCTGACCATGCCCGGCGACTACCTCAAGCTCCTAGATCATATTCGCGTGCACAAGTACTTTGTGGATCGCGAACAATCGCGGGAGCTTAGTTGGGAGGAAGCGGTCACCCATTGGTACGACTATGTGTATATGCCCCTGGTGCGGACGATCCGCAAGAAAAAGCTCCTCAAGGATTTTCCCGGGCACACCGAGGCGGATCTTTATCTGTGGATCATCGAGCATGCCTATTACCTTTCGCAGAGATTTGGGCAATCCATAGCCCCTTGGGAAGTGGCCAAGGACTTTGTGATGCGCTTTGGACGCAGCCCCCGCCGCCTCTTGGCGCGGCTGAAGCAACGCCTGCTCGGCCTTATCGTGCCGGAAGAGCTGGAGCCGGGGCCTCCCGCCGGAGCCTGGCGCGAGGAACGTGTGGAATTAAGCGAAGCCCAGCATCTTTTTCGGGACATTCTCGTCACTGTTACAGGGGCCGAGAGCGGCTGGCGGGCTTTGGCCCAGGCTGCCGAGTTCGCTCGCCGCGAAGATAGCGTGTTGCGCGGGCTTCATGTGGCCACATCAGATAGTGAGGAGGCCCTGGCCCATGGGCGCCAAGTGTTGGAAGAGTTCGCCTCGCGTTGCCAAAGCCTTGGCGTTAAGGCGACCACTAGCTTGGCCATCGGCGACGTGGCCCAGCAGATCATTGAGCGCGCGCGTTGGGCCGATATGGTGGTGATCAATCAGCGTGTCGTTCACGGCCGCTGGGCGGAGCGCCCTCTGGGGACGATCTTCCAGATGGTGGCGACGCGAGCGGCGCGGCCTATCCTGGCCGTCCCCGGCACCCATATCACGCCCTTGCAGAAGGTGCTCCTGGCCTACGATGGCAGCCCTAAATCCAGGGAGGCGCTGTTCGTGCTGCGACACATGATCAGTTGCTGGAACGTGCAGGGCCTACTTCTCACCGTTGAAGGGGGTCGCGCAAACCGAGAGACGCTTGAGCAGGCTTGGCGTTACCTTCAGGAGACCGGCGGCCCGCCGGCGCCGACGCGTTACGAGCTGGGGGCGCCGGGGGAGGTGATCCTGCGCGTCATGGAGGAGGAGAAGGCCGATCTCCTCTTGTTGGGCGGCTATAGCTATCAGCCGCTACTCAAAGCCCTTCTGGGCAGCACAGTTGACCGGGTGCTGCGCGAGGCTTGGTTTCCGGTGCTCATATGTCAATAGGGCGGAAAAGAACGATATCCCTGTTTTGGGCCTCGCTCGTGAGCCTCTTGGTGTGGGGTTGGATCCTATCGTCCCCGGCCGCCGCCGAGGGGCCCGACTATGATTTGCCCGGGCGCCTCGCACTTCCTTGGGCCTGTGGCCGGGGTTACAGGATCACCTGGACGCCGGCGGACCACTGGGCCAACGGGAGGACCGTGGGCTTGGCTTTTGACTTTGCCCTGCCCGAAGGGACACCCCTCTACGCCCCGGCCGACGGCACGGCCTACTTCCTGCGTGATGAGCGCCCCTCGGAGCGGAACCTGGGCAATTATGTAGATCTCGTCGTGGGAGGAGAGTGGCTCGTGCGCCTGGCCCACCTGCGCGACGAGCAATCCGGCCAGCGAGAAGTCAGGGCAGGCGAACTGCTCGGCTACTCCGGCAGCTCCGGAGCGGATGCCGCACACTTGCATATAGAACTACTCGTGCGTGAGGGCAAAACCTGGGCGCGGCCCGACCCGGCACGACTAGAACGCCTTTTCGGCCTGCCCGCAGAGGATCTCGTGGAAGGCGCGCTCATCGTCAACGATGGCTGTCCCGCGCATCTCGTCTTGGAGGATACGGTACGGCCCCTTCGGGAGCGCTTCTCCCTCGGAGAGGTTGCCGAGCTTGAGGTAAAGGTGCGCAACGAGGGTTTGCAGCCGCTTACCCTAAGGGCCGTTCAGCTTTCACTGCAAGGCCCCGACGGCGAGGCCCTTATGGCCGAGGCCCAGGGCGAATGGATCATCGCGGGCAAAGCCCTTCAAGCCATCACGATCTCCGCACAGCCCAACTTCCCGGGGCTGTGGCAGGTGGATCGTGTCATCTGCCAAGCAGAGGACAACAGCTATGTCCTTCCCGCGGAAGGGATCTTTACCGTGGAGCCTTCAGAGCTCAAACTCGTAGGGGTTAGCACGCGCCCGGCCTTTGAGGTGGGCGAGCGCATTGAACTAGAAGTTTGGGTCGAGAATTGCGGCGATGACGATCTGGCAGTTGACGACCTTCGCGTAGAGGGCTTACAGCCCAACGGCCTACTCTGGACGGCTTCGGCAGGGGAAGCGCGCGTCATACCCCCGCATAGCCTGAACCGTTTCCTCCTATCAAGCCCTACTGTGCCCGTTAGTGTGGGCTATTGGCGGATCACTCGGGTCGGTTACGAACAGGGGAAACGGCTCTTTTACTTGACTCAAATGGACGACTCCTTCGCCGTCCAAGGGCCGGAGCTGCGCATCGTGCGCGCAGCCGTTTACGCTTCGCCCAAGAGCTTGGACATCTTCTTGATCGTCACCAACACCGGGACACGACTGGCCACCCTAGACGCCCTAGAGGTCTGGGGATGGAAGCCCGGCGGCCAAGAGCCATTCTCCATCAAGAGCACGATCCTGCGGCAGCTAGAGCCGGGCAGGTCAACACTCATTCGCCTGGCCCAGCCCATAGAATCAGAAACGGGCACCTGGCAATTGGTTGAGGCCGGCTACTGGATTCGTGGCGAGTACTACCGCCTCGCGCTCCCCACACAGCTCACCGTAGAAGTCGCCCAACCCAACCTCAAACCCTCACCATGACGGTCGCAGATCGCTTCATTTCACCTACACCTCACCGCTTGGGGTCGTCCAGAGCTCGCTCGCCCGCTTTGGGTCTCGCTTTAGGGATAGCCCTTCTCGCCCAAAATTGGGTGGACAAGAGGGTACAGCTTGGCCTGGCTTCAGTGGTGTATGTGCTTGCAGCCTTCCTCTACGCCCTGGCCGCGCGGCCCACTATCCGCACACGAGAGGAGCAGACTGCGTTCCAGCCATCCCGGCCATTGAACGTTTCCCATCTTCTGTGGGCCTTAGCCTTCGGAGGGTTGGCCTTCGCCAGCCTCGGGCACAACCGCTTCACCTTCCAGGGCTTTTTAGCTTGGGTTATCGGCCTGGCCTTGTGCTTCTCAGCCATGCCCCCAAGCAAAGAGAGCCGGACAGCGAGGGACTTGAGGCAACGCCTTTCTGCCGGGCGATGGTGCCTCCCCTGGAGCACTTTGGCTTTGATCGCGGCCACCCTTGTAGGAGCTTATTTAAGGCTCTATCAACTCCCAGAACTCCCCGCCGACCTAGGGTGGGATCTGCCCTATAATTACTTTGATGCCCGGCGCATATTACATGGCGACTACCTGATCTTTTTCCCCGATAATCTGGGCCGCGAGGGGATGTTTTTTTATCTTATCGCCGCCGTATCCAAGCTGGGCAAGCTGAACGCCTATAGTTTGCGCCTCACCTCGGCCTTGGTGGGGATCTCCACCATCCCAGCCATTTATGCCCTGGCCCGAGAGTGCGCCGATGAGGAGACCGCCGCCTATGCCGCCTTCCTTCTAGCGACGAGCAAGTGGCATTTGAGTCTGACGCGCTCCGGCTATCGCGTCTCGTTGATGCCCTTATTCGCTATCCTCACGCTCTATGGCCTGGCGCGAGGCCTGCGACGTGGTCAAAACCGAGATTGGGCCTGGGCGGGGCTTTTCTTGGGCTTGGGGTTGTGGACCTACAAGGCTTTTACCGTTGCCTGGCCGACTTTCCTTTTATGTACGGGAGCATACATCCTGCTGGGCCTCCGCCGGCGAGCGAAACCGGGCGCGCAGGAAGCGAACGAATGGCCTCCCGAGCGTTGGGCAAGGCCACCGAAGCAGATCCTCGCGGGGGCCGGGCTGGCGCTCCTCGTGGCCGTGATCGCGGCCATGCCGATGATGCGCTTTATCGTGGACATGCCTGAGGTTTGCTTGCAACGCGAGCTCCATGGCGCTCGGCTGGTAGAAGAGTCTCTGAACGGCCAGACCTCTTGGCTGAAGCACGCCGCCCAGAATGTGCTCACCAGCCTGCTGATGTTTAACTACGAGGGCGACGGCAATTCGCGCTTCGGCGTGCCCTTCCAGCGGCATTTGGGTTTCGTCAGCGGTACACTCTTTGTACTAGGGATTGCCGCCGCAATAGGCCGCTTCAGGCAAGGAGGCAACGCGCTCTTGCTCCTAGCCTTAATAGGATTCACCGCGCCGATGACCGTGAGCATGCTTGCCGGGGAAAAGCCCAATCTGTTCCGCTCTTCCGGCACCATCGGTCCAGCCCTCGTGCTAGGAGCCATGACGTTGCGAGCTTTGCGGGGCGAGCTAGGGGAGTCTTTGATCAATATCTCTAGCCGGACGCTCAAGGTGACCCTCAATAGCGGGCCAGCCTCAAAGAGCAGCGTGCCCATGTGGAGGCTTGATGGCAACCTAGCGCTCCTGCCCATGCTACTCATCGCTGCCATGCTTTTCAATGAGTGCCGCGAGACGTCGCGCATCTACTTTCGCGATTTTCGCCGTTTCGCCCCTGACGAGGCCAACTACTCCGTGGCCCTGGAGATGGCCAAGGCAATCCTTTCCTTTGAAGACGGCCCCGCGTATATCAAAAGCTGGCCCTATTGGTACGATGGGCAGGCCGTTCAGGTGCACCTTGAGGCCGAGGGCCACTCCTTAACAGGAGAACTATCTGACCTGCACCCCGATCGGCCGCCTTTGGCAGGGTTTCACGGAAAGATGCTAGTGTTATTACACCCTGAAGATACGGAAAGCTTGGCCACTCTGCGCACCTTTTTCCCGCGCTACGCAGTGAGATTGGAGCATTTTCCAGGGGGACGACCTTCTTTGGTAATATTTAGCGGTGAGAGGTAGGGGTAACATTACCCCTCGCTGGGAGGTCCTAAGCGCTCCTCAATGAGTTGCAAGAGCCAGGGCAGATCGTCAATGGTCCCCGGCTCCAGGCACATGACCAAGGAGACGCCATTGGCGTCGGGCCTGCTCACCAGTTCGTACGAGACAGGCAGCAAATCGGCGATGAGCTTGCCCTTGGTCAATACGCGGCTGAGCCAAGCGATGCGGCCCAGACGAGTTTGGCGGAAGAGGACCGGCTTACGGCGAAAGGCCTGCACATCGGCCCAGAGGAGGAACTCGTCGCCCCAGTGCGAGCGTCGCGCGATATATTCGTCAGTTACGGTGATCTCCTCCTCGCGCAACATGGACCAGTAATACAAGCCGACGAGGTTGGGCAAAAGGAAAAGGGCGAGAAAGAGCCAGAACCAACCCGTCCTCGCCAGCTTGCTCAGCGTAGCCCCCAAACCGTGGCCCACACTGGTGATGAGGATAAAGAACAACACGAGAACAAGGGAAAAGAGAAACAATACACCCAGATAATGCCGCCCCTGGCCGCCGAAGCTCTCTCGTTCCGGGACCTGACGCCCGCAGCTCGGACAAAGGCTTCCCCCAGGAGCAGGACACTTACAATCAGGGCAGAGCATCTTGTATTTTACCTTCGTGAGCAAAGGAGCTTATGGTCCAATTCAGTTTATCCGATCACCCTCACCGGCGGTTCAATCCGCTAACCAGAGAGTGGATCTTGGTCTCTCCTCATCGCACTAAACGGCCTTGGCTCGGCCAAGTCGAGAAACCACCTGTAGAACGCCGCCCGGCCTACGATCCCCAATGTTACCTTTGCCCAGGGAACCTCCGCGCCGGAGGCATCCGCAACCCACATTATACCGGGACCTTTGTCTTTGAGAACGACTTTGCCGCCCTATTGCCGGATACTCCCCAGGGCATCATCCAAGAGAAAGATCTACTTATCGCCCAGAGCGAGCCGGGCATCTGCCATGTAGTCTGTTTTTCGCCCGACCACAGCCTGACCCTGCCCCAGATGGCTGAAGCGGACATATGCCAGGTCGTAGATACCTGGACGTCGCTCTATCAAGAGCTTGCCTCTCGCCCAGAGATAAACTATGTACAGATCTTTGAAAACAAGGGCGAGATCATGGGCTGCAGCAACCCACACCCTCACGGCCAGATCTGGAGCAGCTATTCTATACCTCAAGAGCCCGCCTTAGAACAGGCCGCACAAGCGGGCTATCTACAGGAAAAAGGCTCTTGTTTGCTTTGTGACTATCTCGCCTTGGAGCTTGCCCGAGAAGAACGACTGGTCTGCTACAACGATCACTTCCTGGCTTTGGTGCCTTTCTGGGCCATCTGGCCCTTTGAGACCATGATCCTCAGCCGAAGGCACGTCGCCTCACTGGCAGACTTGACCTCAGGCGAACGGGCCGCTCTGGCCAACCTGCTCAGACGCTTGACGATCCGCTACGATAACCTCTTTGAGGTCTCCTTCCCTTATACGATGGGCATCCACCAAAAGCCCACGGACGGCGAAAAACATCCCGAATGGCACCTACACCTGCACTTTTATCCCCCGCTTCTACGTTCGGCAACGGTGCGCAAGTTCATGGTAGGATACGAAATGCTGGCCAATCCCCAACGCGACTTGACCCCTGAATCAGCAGCCGCACGCCTGCGCGCCCTAGCTGAGGTGCGTTTCGATCAGCGTTAAGCTCGCTCGGAGCCGCTCGCCTGAGGAAAGATCACTCCGCCACGGCCGGCCCCACGGCGTTCTTCGCCCTCCAGGGAGCCCGCCTCTTTCTCTAGAGCCTGTAGTCGCGCCGCAAGTTCTTCAATGTCTGCCAACTCCAAACCATAACCCGGCGTGCCCTTGATGAGCTGATTGATAAGCGCACGCTCAAAGTGACGGATGAACTCTTGCGGAGTGCGGTAATGTTCCCAGGCGATGCCGGATCGTCCGATGAAATAGCTCGCCGCAGGCGAGGCTGGCACACTGACCTTTCTATAGGCGAAAACCGCCATACCGGCCTTCTGAGCCGCAAGCCATTCCACACCTATCGGAGCGGTGATATCCATCCCCAAGAGGATGAGATAAAAGCTGCTCGCCTCTAGGGCGACTAAATCGGGATTCCCAGACTCACCGCGCCCTGGAGTCCGCTTAATGACCCATTTTACCGCCCGTGGCATGCCTGCAAGGAGTTGGCCTAACAGCTCACATTCAGCATCCATCTCGCTTGAGGCACTCACGTAAAGGCCAAGAGTCTTCTCCATACATAAGCCTCCTTAGCCTCGCTTATTGGGATCAATAAGTGCCTTGACCGTGCGATAGTGCTCTACGTCGTCCAACGCTTGGTTGGCTTCCTCCAACGCGTAGCTGCGGGTGATGAACCGCTCCCACTGAAAGCGCTCGCCATGTTTGGCCAAGACCCTTAACCCGCGCCAAAAGTGGCTAAAATCGCTTCCCCAACTGCCTCGGACCTCAAGGTGCTTGCGGTTGATATCCAGATGAGGGTTCATGCGGATGTCGCCCAGGTCGGTATATTGTCCCACGATCACATAGCGGCCGGCGTCGCGGGTCATGGCAAAACCCTCGTTCACTGCCGAGGGATTCCCGCTGGCCTCTATGGTCACATCGGCACCACGGCCCTTGGTGAGCTCTAGGACGTGGGCGATGCGTTCTTGGGGGGATTCCTGCTCAATATCAATGGTCACATCGGCGCCGATGCGCCTGGCCTCGTTCAGGCGCTTCGCCGGCCCCCCGATGACGATGACCTCGGTCGCGCCACAAAGCTGAGCCAGGATCGCCGCGCTCAGGCCCACCGGGCCGCTTCCCTGAATCACCACCGTATCGCCCAAGGTGATCTCCGCGCGTTCTATGGCGTGGACAGCGGTGGGCAAGCCACAACCGGCGCCGATGAAGCGCTCTGGGGGCACCGTTTCGGGCAAGGGCAACACCTTGACCCCCGGCTTAAGGTAGATCATCTCCGCCCATCCGCCCAGCAAGCCCTCGTTCGCCGAATAGGTGATGCCATAGACCCGCCGATGCGGGCAGCGCGTAGAGGCCTTGGCCACGGTGCAAAACCAACAATGGCCACAGGTCTCGTGGACATCCAAGAAAGTCACGATCTGCCCCACGCGCAAAGGCACGTCATCCAAGTCCACGGGCCTACCCCTGATTTCTACGATCTCGCCCACATTGACGTGCCCGGGGATTATGGGATAAGGCACGCCGGCCAAGTGACCGTGATGGAGATGGACATCCGTGCCACACACTTCGCTGAACACCGTGCGCAGGAGGACCGCCCCCTCCTCTAAGGTGGGGCGAGGGAGATCACGCACCTCAAGGGGCACATTGGGAGCTGGCATGACAGCTGCTTTAACCATGTTAAGCCTCCAAAACCGTAAATGCTACGTAAAATCATCAATACATCGGATGATTGAAAAATTATAATCGCCCCCGACCCTCCCTGTCAACGCTGGCCACCTTAACGCATCTTTCACGCTTTATTTACGCCCTTTCACCAAAGCGCAAAGGCGTTTCATGCTATAGTGTGAGGTGAGTCGTCACCATATACACTTTAGGATAGTTCAGGATGACCAAGCGCATTTTGCTCGTAGACGATGAACCTCAATTGCTCTTCTCGGTCAAAGAGTTTTTGTCTCGCGTCGGCTATGAGGTGACCGCCGTAGAGAGTGGCACCGAGGCTTTGGAGAAACTCGTAGAAGCGCCACCTGATCTGATTATCTCCGACATACTGATGGAGGAGATGGATGGCTTCGAGTTCCAGAGGCGGGTCAACGCTCTCACGGGGGCCAGTATCCCCTTCGTCTTTCTCACGGCAAAAGGGGATCTGCGGGATCGCCTGGATGGGTTGCGCGGAGGAGCGGACGATTATGTCGTCAAACCCTTTGAGCCCGAGGAACTGGAGGCACGCATCGCCGCCATCTTGAACCGCGTAGAGCTAACCCGCCAGGAAGATCGCCGCGAGGTAGATTACCTGCGGACGCGTATCTTGAATGAAGTATCGCGGCAATTACGCGTGCCGGTGACCAGCATCATAGCCCATTTGAACCTTCTCCTCACCGAACGCTTTGGCCAGGACCCCAAGAAGCAGGAACGCTACCTGCGCAACGCCCTGGAGGATATCAACACCTTGAGGGATTTGATCCAGGACCTGTCGTGGGCCAAGGCAAACGCGGATGGCGAGATCCTTTTGAGGCGCGAGCCCATTCGGGTAGCTCCGGTGGTGCGTGGGGCGGCAGCCAGCGCAGCTAAATTGGCCGCCGACAAGGGCGTTACCTTGCAGATCTCGTGTGGGGGATTGCTAAGCGCCAACATCGATGGAGAGGTTCTCGGTCAGGCACTCTCCGGGCTTCTAGAAGCGGCCGTGAAGCTCTCGGATCCCGGTACCCTGGTTCGCATCAGCGCCCAACGTGCCCGGGAGGGCGGCCTGGAATTCGTGATCACAGACGGCGGCAGCAACTCGCACGCCTCGGATGACGCGAACTTGGAACTGGGCAATGCATTGGATCTGGCGCGGCGGGTCGTCAAAGGACATGGTGGTCAGATCTCCATCCAAAGAGCAGCAGATGGCCGGCAGCAAATTACGATCTGGCTTCCCGGGCGCGTGGCCAAACACGTTGGAGCGAGAAAACACTAACGCCGTGGAAAACGAGAAGCTACGCCTGTGGCGCCTATTCATTTTGGGGCGCAGCGCAGTGACAGGGGTCTTCTGGATTCTCTTAGCTCTTATTGACGGTTTCTGGCCTCCCTATCCGCTGCGCCCCCTGCTCATCTTGGCCGGGGCACAGTTCTTCAGCAATGCGCTCTACCTTTACCTCTGGAAGCGCCGCGACATCGCCTTTTTGGGATTCCTCTCTTTCAGCCTAGAGATCGTGCTCATCAGCTTGATGGCCTACTTCCTGGGCCCAGACGGCCATGCCTTCGTGCTTGCCTATCTTTGGCCGATCATCATGGGCGGCTGGCTGATCGGCCGGCAGGCGATCCCCCCGCTCACTGCGTTGAGCGCCATCGCCTATGCCACCCGCGTCCTCTTGGAGCGACGGGGATGGGCCATTACCGAGCGCATCCTCGCCCCTGCCGGGATGCCCTTGGCCTTGGTGCTTACCCTGCCTTACTTGGCCTTTATCTCGTTGCTCGTTTGGCTATTGACGACCGAGATGGAAAACAGAGAGGAAAACCTGCTGAACGCCGTCTCGGAGAATGCCCACCTTCTCCAACGTCTCAAGCGTGAACGCAACCTCTTGCGCGATATCTTGACCAACATGGCTGAAGGGGTCTTGGTCACCGATGGAACGGGCAAAGTGCTCCTCGCCAATCGCGCCGCTACCGCCCTACTCCACGTCCACGAGGGAGAGAACCTTTCCCCCTGGCTGCTTAGCCAGGTTTCCGCCGAGAGAGGCGAGGAGGCTTCAGACAATCGCCGCATCGTGGAATTTGAGGGCCGCACCATTAGTCTCAGCAGCGCCGAGCTATCCGGAGGCTATGAGATGCGGGCGAACCTCCTCGCAGAGCCCAATGTGGCACCTCACAGAAGGGCACAACCC
>Ga0315298_1005597_pt1 | contig 17718 bp, 19 predicted proteins | sample WHS_1_MG_FD_203077 | JGI IMG/M metagenome (GOLD analysis project Ga0315298, IMG submission 203077) | Extremophilic microbial mat communities from Washburn Hot Springs, YNP, Wyoming, USA - WHS_1_MG | ecosystem: Environmental > Aquatic > Thermal springs > Hot (42-90C) | place: USA: Wyoming...
AGCACCCCAGTGTTGCCGAAGATGCGGTGCAGGTTGGCATACAGACGTGGGCTGGTCACCAAAGCAAAGGGACCTACGAAGCCGGCAGTCGTCAGCTTATCCACCGCCGCCACCACATCGTCGAACCCCTTCCCGGCCGCTCCCCAATCACTCATAGGGATCGTGTTGCGGCCGGAGGCGTTGAGCAGCCCTTCGAAACCCAGGTCTGCTCTGCCGTTGAAGATCAGATCGTCTTCCGCCTGCGCAGTGAGCGCCGCCGCTGCCGCCGGCTTCCCCAAATCGAGGGGCGTGCCGAAACGAGTGCTGCTCTCGATGTCGCGCCAATGCAGGCGAAAGTCCTTGTACAAGATGGGCAAGGGAATCAGCTTGCGCTCCTGCGCCTCCACCACCGCTCTCTTGTCCTCACCCAGCAAGCTAACGATTCCTCTCTCGGTGCCCGTGTACACCTCGCCGATGAGCGCCTGGATGCCCGGCCCGTAAGGACCTGAAATCGAAATGAAACGTCTCCCCACTAGGGTTCGCCGCGCCACCTCGGTTACTACCTGATCGATCGCCGCGAACTGCTCCGCGCTCAAAGGAGACTGATCTCGCATCAGAAAGTCGGCCATACAACCCTCCCGCGACGAGTAGACTGAGGCGCAGCCTATTCGCTCTCCGTATCTGTGCCCTTAAGCTCGCGCAAGCTGCCCACTGTCAGCTGGCCCGGACGCGGCCGGCCAAGCCGGCCCTCTGTCCCCGCCCGCGACGACTCCGCGGCCAGCTGCTCCAGAAGCAGAGTGAAGCTCCCCTCGTGGTAGCTTTCCTGGAATCGCACGCGGGCGAGCAGGTCCTTGACTTCCGGCAATGTCACCGCTTCCAGGTGCCTGCCGTACCGGGCGATCGCCTCCCGCTCATCCTCTATGCTCGACCTCAGCACCGTGGCCGCGTCGTTCGACAGGTTGACGCCCGCGTGCTCTGTGGTTGGTTCGCCCGATAGCTCTGCTACCACCTCTGCCAGCCAGCCCAGATGCTTCATCTCGTCGATGGCACTGTTCTCCAGCATCTCCTTGTGGACGTCACAGAGGCCGGTAACGAAGGCGAGGTGCAGGTAGCGCAAGATCGCGGAGTACTGTTGCCGGCTGTCTTCATTGAGCAGGTCCACTGCCACTTTGACCTCTGGCGTACCCGGCGACTTGGGGTACGGCTCTATTCGCTCGACTTGCATATTGGTCTCCGCAGCGAAGGAGCCCTCGGCATACGGCTTAGCCGCCGCGAAGGCCTCCGCCTTCGGAGAGGGGCCGCCAAGCAGCTTCACGTTCTCTTCGAAGAACTGCAGGTGGGCTTTCTCATCCGAAACGATCCGCTCCAGCACCCGGCGCACGCGAGGATCGTCGATCTGCTGGATCTCATACTCGTAGCGGGCGATGGCAGCTCGCTCGGCGTGGACATCGAGGTACAGAAGGTCGGCCGCCGCGCTGCCATCCACCGCGATCAGCCCGCGCTCGATCGTGGGGTCGCCCCCGAGATATACCACGAGTTCCGAGCCCCACTTGTAGTGCCGCATCTCCTCACGGGCGATCTCTTCAATGTCGCACGCCAGTTCCCCTTCGCCGATCCGATAGGCGTGTTGCAGGTACTGAATGATGGCTGCGTGCTCTCCCCGCAGATCGCCCTGCAGCCGCTCGATCAGTTCGCTCTTGCTGAAAGCGGGCATAGGCATCCCTCTCCACCAACTGTCTCTAGGATCCATCGCCGGGACGGGACTGTGCCAGGTCTAGCGCTTCCCTTCTCATCATATGATGGCCGCCTGGCTATGTCAACTCCCCATGAAGCCAGCGACCCCTCGCTCGGGTGCAAGCCGCTGGCACGAATCCTGCAAAGCCGTGCTGTTGTCAAGGGTCCTCGCACGCGATCGTTGTTGAGCAGTTGAGTGTCACTATCCGCTGCCCGCGCGGTGGATGTCTCCTCCTTGAATGCGTATGTGTGTAGGTCCTTCGCCATCTGAGTCTGCGACCGAACGGTGAGGTGCAGGGTGAGCGCAGAGAGGAAACCGCAGTCCTATCATTCAACTGACAGTCCCGCTGACTCTGCCGCGAGGTCGGTGGCTCCCTCGCTCGGTAGAGTGGGAGCAGCCGCCAATCCCTTACAAGAAGCTGCCCGGAAGGGCTCTTCCCCTCTTCGTCTCGAAGCGGCATCGCCTGGTTGCCTTGCCTCCCTGGCGGCAGGTGCCCTGCCTGCGGGCTGCTCTCTGAAGGCGGTTCTCGATTCGACGACCGAGGGCGTGGCAGTGGTGGATGACGCCGGCAGAGTACTGCTCTGGAACTCGTCGATGGCCAGGATAACCGGCTTCCAATCTGCGGAGGCCGTAGGCCGACCTCATCATGAAGTGCTGAATGCCACCCCGGTCTGGTGCGAGGACATAGCCGGCAAGCCCTGCCCCCCCGGTCAGCCCATTCACTACGCCCAGACGGGCCCGATCGATGTAGTCGTCCACACCAAGAGCGGAGCCGAAGCCCGGGCTCGCCTATCTGTGAGTCCCCTGGAAATCCCGGAAGGCGGGCCCCAAATGCAGGTCCTCACCCTCATAGAGACCGCAGAATACCAACTGGAGAAGCTCAAAGATGAGCTCATCTCCCTGGCTTCGCACGAGTTGCGAACGCCCCTCACCTCGATCAAGGGCTACGCGGCCCTGCTCCAGAAAACCGGCCGTTTCGATGCCCGCGCCGTCGATGTCATCCTGCAGCAGAGCAGCCATCTCCAGCGCCTTATAAAAGATATGCTGGATGCCGTCCGCCTGCAGACCGGCCAGCTCCGCCTTTGCCTAGCTCCTCTCGACCTCTCGCAGCTGGCCGCGGAAGTCATCGAGCGGTACAGCGGCCTGGGAACGGACCGCCGCTTCGTCTTGGAGGCGGAGGAGGAAGCACCGCTAGCGCAGGCCGATCGCGACCTTCTTGAGCAGGCGTTGGGAGCGCTCCTCGACAACGCTATCAGCTACTCGCCGGCCGGCAGCATCGTGAAGGTAGAAGTCAAACTGCTGCGCCCCGAACCCGGCTGGCCTGAGGCGTTCACGGCGGGGCGCTGGGCCCAGGTGATCGTGAGCGACCAAGGTATCGGCATCCCTCGAAGTGACCTTCCGTACCTATTTCAGCGTTTCTACCGAGGCAATCAGGAGGAAGTCCAGCGCATCTCCGGCGCCGGCCTCGGCCTTTACCGGGTGCGGGAGATCGTGGAGCAGCACGGCGGCCGCATCTGGGTGGAGAGCGAGCTTGGCCAGGGTACCGCCTTCTACTTCACGTTGCCCAGTGCCGACGCCGCCAAAGACACGCCAAGCTGAGGTCTATCCGAGCCAGCTCGGAGGACCAGGCCCCGAATGCTGTCAACATTTCGCTGGCTATCTGCACCGCCGCCTAAGCGCGAAGCGACCCCAGGATGGCGCTCGACTTGAGCTCTCTCTCCACCGTGTACTGCGTGTACTCCTTCAGCGCCCCTCCCACCTCCTGCCGCAAGGCATCCGACACGCGCAGGCGCGAGACGAGTGCATAGTCGCCGCGCTGGAACAGCCGTAGCAGCTTGAAGGCGTTCGTGGAAAGGGGCCGGGCATTCGGAGCAGAGCGACCGCATTGGGGGCAAAGTACCCCACCTTCGACGGCACTGAAGAAGTTGCCAGCCGGTACTAGCAGAGCGCGGCAGTTCAAACAGTGATGCAGCTCGGGGCGGAAGCCGACGAACCCCAGCAGCATCACCTCGTACAAGCGCAATGCCAGCTCCGGGTCGGCGGCCGTGGCCAACCGTTCCAGCGTGTGCAGCAGCAGCTCGAACACCGGATAGCTCTCGACTCCATCTTCCATCAGCTTGTCCAGCATCTCGGCCGCATAGCAGGCGAGAGCGATGCGGGTGAGGTCTTCGCGCAACGGTCGGTAGGAGTGAATCGTTTCGCTCTGGGTAACGATATCGAGTTGGCGGCCCTTGGCCAGCAGCATCTGGCTGTGCGTGAAAAGCTCCACGTGCCCCCCGAGCTTGCTTGTTGGCCGCCGCACTCCCTTGGCCACCGCTCGCAGCTTGCCCAAGTGCGGGGTGTAGAGCGTTATGATCTTGTCTGCCTCCCCGAAGTCAGTCCGTTTGAGCACGACCGCCTCGGTGCGATAGAGCCGGGGACGCGCCACCTGAGCCTCTCCCAATCGGCAAGCCATAACACGACATAACCAGACCGCATTCTACCACGCCTGGCTGCGCTTGACAAGGCCGGAGGGCAATGCTATATTCGGCCAGTGGATGCCTCTGGCTCCTTCTGACTGCACCGAGGCCGACCCCCGGTTTACATAAGCACCCTGTTTGTGTTGGGAAATGGTACTTTGGAGTGACCCGAGGGTGATAGGCGTCCCGTCGGCGGTTGTAGATGCCTAGAAGCTTGACCCTGGCTGCACTGCAACTAAGCTCCACTGACGATAAGGAGCGCAACCTGGCGCGGGCGGCGGCGCTGATCGACGAGGCAGCAAGCCGCGGCGCCCGTTACGTGGCCCTTCCTGAGACCTTCCCCTACCTGGGCCCCAAGGAGCGCTATGCGGAGATAGCCGAGCCCGTGCCAGGCCCGACCATCCAGTTGATGGCGGCCAAAGCAGGTGAGCATGGTATCTATATCTTGGCCGGCAGCCTGCTGGAGCGCGTGGAGGGCTCGGACCGCTTCTACAACACCAGCGTGTTGCTGGGGCCCGACGGCTCGCTCTTGGCCCGTTACCGCAAGATCCACCTCTTCGATGTCGAAGTGGGGGGCCGGCGCTATCTGGAGTCCGACCTCGTGGCGCCCGGCTCCACGGTGACCGTGGCCAAGGCGGGCGAACTGACGGTAGGGCTCAGTATCTGCTATGATCTTCGCTTCCCCGAGCTCTATCGCGAGTTAGCGTTGGCCGGCGCCCAGATCGTCTTCGTCCCTGCTGCCTTCACTCTCCACACCGGCCGCGATCATTGGGAGGTTCTGTTGCGTGCCCGCGCCATCGAGAACCAGGTCTTCGTCGTGGCCGCGGCTCAAGTGGGGCGTGCGCCGGGAGGGCTGATGCACTATGGCCGCAGCATGATCGTCGACCCTTGGGGGTTGGTGCTCGCGCAGGCGCCCGATCTGGAGATGGCCTTGGTGGCCGAGATAGACCTGGACGAAATTCAGCGGGTGAGAGAAGCCGTGCCCGCGCTCCGACACCGCCGCCCGGAAGCCTACCATCTAGGATAGGCGACCGTGGCAAAGGGGGTTCGGAAAGGAATGCTCGGAAGTGGAACGCTCTGCGGATTCCCCCCGGGTCGGCGATTGACTTGCCCCGGAGGCCATGATATAAAGCGGGAAGCAAAGCTCGCTGCAGGCTGCTGGCGAAGAGGAGAGCGATGAAGGCTTTAGGGTTGATTCAGACAGAGGGGCTGGTTTGCGCGCTGGAAGCCGCCGATGCGGCCAGCAAGGCGGCCAGCGTGGAAGTGATCGGCTGGGAGATCGTTCGCTCGGGCTCACAGATCATCCTCAAGCTTCAGGGCGACGTCAGCTCGGTAACCGCCGCTATGGAGGCCGCCAAGGTGGCCGCATCCAGGGTGAACAAAGTCATCAGCGTGACGGTCATCGCTCGGCCCGACCCCGGCATCGAGAAGATGGTGTGGTCGAAGGAGACGGTCGTTCCCAAGCCCAAGGTGGCAAGCAGTCCAGCGGCTGAGCCCGCTGCCGGGGCGGCTGCCGAGGGGTCGAACTCGGGAGCGAAGAGGCCGAAAGGCAAGGCCGGAGCGTAGCTTCCCTAGAAGTGCTGGGCCAGCAAGCAGCAGGCCAAGAACCAGCAAGCTTGGAATTAGCAGGCCGAAAAGTAGCAGGCAAGGAGGAACAGCATGGCCGGTGAGGCATTGGGCCTGATTGAGACGCGAGGGTTTGTGGCAGCGGTCGAGGCCGCAGACGCCATGGTCAAGGCCGCCAACGTCGAGCTGATCGGGCACCAGACGATTGGCGCTGGCCTGGTCACCGTGATCGTGCGCGGAGACGTGGGAGCAGTCAATGCGGCGACCGATGCGGGGGCAGCGGCAGCGCGACGCGTCGGCGAGGTGATCTCCGTGCACGTGATCCCACGCCCCCACAACGACGTCGAGAAGATCCTGCCCGCTCGCGCGCCCAGCATTTCTATGAAGGCGGACTGACCGATGGCCGCGAACGGTAACGCCCTGGGAATGGTTGAGACCAGAGGCCTACTGCCGGCCACGCAGGCGGCCGACGCCATGCTCAAGGCAGCGAACGTCGAGTTCGTCGGCTACAAGAAAGTCGGCAGCGGACTGTGCACCGTGATCGTCCGTGGCGATGTGGCGGCGGTGCGAGCGGCAGCCGAGGCCGGAGCTGCGGCGGCCAAACAGGTGGGAGAGGTCGTGTCGATGCACGTCATCCCCCGGCCGGATGATCGCCTCTACAGCATCCTGCCCTGAGCGCCGGCTGGGCTTCGTTATCCAACATTCCCGATCGGCAGCGATTCACTGGGCCCACCGGCCCGCTGCCCCCGGCCGAAACGCCGGGCAGGCGAGGCCGTGAAGGCGAGGTAGGGACATATGGCAGTTGATGTGGAAGAGCTGCGGCGCCTGATCGTGCAGCGCGTGATGGAGCGCCTGGCCGCCCGGCCAGAGCCTACGCCAGCCGCCCCGGCGCCCGCCATGGGCGAACCCATACCGGTGGGCATCTCGGTGCGACACGTTCACCTCTGTCGGGAAGACCTCGACATCCTATATGGGCCCGGCTACGAACTGACTCCTTTGCGCGAGCTCTACCAGCCGGGGGAGTTCGCCGCCCGCGAGGTGGTGACGGTGGTGGGGCCACGCCTCCGCTCCCTCGCCGATGTGCGCATCCTGGCCCCCTTGCGCAAGCGCACTCAGGTGGAACTGGCCCAGACTGACTGCATCGTTCTTGGCATCCGGGCGCCAGTGCGCCCTTCAGGGCAGCTTGACGGCGCGGCCCCGATCACCTTGGTGGGGCCGAAGGGCTCAGTCACTCTCCCCGAGGCAGCGATTCGTGCCAATCGTCACATCCATATGAGCCCTCAGGATGCGGAGCGCTTCGCCGTGAAGGATAACGACCTGGTGATGGTGAGAGTGCCAGGAGACCGCGCCCTGATCTTCGAAAACGTCCAGATTCGCGTGGGGCCCAAGTTTGTGCTTCAGCTTCATATAGACACCGACGACGCCAACGCCGCCGACATCCAGTGCGCCGGGGCTGCGTATCTGCTGGGAAAGCAAAGGGCGATGAGCGACGCCCTGGCCGCTGGAACGGCAGCACCCGTGCCGGCAGAACCTGTCGCCGCTGCCGCCGCCACGGCCAGTGCTTCTGCAGCGGCCGCTGCGCCAGCGACCGACGGCGCTCTCCGCCTGACGGCCGAAAAAGGCTCGCGAGTCGTCGTCACTCAGGTCGAGGTTCAACAAGCGGCCCAGAACTCGAAACGCATCATCGTCCCTGCTGGTGCCATCGTTACCCCCCTGGCGGCCGAATTGGCCCTCCAGCACGGGGTGACTATCGAGCACGAAGGTTAGCGCCGTGTTCGTGGGTAGGGTCGTCGGCGCCACCGTCGCCACCGTCAAGGACGAGAGGCTGATTGGCTGGAAGCTTCTGGTCGTTCAGCCGCTAGAGATGATCGTGCGTTCTGACCCACAGACAGGCGTCTCGCGCCTGGTTCTAAGCCCCGCCGAGAACCCGGTAGTAGCCATCGACTCTGTCGGAGCCGGGGCGGGTGAGCTAGTTCTCGTAACCTCCGGCAGCTCCGCCCGAGCCTCGATGGCGCCTACTCGGTCGCCGGTTGATGCCAGCATCGTCGGCATCGTGGACAACCTCGACGTACCGGGGGCGGTGGGGGTATCGGGGGCCAGCGAAGCGAGCACTGAGAGGAGCAGAGCGGAATGAGCGCAACCGATGGCAACGAGCAGTCCCGGCCGAGCCTGAGCCCCTCTTCTTCCGCTTCGCCTGAAGAGCTGGTGGCTATTGCGCGGCAAGTGGCAGAATCGATGGGGATCGGCCAAACAAAAGGCGCCAGCACGCGTATCGCTGGGTGCCAGGGGTGTGGGCAGTGCCTGGCGCATTCGGCGTCGGCCGCTGGCGCTTCCTCGTCGCCGAATGCTGCCCGGACGGAGATCACCGAGGCTGAACTCGTCCAGCTTGTGCAAGATGTCATTGCGGAGGTCCTGCAGGAGCTGCGACTGCGGTCGGTGCCACGGATGCCGTTCGCCGGCTGAAGCGGCGGCCAGCGCGGCTAGGCTCAGCCGCCCCGGATCGCCCATCCGATCGAAGAGCATCTGGCAGGGCCGGTGACCCCTGCCAGCGCAGAGATCAATAGTAATCATCAGCACGGGCGGTAGCCTGTGAAACGGGTAGCAGCTCACGAAATGGCGAGCAGCACACGAAAGGAGACTGAACGTGGCGTTTGACAGTTTCCAGTATGGTAACGCTTTGGGCCTGATCGAGACCAGAGGCTATGTGGGCGCCGTGGAGGCCGCTGACGCTATGGTCAAGGCCGCCAATGTCCAGTTGGTCGGCTTCGAAAAGATCGGCGCCGGGCTGGTCTCAGTCATGGTGCGCGGCGACGTGGGCGCTGTGCGAGCGGCGGTGGATGCCGGCGCGGCGGCCGCCCGCCGTGTCGGTGAGGTCGTCTCCGCACACGTCATCCCACGACCCGAGAGCGAAGTCGAACGCTTGATCAGCAAGTAAGAACGCGCTCTCTATGTTGCCATCCCCCGATGGAGGCAACCTATCTTTCCCGGTTTCATCCAGCGGTGGAAAGACTGAATGGGGATCGAACTTAGCGAATTGGCTGACCTGCGCGCTCTGATCGAAAGAGAGGTCCGACGGCAGTTGGGATTGTTGGAGTCGCCGTCAGCCGGTCCACGCGTGCTGGTGATCTGGGGAGGTGCGCCTAACGGCCGGGAGGAAGGGCAGGCGCAGGTGGCAGCGCTCCAGCGAAAGGGTGTCGTCGTTCGGAGCTTGAGCGCCTCTGGCTTGGCCGATGGCTATTCGGGCGATGGCCAACATTCCCCGCTGGACGACGGCGTGGGCCCGGGCGACCCGCTCGCTGAAAGCGATGCCGTGTTGGTGCCCGCCCTGGGTTGGGTGGAAGCGGCCAAGTTGGCTCTCGGCCTGGCCGATACCCCTCCCCTGCAAATGGTGTTCGCTGCCCTCGCTGCCGGCTTGCCGGTCATCATCGGGCGTGATGGCTGCCTGCCCTCGCTGCCGACGCTCGCCGGGGCAGGGCGCGCGGGGGCTCGCTCGGCGATGGCGCAGATGTTTGACGCTTATTTGCAGCGGCTGGAGTCCTTCGGTGCCCGCCTGGTCCCCGCCGCTTCTCTGGCCTCCGAAGTGATGGCTGCCCTGGCTCCCACTCCCGTGTCGCCTTCGGTGCCTACCCAAGGGCCGAAGCAGATCGTGACCGGGGAAGATGTCTTGCGGGCCATGGAAACCGACCATCGTATCGTCGTGCCGAAAGGCTCCATCGTCACGGCTCTGGCCGCCGACCTGGCCAAAGCCAAAGGGGTAGCGATCGAGTTCGCGCCGTGAAGACCCACGAGGTGTCGCCCTAGCGGGCACGACGTGGGGCATAGACGCCAAGGGACGAAACAACCATGTTTACCGGCAGAGTGATTGGCACTGTCGTGGCTACGACCAAGGATCGACGCCTCGTCGGATCCAAGCTCCTGATCGTCCAGCCCCTCAATCTCAAGGGGGAGGCAGAGGGCTACGCGCTGGTGGCGGTCGATTCCGTGGGCGCAGGGGCGGGGGAGCGCGTACTCGTCGTTACCGGCAGCCCGGCTCGCCTGGCAGCCATGAACGCGGATGCGCCGGTGGATGCCGCCATCGTCGGCATCGTCGACTCTGTAGAGATCGTTTCCACAGCGATCGCAAGCTCTGAAGCGACGACAGACAGCAGAACGAGAACTAGTCCCCCAGAAAGCCAGGGTTCCGAACCAAGCGTGGATTCCGATCAGAAGACAGCAAAGTGACCAACAGACGAAGTCTAGCCAGCGGGCGAGGGCCGCGAGTGCCGTCCAGGGCCTGCGCGGCTGGAGGAGGTAATGGCAGATGCAGGTAGATGAAAAGACTGTAGCGGCCATAGTGGAACAGGTGCTCAAGAATATGAACCTTGAAGCTGCTCTCGGTGGCGGCTCGCTCGCCTCGTCCGGCGACGGCCGGGCGGCAGGCGGCAACGGGCGCCCGGCGGCTCCGGCGCCGGTGGTGGGCACCGGTTACGGCGGCATGATCGAGGGAGGCTTCGCGTCTCGCACCGCTGCGGCCGCCCCGCAGGCCCCCGCTGCCCCGCGGAGGGTGCCTTCCGTCGCCGAGGCCGGCGTGGACGGCATCTTCGCCGAGGTGCACCAGGCAGTGGAGGCGGCTGCTCTCGCCCAGAAGCAGCTCATTCGGCTCAGCAAAGAGAAGCGCGAACGCTTCATCCAGGCTATCCGCCAGGCCTCTCTAGAGCATTCCGCTGCTCTGGCCCGCATGGCCATCGAGGAAACCAAGATCGGCCGTTACGAAGACAAGATCACCAAGAACGACAACGTCGCCAAGCTCACGCCCGGCACTGAGGACATCGAGCCGATCGCCCTTATGGGCGACCGAGGCCTGACGCTGGTCGAGCCGGCTCCCTACGGCGTCATCTGCGCCATCACGCCGGTGACCAATCCCACCTCCACCGTGATAAACAACGCCATCAGCATGATCGCTGCCGGCAACAGCGTCGTCTTTTGCCCGCACCCGGCGGCGTTCCAGTGCACCACCGAAACCATCCGCATCCTGCATCGCGCTCTGGTGGCGGCGGGCGCCCCGCCCAACCTCATCGTGGCCGTGAATCGGAGCACGATGGAGATCACGCAGGAGATCATGCGGCATCCCAAGGTCGCGATGATCTCGGCCACCGGTGGGCCGGGACTGGTCAAGGCCGCTCTGGCCAGCGGCAAAAAAACGATCTCCGCCGGGCCGGGCAACCCGCCCGTCATTGTGGACGAGTCCGCCGATATCGACAAGGCGGCGCAAGCGATCGTGGATGGCGCTGCCTTCGACAACAACCTGCCCTGCATCGCTGAAAAGGTCTGTATCGTCCTCGATTCCATGGCCGACGACCTCATCCGCGCCCTGCGACGCTCCGGCGCCTACGAGGTGACTGGCCCTGAGCTTGACGCCGTCACCGCTATCACCGTCGTCAATGGGCAGCTCAATCGGGAGTTCGTGGGCAAAGATGCTGCCGTGATTCTGCGCGCGGCCGGCATCAAGGCCGGCGATGGCGTGCGACTAATCATCATGCAGGTCCCGATGACCCATCCTCTGGTCGAGCACGAGCAGCTAATGCCCGTGCTTCCCATCGTGCGCGTCAAAGACTTCGCCAGTGCCGTCGCTGTAGCAGTCGAGGTGGAGCACGGGTTTGGGCATACTGCCGTCATCCATTCCCATAACCTGGACCACATCACGGAGTTCGCCCAGGCGATCAACACCACCATTTTCGTTGTGAACGGCCCTTCCTACGCTGGCGTGGGCGTGGACGGCGAAGGCCCCTGCACGATGACCGTCGCCGGGCCGACTGGCGAGGGCGTAACGACTCCCCGTTCCTTCACCCGTCAGCGACGTTTCTCGACTAGCCGCTCGCTCAACTACGTCTAGACGGGGCAGAACGCATCAGTGACGACTGCCCTCCGCCGTCCCGGGGGCAGTGGCACGATGATCTCTATCGGCCAACCGTGCCAGATGACGAAACAAGATGGGGTCAGAGACGGCAACGGTCTAGAGGGGTCTGGTGATGGCTAACGTAGGCGAAGACAGGCCGCCCGAAAACGAGCTGGTACGGGCAGTGCGTGAGGCGGGCATCGTCGGCGCCGGGGGCGCCGGGTTTCCCACTCACATCAAGCTAGCCGCCCAGGTAGAATACGTCATCGTCAACGCGGCCGAGTGCGAGCCGCTGCTCGACGTCGATCCTCAGCTCACTTGCCAACAGGCAGAACGCCTGGTAAGCGTGCTGGGGATCGTGGGCGAGTTCACAGGAGCGCATAACCTGGTCGTCGGCATCAAGAGCAAGCACGAGGAAGCGTGCGCAGCGCTGAACGAGGCCATTCGCGGGCCTCGCAGCGCCCGCGTCCATTATCTTCCCAACCACTACCCGGCCGGCGATGAACACGTCCTGGTACACGAGGTCACCGGCCGCCTCGTCCCTGAGGGGGGCATCCCCCTCCAGGTGGGGACGGTAGTCAACAACGTGGAGACGTTGCTCAACGTCGGGGCCGCCCTCGATGGCCAGCCGGTGACCCACAAGTACCTTACCATCGTGGGCGAAGTGCGTCAGCCTATCACCACCCGCGTGCCCGTGGGTAGCCTCGTCAAAGACGTGTTGGAACTGGCTGGCGGGCCCACTGTTCGCGACTATGCCGTCATCGACGGCGGACCGATGATGGGGAACCTGATGCCTGGTCCCGATTCCCCCATCACCAAAACGACCAAGGCTCTGATCGTGCTTCCGCGCCAGAGCTTGCCCTGGATCAAGAAAGGCGTCAACATCGCCAGCATTCTGCGCCGGGCCAAGGCTACCTGCGATCTCTGCCACCAGTGCACGCAACTCTGCCCTCGCTATCTGCTCGGGCACGACCTCCAGCCACACCGAGTTATGCACATCTTCGGGCACAACATCGCTGACGAGAAAGTAGCCACCAGCGCTTTCCTCTGCTGCGAGTGCGGCGTCTGCGATATCTATGCCTGCCCGATGGACCTCTCGCCGCGCTGGGTCTGCATCGAGCTCAAAAAGCGCCTGACCGCGGCCGGCGTCAAGAATCCTCACCGACGCGCCGATCTCACCCCCCACCCCTGGCGCCATATGCGCGGCGTGCCGGTGGATCGCCTGCTAGCCCGATTGGGCCTTACAGAGTATGACCGCCCGGCCCCCATGACCGCTGTCGAGTTCCGTCCATCGCTCGTGCGGTTGCCCCTCAAGCAGCACATCGGTGCTCCCGCCCGGCCAGTGGTAAGCGTCGGCGACCGCGTGGGCGAGGGCCAGGTAGTGGGAGAGATCCCAGAGGGAGCCCTGGGAGCTCGCGTGCACGCCAGCATCTCCGGCATCGTACGCGAGGTAGGCCCGAGCATAGTCATCGAGAGAGCTTGAGGCCGTCATCGTGTCGCAGACGGCCGGCCAGGACCGGAGGGAGGTAGGGACTAAGCAGTGGCTCACGCAATAGGCCGCAACGCGGTAAGACATAACGCAATCGGACTGATAGAAACCAAGAGCATCGTGCGCGGGATCGAGGCTGCTGACGCTCTGGTGAAGGCGGCGGCGGTAGACATAATCCAGTCCACCAGCGCCTGCCCTGGCAAGTGGTTGGTGCTTTTCGGCGGCGACATCTCCGCCGTGCAGAGCGCCGCGGAGGTGGGGCGCAAGGCGGCCCGCGAGAGCCTCGTTGATTCCCTGGTGGTGGCCAATGCCCATCCCAGCCTCTTCCCCGCTCTCACCAGCAGTGCCGAAGTGTCCGTCAAGGGCGGAGCGTTGGGCATCATCGAGACCTTCACCGCTGCTTCCACTCTCGTCGCCGCCGACACGGCGGCCAAGGCGGCCGCCGTCGAACTGGTGGAGATCAGGATCGCTTGGGCTCTGGGCGGCAAGGCCTTCGTCCTCTTCACCGGTGAAGTGAGTGCCGTGCGCGCCGCCCTGGAGGCAGCCGCCCTCCGGCCGGAGCAGGAGGGGGTGCTGGTGGCGGCCACTGTTATTCCCGCTCCGCACGAAGATGTGCTGCAGAGCTTGCTCTAGCGTTTCGCCGCCAGCCTAGGGGCGAACCGGTCGACGACGCTAGTCGGCCGTGGGCGGGTCGTTCCACTGCCATCGTAGGGGCGGAAGCCCGTATCAGTTCGCCCGGAAAAACCCGCCCTTATGGCGCGCCGCATGCTCTGTGTGCACGCTCTGTATGCATGCTCTGAGTATATCGTGGAGGTCAGCGTGAAAGTACTGGTCGCCAATGTCGGCAGCACTTCGTTCAAGTACCAGCTCTTGGAAATGGACACCGAGACCGTGCTGGCTGCCGGCCGCGCCGAGCGTGTCAACAGCCCGAAGGCTTTCATCTCCCATAAAGCCAAGGGCGGCCAAGTGGAGTTCACGCGCGAGCTTGGCCAGGCCGACTACGCCGCTTGCATCGACGCCGTCATCGGCTACCTGCTCGACAAGGAGATCGGCGTCATCTCGCGCCTGGACGAGATCACAGCTGTCGGCTTCAAGACCGTCCACGCCGGCGAGATCTACGGCCCTTGCTTCCTCGACGACAAAGTGATGGCAGCCATGGAGGCCTACACGCCGGTAGTGCCTCTGCACAACCCCGCCTACATCAACGCCATCCGCGTTTTCGCGAAGCTGATGCCAGGTATCCCCCTCGTCGGTCTGATGGAAACGGCCTTCCACCAGCAGATGCCCGAATACGCTCGCGTCTACAGCCTCCCTTACCGCTGGTACGAAGAGTACGGCGTGCGCCGCTATGGCTTCCACGGCGCCTCTCATCGCTATGTGGCGGAGCGGGTGCCCCAGTTGCTGGGGCGGCCGGCCTCGGAGCTGAAAGTGGTCTCCTGCCACCTAGGTGGCACCGCCTCGCTCACCGCCGTCAAGCACGGCGTGTCCATCGACAACAGCCTTGGCTTCGGCGCCCAAGACGGCATCCCGCACTCCACGCGTCCTGGCTGCTTCGACGGCTTCATCCTACTCTACATAATGGAAAAGGAGGGTCTGAGCGTGCAGCAAATGCGCCAGATCCTCCAGAAAGAGAGTGGGCTGCTTGGCATCTCTGGCGTTAGCGGTGACGTGCGCGACCTCGAAGAAGCGGCTGCCGCCGGCAACAAGCGCGCCCAGTTGGCTCTCGACATCTTCTGCTATGAGGTCAAGAAACACATCGGTGCCTATGCCGCTGCGATGGGAGGACTGGACGCCATCGCCTTTGCGGGCGGCATCGGCGAGCGCGGTGTGAACATCCGCCGGCGTGTCTGCGAAGGGCTGGAATTCCTCGGCGCTATCCTGGATCCGGAGCGCAATGCCGCCCACCGCGGCACCGAGGGCATCGTCTCCACCGACGACTCTCGGGTCAAGATCCTCGTCGTGCCCACCAACGAGGAGCTCATCGTCGCCCGCGAGACTGTGCGCTTGCTGCGTAGCCAAGAAAGGACTGCATGAAACCTGACGAGGTAGGCAGGCCGGCCTGGCCGGGAGGCGATCCGCCTGCCTCGGCCTTGCCGGGGAAAACCTCAGAAACACCTGCTCCTGAAGCGGATGGCGCATCTTCCCAAGGGGGCTGCGGAGAGACCGGCTCCCCCCAGCAAGAGATCGAAGGCGCAGTTACTTTCTGCCGATGGTTCGACTTGCGCTTCGCCTCGGCCCTCTACCGAGACCGTGACTCTGCCCAGGAGGAGTTCGAGCTCACCGGCGATGCCGAGGTGCGGGGAAAGCCGGTCCGTTTCCGCCACACGCTGGCTCGCTTCGCTGGCCACGATGAGATGAGTCTCGACCTGGGTGAGGCCGAAACTTGGGTCACTGTTAGCGAGTACAAGCGGCTCCAGACTGCCCTCCACCAGCTGGCGCTACAGTTGGGAGCTATTCTCAAGAGCCGCAGTGCCGTGATCGCCGAAGAGGGCTTCGACCGCGACTATCGAACCGGCGCCTACGTCTCCACTCGCCCGCGGCCGTTCCGTGCCTGAAGCCAGCGCCCCCAGGTAGTGAAAACTGCGTGGAGAGCACGTTCTTAAGGAAATAGCCGCCCGACGCATTTGGATCGTCCCGGTTCTCATTTGGGCGTCCGTGATCAACGGCGTGGCGGCGTCGCCTCTGCTGTCCCAGCCCTCGACCGGCTGTCCTTTGCTGACCCGATGCTGACCCGACGCACCGGCTGTTGCTGGTGCTATCGTAGTTGTTCGTCGTCGGACCCTTCCCTCCGTCTTTGAGCTTCCTGCCGGCCAGGCTCATTCTGTCGTTCGACCAGTCAGGGACCCCGGTCCACAGCCTGTCGATGCTCGCCGCCATGGGATGGCCGCTGGACAGGCTTGGCCCGATCGCCGTTACCGCGGCCCTGACGATTTTGTGTGCGCTGGTTGCCCTGTGGCGGTTGCCGAGGATGGAGCTCCGGTGGCTTGGTCTTGTGCTACACACCGGTCATCTGACCAGGCACATTCCCCCTACCTGGCTAGGGCATCGGCCTCTTGCCCCCTGTACACTCGAAGCAACAGGCAGCCGGCGGGCTTTGCAGTGTGGCACGGTGGCGATTCGGCGGGCCGAGTAACGGGAGACTGAGAGGCAAACGCGATGAACCCACGCTGGCGAAAAGTCCTCCGCGATCTCGGAGGTAATCTGACCCGGACGATCCTGGTCGTGCTGTCGATCGCCGTCGGCGTCTTCTCCGTCGGTATGATTCTGGGCACCAACACCGTTCTCGGTCGCGACCTAAACCGCAACTACTTGCAGTGCAATCCTTCGGCGGCTTCCATCTATACCGACCGGTTCGACGACGACTTCGTGGCCGCAATGCGCCACGTTCCCGGTGTGGCGGATGCCGAGGGGCGGTACAGTACCACCGTCAGAGTGAGGCTGGGGCCGAGGGACACTCGCAGCCTCGCCATCATGTCCGTCCCCAATAACGGCAAGATGAAGATCAACCAGGGCTGGCCGAAGACGGGCCTCTTCCCCCCGCCGTCGCGCCAGATCGCGATGGAGCGTGCTACGCTCGCCTGGTTGGGGCTGAAAGAGGGCGATCGCATCACCCTGTAGACCTCCGACGCCCGGACCCGCGACCTCACGATAGCGGGAACGGTCCACTACATCAACCTGCCTCCGGCCTCCTTCGTTGGCCAGGGCTTTGCCTTTGCCACTGCCGACACCCTGAAGTGGCTGGGCGCCGGCCGACAGTACACCGAGCTTCAGATCACCGTGTCGCAGGACCCGATGAACAAGACTCGTATCGAGGCCGTGGCCGCCAAGGTCCGAGACCGGGTCGAGGCATCCGGGAAGAGCGTCTATTACACGTACATCCCGGAGCCCGGCAAGTACCCGGGCGATGCTCCGGTGCAGGCGCTGCTCATGCTGCTTGGGCTGCTGGGCCTGCTCTCGCTCATCCTTTCGGGGTTCCTGGTGGTCAACACCATCTCGGCCCTGCTCACGCAGCAGACCAGGCAGATCGGCATTATGAAGGCGGTCGGCGCGCGCAGAATGCAGATCGTGGCCATGTACATGGCCATGGTGCTCGGCTTTGGCGCTCTGTCCCTGCTCGTCGGCATTCCCCTGGGGCTGCTGGGGTCGTACGCTCTGGTCAGCTATATGGTCGGCCTCCTCAACTTCAACGTCACCTCGTACGCTCCCGACACGCACGTCTTCATCATCGAGATCGCGGTCGGCCTCGCCGTGCCGGCCCTGGCTGCCCTCTGGCCCATCCTGTCCGGCACCAGAATCACGGTCCGGGAGGCCCTGAGTGCGGAAAGCATCGGCGCCCGCAGCGGCCGTGGGAAGATCGATCGGGCCCTGGGTCGTCTACGGCTCTTTTCCCGCCTCACGCTGATCTCGCTGCGCAACACCTTCCGTCGCAAAGGCCGGCTGGCTGGTGGTGGTGGCTCTGGCTGCCCTCGCCAGCATCCTGCCCGCGTGCAACGCCTCCCGGCTCACCGTGCGCGACGTGCTCAGTTACGAGTAGCCAGATCCCTCAGCAACGGCGGGCGCAGCGTCACACTGTGGGGGAAAGAGAGCAGGCAAGGAGGTCGGCGCTAGCGAATAG
>Ga0315298_1005598_pt1 | contig 17717 bp, 16 predicted proteins | sample WHS_1_MG_FD_203077 | JGI IMG/M metagenome (GOLD analysis project Ga0315298, IMG submission 203077) | Extremophilic microbial mat communities from Washburn Hot Springs, YNP, Wyoming, USA - WHS_1_MG | ecosystem: Environmental > Aquatic > Thermal springs > Hot (42-90C) | place: USA: Wyoming...
ATGGGAGAGCCGCTGGATAACTACGAGAATCTTGAAGACGCAATACGGATATTCAATCACAGGGATGGGCTCAATATTGCTGCGAGGAAAATGACAATTTCTACATGCGGCATAGTGCCCGGGATACATAAACTTGCTGATATCGGTTTGCAGGTTCGTCTTTCAATTTCACTGCATGCAGTAAGCGATTCTTTGCGAAGCCGCCTTATGCCTGTCAACAGGATTTATCCAATCTCTGAACTTGTTTCGGCTTGCAAAATGTACTGCGAGAAAACCGGGCGCCGGATTACCATTGAATACGCCCTGATAAGAGGCGTGAACGATAGTGAGACGGATGCGGCTGGTCTTGCTAAAATCGCAAGATCGCTGAATGCGAATGTGAATTTAATCAAATGCAGTAAAATTCCATGGCTTGATTTCTTCGCGCCGGACAAAATAGAATGCCATCGCTTTGCAGATATTCTCAGAAAGAAATGCATAAATGTTGTTGTGCGCCGCCCGCGCGGCGAAGATATCATGGCTGCATGCGGCCAACTTGCAGGTGAACGGGCAAATAAAAGTGATGAAATATAAAGCAATTGTTTTTGACATAGATGGCACCATAGTTGAGCCGGTTAGTTCCTGGAGATACATACATGAAAAACTCGGGAAATGGGACGCTCTTGCCTGCAGATACCAGGAAATGTTCCTTGCAGGCCAGTTGAGTTATGCTGAATTTTGCGAACTGGATGCCGGCCACTGGCGGGGAATGAAGGAAGAAAATATGAGAAAAATCTTCAATGGTGTCAGATTTGCCAGAAACTCAAGAATAGTACTAAAGGAATTGAAGAGGATGGGGTTTTTGCTCATTGCGCTATCCACGGGTTTGCAGTATATCCCTGAGCGGCTGCGCAGTGAACTCGGGTTTGATGTTATTGTATCAAACGAACTGATTTCAAATAGTGGCATCATTACCGGGCGGGTCAAAATTAAAATTACACATGGCGGAAAGGGAAAGGTGCTAAAAAAAATTCTGGAGAAACTGAAAATAAGCCCTGATGAAACAATTAGTGTTGGAGATAGCGAAGGAGACATTCCGATAGCGAAAATGACAGGGTATTCAATTGCCTTCAATTCGTCTTCTGCGAAACTTTCTGAATCCGTAGATTATAACTGCAAAACAGATGACTTCCGGGAGGTTCTAAAATGCATAAAAGATATCCATATCCATCCGGTATGAAAGCGGTAGAATATTTGTAGGGGTCGGATTTATCCGACCCGAAGCAGTTAGTAGTAGGTAGTGTATTTGTGGGGGTCGGATTTATCCGACCCGAAAGCGGTTTAATAATGGTAATGCACGTTAATACTTTCGGACTTGATAAATCAAGCCCCTACAAACAAGGATGGCTGAATGCAAAGAAAAGGGTTTACGCTGATAGAAATTCTGGTTGTCGTTGCAATCATTGCGATTCTCGCCGCTATGATTCTTCCCGCGGTTAACAGGGCAATGGAAAAGGCAAGAGAAATTTCCTGCATGAATAACCTTAAACAACTTGGTATTATTTTGTTTCTGTATGCAGAAGATAATGATGACTGGCTTCCGCCAGGAGCGTGGGGAGAAGCATTTCGCATTCGTTCAGGAGTAAGTAATATTCTTTACAAACGTTATAATGTCAAAAAACAACTCATTACATGCCCATCAGGGGATATGTACAGACGTTTTTATGGCAACCCTGGCTGGACATGGCCATCCACTGGCGACGCCATGATGAGTTATCATTATATTGGAGGCGATGGCGGTGTACCTCCGACCGAGGGCAGTTACTGGTACGGCTGGCATAATACATACTTTGACCTCAACACCCCACGCAGGCCAACAGCAAGAACAATTATCAATGCAAAGTGGGCTGACAGAACTCCTTTAATGTGGGATATTTCCTATGACGCATCGGATGTTGCAAGCCATTACTGGTACAAGCCCGCAATAAGTAATCACCCGTTATTAAAAGACGGCACAGCAGCATTTGAAAATGTGCTCTTTCTTGACGGGCATGTGGAAAAAATCATTCTTGACCACGGTAAAGGCCAGTATAGATGGGGACATGATTACTATGATTGGTTTTATATGTAATCGCTGAATTAACAAAGAAAACTTTACTGTTTGGAGGAGTCCACGACAATATAGAGAAACAGGATATCCCGGTAATTAGTTTTTCAAGCCAGTGACAGGGGCAGGAAGCCGCCCTCCCCGCTTCATAAACCCTTTAGCCGAATACCTGTTGACCGCCATCACTGATGCCGTGCCAAACAATCCGCCGAAATCAACTTTCTGGCCTGGCCTTTTGCGTGGAACAGGGATAATCCTCACAGCCGTCGTTTTATGATTCACAATACCGATAGCAAGTTCATCCGCGATAATCGCGCTGATTACATCCGCTGGAGTACTACCTGGTATTGCCACCATGTCAAGGCCGACCGAGCAAACCGAGGTAAGGCACTGGAGCATCTCAACACTGAGGGCTCCTTTTTCTACCGCTTCAGTCATTCCTGCATCTTCGCTTACCGGGATAAATGTTCCGCTCAGTCCGCCGACATTACCGCTTGCCATAGCCCCGCCCTTTTTCACAGCATCCATCAAAAGAGCAATTGCAAGAACCGAACCATGCGCACCAATCCGCTCTATACCAAATGCTTCAACAACCCTTGCCACAGAATCCCCTTCTGCTGTTGTTGAAGCAAGTGAAATATCCACGATGCCAAAAGGAATCTTCATATTTCCTGCCAGTTCCCTGCCTATAAGTTCACCTGCCCTTGTAATCTTAAAGACAGTGCGTTTTACAATTTCAGATAATTGCGTCAAGTCACACTTCTGATTTTTCTCAACAACGCTTCTGACAACACCGGGTCCGCTGATTCCAACATTAACTGTAACATCTGGTTCACCGATGCCATGAAATGCGCCTGCCATAAATGGATTATCCTCAGGCGCATTCACAAAGGCGACGAATTTGGCGCACCCTATACCGTTTGCACTCTTGAAGGCGGTCTTCCTGAGCATCGGCCCCAGCAGGTTAACCGCATCAAGATTCATTCCTGCCTGCGTTGAACCAACATTGACAAATGCGCAGACCCGCTTTGTTCTTGAAAGAACTTCTGGAAGGGATTCAAGAAGAAGCGTGTCGCTGCGTGTAAGCCCTTTCTGGATAAGGGCGCCGAAACCGCCAATAAAATCTATACCTGCTTCTTTCGCCGCATCGTCCAGTGTTTGAGCCATCTCAATGAACCTTTTATACTCGCAATGCGCTTCCATTACAATGCTTACCGGCGTCACTGCAACCCGTTTGTTCACAATCGGAATGCCATATTTGACTTCCAGTTTCTCTGCCTGCCTGACAAGTTCTTCTCCCCATCTGACAATTTTCCGCCGGACATTACTTCTGAACTTTCTAAAATCAGAATTAATGCAATCCTTGATATTAAGCCCGAGTGTCGTTGTGCGGATATTTAAATTATGCCGCAGGACCATATTCGCAGTTTCAAAAATTTCTTCAAGGGTAAGAACCATGATTATATCCTGTGCATCATCTTGAAAATGTTTTCATGCTGAATCTGAACAGCAAGATTCATGCTTTTACCTATCCGTGCAAGATCTCGCCCAATTCTATCAAGGGTTCTGTTGGCAGAATGCGTATCAACCAGCATCACCATCACGAAATATTTGTCCATGATCCGCTGGCTTATGTCTTCAATATTAATCCCGCTCCTGTAGAGGTAAGTGGAGAATTTTGCCACTATACCCTTCCTGTCCTTTCCTATTACAGTGATAAAAACAAGTTCCTTATCCATGATAACTCCTGTTTAACGTTTTATTGTATCAGTAAGAACAGGCATATACAAAATACCAATGCATCATCACCGGAAAGTTGACCCATAAATATTCGGTTCTCAGGTTTCATGTGCTACGCTGGGTTCGTACCCGTTGCCCCTGGAAGAACCCCTGCCTGATTTTCTCCAGGCCGCCTTGACAATCTCCATTGCCCAGAGCGGCAGGGTAGAAAATAAGACTGCAATTGCAAGGTCTTTCATATCAAGTGGAGAAATCCTGAATATCCTGTCAGTGACAGGCATGTACATAATTAATATCTGCAGGGCAAAAGAAACCACGCACGCCAGAAGCAACCCGGGATTTGAGAGAAACCCGAGTGAGAAAATGGACTTACTCGTACTCCTGCAGTTGAACGAGTGGAATAACTGGGAACATGTCAGAACAAAGAAGGCGCCCGTGCGCGCCCTATCAATCCCGCCGTTTTCAATGTAATAGATGTAAAAAAAAGCAAACAAACTGCAGAAAGCGATAAATAATCCCTGCATGATAATTATTCTGGCGCGCCTTTTTGTTATGAATCGCTCGTCCGGCCTTCTCGGCGGCATGTTCATATTGTCAGGATCTACAGGGTCCATGCCAAGCGCAAGGGCAGGAAATCCATCCGTTACAAGATTGACCCAGAGTATCTGAACCGGAAGAAGCGGAACAGGCATCCCGAATACCGAGGCAATAAACATCACAAGTATCTCCCCGGCATTGCAGGAAAGCAAATAGTGGACAAACTTCCTGATATTGGAGTAAATTCCCCTGCCCTCTTCAACTGCAGCAACAATTGACGCAAAATTATCATCAGTAATTACCATATCCGCAACATCTTTTGTCACATCTGTGCCGCTTTGCCCCATCGCAACGCCGATGTCTGCTTCCTTCACCGCAGGCGCATCATTCACTCCATCCCCTGTCATGGCGACAATCTCGCCCTTTTGGCGGAGCGCCCTGACAACCCTCAGTTTGTGTTGCGGACTGACGCGCGCATAGACAGCAACCCGTTCAACATCACGCAGGAATTCCTCGTCTGAAAGAGCATCAAGTTCCACCCCTGTAAGGGCGATGTTCTCTTCCTTGAAAAACTCAAGGTCTTTTGCTATTGCAACTGCAACATTCTTATGGTCGCCTGTTATCATAATAATTCGTATGCCTGCTGTTTTGCATCTCCTGATTGCATCCCTAACCTCATCGCGCGGTGGGTCGACCATGGCAACAAGGCCGACGAATGTCATATTGCGCTCAATTTCCCCAGGTTCGGCAGGGACCTCTTCTTTCCCAAAATCCCTGTAACCTATACCAAGCACCCGCATCGCTTTTGCCGCAAGGTCGTCTGTTTCACGCAGGATTACCTGCCTGTCAATATCAGTAATTCGCCTGGTTCCCTGCCTGGATTCAAGAAATACACAATCATTCAAAAGAACATCAGGGGCGCCTTTTGAATAGGCAGTCACCTCGCCATTGTGCTTCATTAAGACCGTCATCTTCTTTCGTTCAGAATCAAACGGGATTTCATCAAGGAAGGTATATTCCTTTTCAATCTCTTCTTTGAAAAGTCCTGCCTTTCCGGCACATGAAAGGATTGCTCCTTCGGTCGGGTCTCCAACAACAAGGTACCGGTCTCCATCCTTCTTAAGCCGCGCTGACGAACAGAGTGCGCCGCAAAGAAGCGTTTTTCGCAAGATTGGTTGGACGGCCGGGTCAATAGCGGCTCCCTCAACTGTGAACATTCCAAAAGGGGCATATCCTGACCCTGAAACCTCATACCTGGTTTCACCCGCAAGAACCATGCGAACCGCCATTTCGTTGCGCGTGAGAGTGCCTGTTTTATCAGAACATATGACAGTTGCTGATCCAAGTGTCTCAACAGAAGGAAGTTTTCTGATAAGAACGTGCCGGCGCACCATGCGCTGGACACCAAGCGCAAGAGCAATCGTAACGACTGCTGGCAATCCCTCAGGGATAGCAGCAACCGCAAGGCTCACCGCAGTGAGAAATACCTGAACCAGTGCACCCCCGCGTAGCCATTCAAGAAGGAAAACACATAATACAAGGATGAAGCATGTATAGACAAGAAACTTCCCGAACTGTTCAAGTTTCCTCTGGAGCGGAGTCGGTTCCCGTTCCGACTCCTGCAACATTCCTGCAATTTTGCCAAGTTCGGTCTGCATTCCTGTTGCTGTTACAAGCATCCTTGCCTTCCCGGTTACAGCCGTGGTGCCCATAAAAATCATGTTTGCCCTGTCGGCAAACGCCAGTCCCTCTTCGTCAAGAGGAAGAGAGGTCTTCATCACAGGGGACGATTCACCAGTCAAACTTGCTTCTTCAACCGCAAAATTCAGGGAGTGACGGATGATGCGTCCGTCCGCAGGGATGTTATCACCGGCCTCAATCTCCACAATATCCCCTGGCACCAGTTCCTGCGAATTAACCACAGAGACCCGTCCATCGCGCACAACACGAGAAACATGGGCGAAAAATCGCTTTAGCGCGGCGAGGGATTTTTCGGCGCGCAGTTCCTGTGTAAATCCAAGAACTGAATTGAGCAGCACAATTGCCAGGATCGCAGCAGTGTCAATCCATTCGCCAAGGAAGCCAGAAATAATAGCGGCAGCAATAAGCACCCAGATAATGAAATCTTTAAACTGGTCAAGGAACACCAGGAATGGTTTTTTTGGTCCTTTTTCTTTCAGGCGATTGGGCCCGTATTTTTCAAGCCGGGTACGTGCCTCGGAACCTGACAACCCTTTTTCAAGGTCCAAGCCAAGTTCAAGCGAAAGTTCTTCAACTGTTTTCTTCCAGGGTTTAAGTATCATCATTCTCCGGGGTTTTCTATCGGCCTTTTTCCTGCCTGGATGCAAGTTTCAGAATCTTTCTGAGTGGCGCAATCATTCCTGTGCCGAGAAAATAGAATCCGAGAGTATTTGGATGTCCGCCATCCACAAGCCCTGATGTTTTATCCGGACCAAGAAAATCCAGCAGGTTAAGCGTAAAGATATTCCTGTCATACCTTCTTTGCTTGCTGACATAATCAGATACTATCTTTCTCTGTGCCCTGTGGTCTGAATCATTGAAAAAATCGCGCACATAGAAGTAAGGGGCAGTTATGATAATCGGTATATCTTTCAATTTTTCACGCAGAACCCCGACAAAAATCGGCAAATTCTTGTCAAGTTCATCTGGTGACATATTGCCCCAGTGGTCAAGCACTACTGCTGAACATGGAATTTCACAAATCGCTCTTGCAAGTTCTGGCTCACCCTTGCCATTGCCAGAAAACCCGAGATTGACATAATCAATATTCAATGCACGCGAAACAATATCCTGATAGGTCATCCCTGGATTGCTGGAGCACCCGCCCTGCGTGATGCTTGTGCCATAGAAAACCACGGGTCTATCAAGGGCAAATTTTGACGCCTTCTTAACATGCGCCTCGGCATCCACTCCAATCTCGCTGATTTCCACCGAATCATACAGCGGCATATAAATCGTGATATCCCTCAACCTGCGCGTTTTACCAAGGTCCCACACGACCTCAATTTTCCCTTTATCATCAGGGTAAGCGCTGCCGCGATATGTGCTGTCCGCCCAGATATCAAAACCACTCTGACCAATGCGCGTTATGTGGGGCATTGTGGCTGTACCCGATGTTTGAGCACGGATGCCTATTTCCTTTGAATCTGTCCTGAAACGTATTCTGCCGCCAGCTGTGCATTGCGCAAGTTGCCATACTGGTTCGCGAAATGTCGACTTGAGCCGTAAAGGAAGCCGCCGCAGCACCGGCTTGTCCTCTTCAAACCAGGCAAGGCCATTAATTTCCATTCTTGAATCAGGGAAACGCACCCATTCAATCGCCATATCCGCTCCTTGAAAAGTGAACACAGATGTGATTCCATCGTACCTGCGCTATACTATTATTTCTTTGCTTTTTATTGCTATCCGGGTAATTTTCCCGGCAAAACGAGGCAATTACTTCTGCCGTTTTATTATATCAGAGTGCGGTAACAAGGAAAAATCTGCTCCACTCTGGAATGCTTCTGGGTTCTGTGTTAAGATTGAACTTATCACAAGAGGCGTACTGGAAATGAATGATGAACGAATACTCTTGAATGAGAAGGTTTTAAATCGGTTGAAGGAAAAGGGCATATCTGCAAAAGATATACTGATTGCGACGACAGCTGACCTTGACCAGAGCGGCGCATTCTGCACAATCTGGGTTCTTGTCACAAAAGATCGCCTTCTTGTAATACCCGAAAGCGGGCTCCAGGAGGAGATATCTCTTGATTTGGCGCGCATAGAATCCTTTAAGATACGGCCGACTGTCGGCAGTGCATTCCTGCAGGTAAAACTTGAAGGATATTTCGTTGACATAGTCCGTTTCACCAATCTTCAGAGAAACAGATTTACAAAACTCATTGTTCAACTTGAAAACCTCAAATCAGGCAAGCCGGTTTCTAACGAGGCAGTTAACCAGCCCCACCCACTGCTTTGCGCCCAATGCGGACTTCCGCTCCAGTCCGAGAAAGCAATCTGTCCGCGCTGTATGCAGCAGGGTGCCGTGCTATCGCGGGTTCTTAAACTTATGACCCCTCACCTCGGCTGGATTGCGGTAATACTGATTCTTATGTTGATTGCAGTCGGGCTTAACCTTATTCCGCCGCAGTTGACAAAAATCCTCGTTGACGATGTGCTCACCACGAGAAACCATGTGGAATGGCTGCCGCTTCTTGTCGCCGCGCTTGTAGGGGCAGAACTTTTAAGAGCGCTTATCAATATGGTTGTCGGAACTCTTTCGGTTTCAGTTGGAACCCTGGTTACATTTGATTTGCGCACACGGCTGTTTCAGAAACTCCAGCAACTTTCAGTGGACTACTATGACCAGCACTCAATCGGCACGCTGATGACGCGTCTTTCCTCAGATGTGGAGGCATTTCATGGTTTTGTGAGCCAGGCGAGCCAGGGATTTTTGCTTAACATACTTCTTATCTGCGGAATTGGAATTATGCTTTTTTCCATAAATGCGCCTCTTGCTTTCTATGTCATGATTCCAATACCATTTGTTGTCTTCGGGACGCTGTTTTTCTGGCGCAGGATCTATCCAATGTATTTCAAACTGTGGGATAGCCAGGCAAAGATATCCCATTTTCTTAACAGTGTTCTTTCAGGCATCCGGCTCGTCAAGGCATTTGCACAGGAAGAAAAGGAAATCAAAAGATTTTCAAATATCGCTGCCAACCTGCGGGATTCAAACCGCCTGGTTAATATTGCTGTGGCGAAATTTAATCCTATCATGGCGTTTTTGTTCAGCCTCGGAGGTCTCATTGTTTGGTATGCTGGCGGTAAGAAAGTGCTTGCCAATGAAGGATTCACGCTTGGCGCACTTATGGCATTCCTGAGTTATATCGGGATGTTCTACTCACCACTATCAAGCCTTGCGCTGATGTCAAACTGGTTCAGCAGTTTCACAACTGCAAGTCATAGAATCTTTGAAGTGCTTGACACAGAGCCCCAGTTAAAGGAGCCGCCAAATCCTGTACGGATGCCATCCATCCGTGGAGAAATTGAATTTGACCATGTTACCTTCGGGTATGACCCGTACTATCCAATCATCAAGGACATATCCATGCACATTGAGCCAGGCCAACTGGTTGGCATTGTCGGGAGAACCGGTTCAGGAAAGACGACACTTGTTAACCTCATCTGCAGGTTTTACGATGTCCAGCGCGGGGCAGTACGTGTTGATGGCAAGGATGTGCGAGAAATTTCCTCGCTGGATCTCCGCAGGCAGGTTGGTCTTGTTCTCCAGGAGCCATTCCTGTTCAGGGGGACGATTGCCGAAAATATCGCGTACGGGAAACCCGATGCAACATTCAAGGAGATCCTTAACGCTGCAAAAGCCGCTAATGCCCATGAGTTTATCATGCGGCTTCCAAACAGTTACGATACTCGGCTCGGCGAGCGCGGAGCCGGAATTTCCGGGGGTGAGAAACAGCGAATCGGCATCGCGAGAGCGCTTCTGTGCAACCCCCCAATTTTGATTCTTGATGAGGCAACCTCGTCTGTTGATACTGAATCGGAAAAGAAAATCCAGGATGCGCTTTCAGTTCTTACAAAAGGTCGCACCACGATAGCAATTGCCCACCGGCTTTCAACACTGAGGGGGGCTGACTGGATTTTTGTAATAGATGAAGGCCGGCTTATAGAATCAGGGACCCACCAACAGTTGCTTGATAAACGCGGTGCATACTACAAACTGGTGAAAATGCAAACCCAGTTAACAGCACTGGATACAATCAACCTGTGAGGGACTATGGCTGATATGGTTCAACCTGAACAAAGGACAGAAAAACCAGAGGTATTGATACTCAACCCTGTAGAGACAAAAATATTCCGCGGCACCTTTGATATGCTCCATGTAATGTTTTCTGGAGAACTTTACCGCGGGGTCTTTGCCGTTGCAGCATTCCCTGTGTCAAGCCCAACCCGGTATGTTTCTCTTTTTTACTACGACGATAACGATAAACTGGTGGAAATCGGGATGATTGAAGACCTTGACAAATTCCCGGAAGAAGCAAGGAATCTTGTCCTGGCCGCGCTCAACAGGCATTATTTTTCATACGAGGTCAAGGAAATTAATAACATAAAATTTGAGTATGGACTCGTTTTCTTTGATGTTGAGACAGATAAAGGGCACAAAGAATTCGCAATGCGTTGGGAGACAAGCCGCGCCGTTGACCTTGGAAACCGGGGAAAGATCCTTCTTGATGTTTTTGATGACCGCTACATTGTCAAGGATGTCAGTTCATTATCGCGCTATGAACAGGACCTTTTTACTCGCTATATCTACTGGTGAAAATGCGTGATTATCATTGGAAATGTCATTATCAACAGTGAAATCATCAGCCAAAATTTTGTCTGCGATATTGCGCGCTGCCACGGCGCTTGTTGCAAGGAAGGTGTTGCCGGGGCGCCCCTTGACCTGGAAGAACTCCCCACCCTTGAATCATTCATAAAAAACCATCTTAGGTTTCTCAGCCCAGAAGCGCAAAATTATGTTAAATGCTATGGAGCATGGGCCTATGATGGCCAGCGCAGACCTGTGACACCGCTTCTTGCGGACGGAACATGCGCATACGCCATACGGACCGGGCTTACCCTATCCTGCGCCATTGAAATTGCCTTCCTCGCAGGGGAAACAGGATTCAGAAAACCGATTTCATGCCATTTATATCCTGTAAGGATTCGCATTAAGCCGCCTTATGAAATTCTGGAGTACGAGCACTGGGGAGTGTGCAAGAACGCCTGTAGTCCCAAAAACACCATGCCGCTATATATATTTGTAAAGGATGCGTTAATCAGAAAGTACGGCCAGCCATTCTACCTGCTGCTTGATACCATTGCGCGTACAAATCCGTAATTATTGTTCGTGCGAATTTATCCCTGCCCGGGACTTGATGACAATTGCTGCATGCAAAAACTGCTCTAATTTCTAAGCATGCTGGCCCAAGGCAAAATTAAAATCGCCCGGTGGCAAGAATAACTATCATTTCAGACGGATTGCCGCGTATCTCATGCAGTAATTGTCGCTGGCAGCAGTTCCGTACAGTTCAATTGTGTCAGATGGAGGCGAGCCGGCGCGGATTGTATTGTTGAAAAAATAATTGAGGGGATAGGCAAGCGAAATCCTTTCTGGCATGGAAATGCCATCCCTTGAAACAAGCAGGATATAGTTTGCTGTAACTGGTTTCCCGCTGCCATCTTTTCCTGATTCAGAGAAAACTACAAAGAGCCGCCGGTCAGAAGCAATATGGAACCTGCCCCAGTATCCAGTCACCTCTTTCCAGTCGGATATTGAACCCAAGTTTTCCCCTGCCCGCGCGATTATTGTTTGAAATTCGCGCCTGCCATTTTTGTAGCGTGCGTAATTGAGAGAATGGACAAGATTCTCCCGGGGAAAAAATTCATTTCGGAGCCGCTCATCAACACTTTTCTCCCACCACAAAAAATGCACGGCGCCGTCATTGTCAACATATATGTCGCAGTTTCTTTCGTTCCCGCAGGTGGCTTCACGGCTCGCAATTTCAATCCAGTCAGAAAACGGCTCCTGCCTGATATCGGGTGTCCAGGCATAAAACAACCGGCGAAAATCATAATCCCATTCTCTTCCTGTGATTTCTTTCTTTCTCGCCATCCAGACAGGATTTGGCTCCTTAATATCGCTTGTTCCAAAAATATGAACAGCGCCCTTTGAAAGCAAAACATTATAGTAGCAAATTCGTATTTCTGTTTTCTTGCCATACATCATCTCAACAGGCCAAAAAAGTTTCCCTGATGTCCACTTCATATTTTTGTCTGATAGCGCCCAGTATGCGCGGTCATAGTCCCGGTTCTGGAAAAGAATGAACTCTCCGCTATTTCTATCAGCAGCAAAATTCCTGTAAGAGTGTTCATTGAAGGTTACTGGTTCGCACCACTGTGGCACATATTCACGCACAGGTAGCCCTGGAGAAGAAGCGTCAAACTCAAGAATTCTCGGAAATGAAGGTCCACGTTCGCAGTCAAATTCAGTCATCGTAGGATTAACTGACATCAGGATGCGATTCTCAGGCAGTGTCACAATTGGCGATGGCTCTCTTGTCCTATCAACAGGGTCCTTTGCTGCAAGGCGCCACTTACCCCCGTCCCTGACAAAAAGCATCCACCGAACATTGTTCAATGGTTTAATGCCGGGAATTGTCTCCTGCCCGCTTACAAATACCTTTCCTGCTGCGTCTGCGATGCAGGTTGAACCAAAGCACCATAAAGGACCTGCGCCATTATTGGGTTCCCTGAATGTATAGATGGGCTCTTCGGCTTCTACAGCCGTCTGAAATGGATAATCATTTGCATTGTCCATGTCCGCTCCTTTTATGTTATAGCGCATATTGTATCATACGGGAACAAGAAGCGACTTTCGCTTAGGGAAAACAGGATGTAGAATTATATTATGATTCTGATAGGAACATCTGGTTTTTCATTTGCGGACTGGAAAAATACGATATATCCGGCAAATCTCCCTGCAGGAAGGATGCTTGCCTATTATGCTTTAAATCTCGGCTTCAGCGCTGTTGAGATTAACTCAACCTACTATCGGCTCCCAACATCTGAATCAATGCGGCTGATGGAGAGAAAAACTCCTGCCGGATTTGAATTTGTCGTCAAGGCATTTAAGGGAATGACGCACGATCCGTTTGACTCGCGCATGGAAACACCTGATGAAAAAACAATATCTGAATACTTCCTGCGCTTTTCTGAAGCGATCGCCCCGCTTGTTGAAGCAGGAAAACTTGGTGCTGTGCTTCTCCAGTTTCCTGTTTTCTTTTATCCATCCCTGAAGTCAAAAGAATACCTGCTGTATGCAAAAGATGCGCTCGGTAACATCCCGGTTGTTATTGAGTTCAGGAACCATTCATGGGCAAGGAATGAAACATTTGAATTCTTGCAAAGCAATGGATTAGCGTATTGTGCTGTGGACGAGCCAAAACTTCCGCGATTGATGCCGTTTGCTCCAGAGGTAACATCGCGTATCGCCTATGTGCGTTTTCACGGAAGAAACCCCAACTGGTTCAATTCGCCTCTCTCGGAAAGGTATAATTATTTCTACTCAGACGAAGAACTTGCAGAATTTGTACCCCTGATACGCAGGATGGACGCCCTTGCTGGAAAAACCTATGTATTTTTCAATAACTGCCATGCTGGTTATGCCGCAAAAAATGCGAGAAAATTCGCGCTTATGCTTGATATTAACACCAAAAATACTGACGAGGACTTATTTAATTACTGAACAGTAATAGATGGGGTGGAAAAACAAAATCATTCGGTTTCTTCTTCTTTCTTAAATATCCCTGCAGACAGAATTAACTTGAAGGCCTCCTCAACATTCAAATCAATCTTTTTAAGTTGGGAACCCTCCTTCATTATAAAAAAGTTATTTGGAAGCGGGACAAATATATTTACCAGTTCTCTATCCGGATTTTTTTCTTCAATCTCTTTCGGAGGTTTCCCTGTAACAAAGCCAAGCATATATGTATCTTTGCAGGGAAATTCAATGAGAACTACATCCTTGAATGCCTTTTTCTCCGGCCTCAGGACATTTTCTGCAACTGTCTTTACAAAACCATATATCTTGTTCAGAAGCGGGATCCTACGAAACGAAGCATCCAGCCATTTGAAAAGTTTTCTTCCGATAATGTTCTTTGCAAGAAATCCGAAAAAAAGCAAAATCAGTATTAAGGAAATCAGGCCTACCCCTGGTACATAGAACCTGGGAATCAATTTTTTTGCCAGGTTCCCTATGACCCCTTCAAGAAAAATAAATATCCTGTAGAGTACCCATATTGAAATACTGAAAGGTACAACGAACAACGCTCCAGCAAGCAAATATTCAAGCAACTTTTTCATACTTCCCCCCTGATATGTAACGGTTTTTCTAACAACTTGTCAAATTTCGGATCGCAGGATTCAGCGGCGCCTGATTATAATAGCATCTGGGAGGTTTCGGGGAAAGGCAATCAGTAGTATCTGAAATTCAATCCTTATTCTTTACTGGACATCCGGGCCGTTAAAAATTCTCAAAATTGATTTATTGCTAAAAGTTGCTACAATTCCTGATTTTTTCGTAGGGGCTTGATTTATCAAGCCCGCCAGGCGATTTTAGGTAGGAGTGATACCTCCTCCCTAATATCCCACCTCCAACTGCAAACTGCTTCGGGTCGGATGAATCCGCAGGTTCTTTGTAGGGGCTTGATTCATCAAGCCCGCCTGCATTCACCAAACCTTCGGGTCGGATGAATCCGACCACTACAAATATCCTACCACCTACTGCAAAAACAAATTAACCACTTTTCGGGTCGGCAGGTCCTTTGTAGTGGCTTGATTTATCAAGCCCGTCCGCACTCCATGGGATGTTATATTATATTCGCCTGTTTAAGGGTTAATATACCAGATGTGTAAACGATGTGCCAGGAATATTGTGTTAAGGATGTGCCCGGAATATACCGCAAAAACTCCGGCGGTAGGACTCGGCGCCCTCGTCTCCCACGACGACTCGGGTCGGCCATTCGCTGCGAATTGCTGCGCCCGCTCGCAATTCGCTTACTTCGCTCCATTCGAGTCCTACCGCCTGAAAAACAAAAACTCCGGCGGTAGGACTCGAACCTACAACCTTGCGGTTAACAGCCGCTTGCTCCACCGTTGAGCTACGCCGGAATCTTATAACCAGTTAATCAAAAACAGCTTTCACTTGCTGCAGGATGAACAATCCTTTGAAGAACAGGAACCACACGAGGAAGACGAAGTTGCGCCGCTTTCCTCTCTTGCGCGCTTCAGGTATTCCGGGCTTCTATAGTCAGTTGTATAAAAGCCCGACCCCTTGAAAATAAAACCGCCACCCAGACCTATAAGGCGCTTTACCTGGCCTCCGCATGCAGGGCAGACCTTCTCTGGTTCGTCTGTCATGCGCTGAATTTTGGAAAATTTATGCCCACAACTTGTGCACTCATAATCATATGTCGGCATAGGACCTCCTGGAACCTTAAAATTGTAACAAAATACGCATAAAAGTCAAAATTAACAGGTGCAGCGGACGATTTATTGGATTTGATGCAAACGCTCTCATGCAGGTTTCAAAACAGGATATTTGTTCAAATCCAGGCAGTAGCCGCCTATTGCATTTCTGAAAGTTTAAGAATCAGTTCCCAGCGGCGGTCAACCTCTTTCTGGATGGATTCAAGAAGCGCCTCATTGCCGGGTTTTAAGACATGCGCAAACCGTCCCTGAAGTTTGAGCCATTCTTCCACTGGCTTTTTCTCTTTCGGCCGATATGTTAGCCGATATTTTCCATCAACTACCTCATAAAGAGGCCAGACGCATGTATCTGCGGCAACACGGGTAATTTCCATTGCGAGTTCTGGCTTGTGAGGCCAGCCAAGGCGACAGGGTGAAAGAACATTTATGAAGGAAAATCCATCAGTTGCAGCCGCCTTCTCAATTTTGGGAACCATGTCATTCCACCTTCCCGGGATTGTCTGGGCGACATAGGGGATGTAGTGAGCCACCATAATTGCGCATATATCCTTTGAAAACTGTACCTTTCCTGGAATTACCTTACCTGCAGGCGTTGTTGAGGTTGATGCGCCGCGTGGTGTTGCTGAAGATCTTTGAATACCAGTATTCATGTACGCCTGGTTGTTATAGCAGATGTAAATCATCCTGTGGCCTCTTTCTGCTGCTCCAGAAAGCGACTGGAGTCCTATATCATATGTCCCGCCATCGCCGCCAAACGCAACAAATACAAGATCGCTGTCAATCCTGCCCTGCTTCTTTAGCACCCTGTACGCTGTTTCTACGCCGCTTATTGTAGCGGCAACACTTTCAAATGCCGAGTGTATAAAGGGCACGTTCCAGGCGCTGTATGGAAAAATTGTTGAAGAAACTTCAAGGCAGCCGGTTGCAACTCCAACCACGACCGGTTTTGGAATGGCATTCATAACCATCCGCGCAATAACTCCCGCGCCGCATCCCGGGCATAGTCGGTGCCCGCTGACAAATCTTTCTTCACGTTTGCTCAGTTCTTTTAATGTGGGCATAAATTCCTCCTATTGTCTTTTTGAAAAATGTCTTACAACACGGTTTAGAGTTTACTGTAATGATAAAAACATTCCTGCCTGAACCCAGATAACACAAATTCTGATTGACACTTTTATTCTCTTACTCCAATGTATTTTGGCGAACGGGATGACGCGGCCGTCATGGTAAAAAGGGATTCGTACATCGCCAGTATGTCTTCTTCCGCTGTCTCCCTGCCTCCAAGGCCATAAATGAAATTCATAACTTCTGGTTTTGAATCGGTTAGATAAAGGGCAGCCATTATCTCTGGGAATAACGGTCCGCTAACTGCATTCAATCCGTCTGCACGGTCAGCCACTCCAATGCGGGGAATTTTTTTCAGTGCCTCCCCGACAAGTTGTGAAGGAAACGGCCGGAATACGCGCAGTTTCAAAAGTCCGACTTTCTTTCCTTCCTTGCGCAGGCGGTCAACGACATCTTTGGCAGTGCCGGCTGTTGAACCAATGAGGACAAGCGCATACTCAGCATCATCAAGGCGATACGGCTCAAAAAATCCGTAACTTCTGCCGAATTTTCCAGCAAATTCTTCCGCGACGAGAGAAATTACCTTTGCGCTCCTGTTCATCGCCTCTGCAAGTTGCCGCCTGTGCTCAAAGTAATAGTCCTGCAGATCAAGAGCGCCCAGTGTAATCGGCTCCTTGTTAAAAAGAAGGGATGGCCTGTCCGGCGGCTCACCGATGAACTTCTGAACTTCTTCATCGGGTATAATGTTCACAACTTCAAGACAGTGGCTGAGAATGAACCCATCTGTCATAACCATTACAGGCAAACGGATTTCAGGATTTTCTGATATGCGGACCGCCTGTATGAAATTATCATATCCTTCCTGGACATTTTCTGAATAAATCTGAATCCAGCCAGAATCGCGCGCTCCCATGGTATCTGAGTGGTCGCAGTGGATATTGATAGGAGAAGAAAGTGCGCGGTTTACAACCCCCATGATGATAGGAAGACGAAGGCCAGCCGCGATATAAAGCATTTCCCACATATAGGCAAGTCCCTGGGACGAAGTTGCGGTAAGCGTCCTTGCGCCCGCGGCAGAGGCACCTATGCAGGCACTCATTGCGCTATGCTCGCTCTCAACCGTAATAAACTCTGTCTTCACCCTTCCATCAGCGACAAACTGCGAGAAAATCTGAACTATCTCGGTTGCCGGGGTTATTGGGTATGCTGCAACTACATCAGGGTTAATCTGCCTCAT
>Ga0315298_1005600_pt1 | contig 17711 bp, 17 predicted proteins | sample WHS_1_MG_FD_203077 | JGI IMG/M metagenome (GOLD analysis project Ga0315298, IMG submission 203077) | Extremophilic microbial mat communities from Washburn Hot Springs, YNP, Wyoming, USA - WHS_1_MG | ecosystem: Environmental > Aquatic > Thermal springs > Hot (42-90C) | place: USA: Wyoming...
GACATCGGGCTCTCCGGGCGCGGCGTGCCGGCCGTCACATGTGGCCGACCTCGTCGGGCACCTCGTAGAAGGTCGGGTGGCGGTAGATCTTCGAGTCGGCGGGCTCGAACAGCATGCCGGCCTCGGCCGGGTCCGAGGCGGTGATGGCGGCGGAGGGCACCACCCAGATCGACAGGCCCTCGCCGCGGCGGGTGAAGAGATCGCGCGCGGCCTGGAGCGCCAGGGTGGCGTCGGCCGCGTGCAGCGAGCCGGCGTGGCGATGGGCGAGGCCGTTGCGGCTGCGGATGAAGACTTCCCAGAGCGGCGTCGGCGTTTCCGGCATCGTCCCGTCCTCAGGCGGCTTCCGCGCGGGCGCGGCGGGCGGCGAAGGCGAGGGCGGCCTCGCGCACCCAGGCGCCATCCTCATGCGCCTGGCGGCGGGCGGCGAGGCGCTCGCGGTTGCACGGGCCGTTGCCGGCGATGACCTGGCGGAACTCCTCCCAGTCGATCGCGCCGTGCTCCCAATGGCCGGTGGCTTCATCGTAGCGCAGCGCGGGATCGGGGATCGACAGGCCGAGGACGTGCGCCTGCGGCACCGTGGCGTCGACGAACTTGCGGCGCAGTTCGTCGTTCGAGAAGCGCTTGATCTTCCAGCGCATCGAGCTGTCGGAATGGGCGCTGGCGGCATCCGGCGGGCCGAACATCATCAGGCTCGGCCACCACCAGCGGTTCAGCGCGTCCTGCGCCATCTCGCGCTGCTCCGCCGTGCCGCGCGCGAGGGTGAGCATGATCTCGTAGCCCTGGCGCTGGTGGAAGGATTCCTCCTTGCAGACGCGGATCATGGCGCGCGCGTAGGGCCCGTAGGAACAGCGGCAGAGCGGGATCTGGTTCATGATCGCGGCGCCGTCGACCAGCCAGCCGATCGCGCCGATATCGGCCCAGCTCAGCGTCGGGTAGTTGAAGATCGAGGAATATTTCGCGCGGCCGGCGAGAAGCTGGTCGACCAGTTCCTCGCGCGTGGCGCCGAGGGTTTCGGCGGCGGCGTAGAGATAGAGCCCGTGGCCGCATTCGTCCTGCACCTTGGCGAGCAGGGCGGCCTTGCGGCGCAGCGTGGGGGCGCGGGTGATCCAGTTGCCCTCGGGCTGCATGCCGATGATCTCGGAATGGGCGTGCTGGGAGATCTGCCGCGTCAGCGTGCGCCGGTAGGCGGCGGGCATGAAATCGTTCGGCTCGATCCGTTCATCGGCGTCGATCCGCGCCTGGAAGCGGGCGAGCCTGTCGGCATCCTCGGGCGCGGCGGACGCGGATTCGGAAGGCTGGTTCAGGGCCTGGGTATACATCGGGACGTCCTCGGTCAGCGCCTTTCGGCGCGTTTCGGGGATATATATCACATAATTTTCAGGCTCAAGAATATTCTGTGATATGTCGTCCCGATCTCCGGTTCAGGCCGCGGGGTCGAGCACCGCCTCGGGCGTGCGCGCGCCGGTCATGTAGGCGACGGCGTCGGACATCGAATGCGTCTTCGGGTCGATCACGCAGAGCCGGCGGCCGAGACGATGGATGTGGACGCGGTCCGCCACCTCGAAGACATGCGGCATGTTGTGGCTGATCAGGATGATGGGGATGCCGCGGGCCTTCACGTCGAGGATGAGTTCGAGCACGCGGCGGGATTCCTTGACGCCGAGGGCGGCGGTCGGCTCGTCGAGGATGATGACCTTGGAGCCGAAGGCGGCGGCGCGGGCGACGGCGACGCCCTGGCGCTGGCCGCCGGAGAGGGTTTCCACCGCCTGGTTGATGTTCTGGATCGTCATCAGCCCGAGATCGGAGAGTTTCTGGCGGGCGATGCGCTGCATCTCGGCATGGTCGAGCTTGCGGAAGACCTTGCCGAGCAGGCCCGGCTTGCGCAGTTCGCGGCCCATGAACATGTTGTCGGCGATCGACAGGCCGGGCGCCATCGCGAGCGTCTGGTAGACGGTCTCGATGCCGGCGGCGCGGGCGGCGATCGGCGAGGCGAAGCGCACCGGCCGGCCCTCGAGTTGGATCTCGCCCTCGTCGACCTGGATGGCGCCGGAAAGCGCCTTGATCAGCGAGGACTTGCCGGCGCCGTTGTCGCCGATGACGGCGAGGATCTCGCCCGGATGAAGGTCGAAATCGCAATGGTCGAGCGCCGTGACCCGGCCATACCGCTTGACGAGGCCACGCGCCTTGAGAACGGGTTCCATCACACCGCCGCCTTTCTGATCCACTGGTCCACCGCGACCGCGACGATGATCAGCGCGCCGATCATCAGGTAGGTCCATTGCGGGTCGGTGCCATACATGTTGAGCCCGAGGGTGAAGACGCCGACGATCATGGCGCCGAAGATCATGCCGAGGATCGAGCCGCGGCCGCCGAACAGCGAGATGCCGCCGATCACCACCGCGGTGATGCTGTTGATGTTCTCGAACTGGCCGGAATTGGGCGAGATCGCGCCGATGCGGCCGATCAGCGCCCAGCCGGCGATGGCGCAGACGAGGCCGGAGAGCGTGTAGACGCCGATCAGCATCCGCCGCACGTTCACCCCCGCCAGGGCCGCGGCATCGGGATCGTCGCCCACGGCGTAGACGTGCCGCCCCCAGGCGGTGTGCCGCAGCACATAGGCGAAGAGCAGGACGAGGCCGATCATCAGCACGACGCCATAGGTGAAGGTGGCGCCGTTGGCGCCGCCGATCACGAAGGTGTTGCCGAGATACTGCAGCAACGGCGCCTTCAGCGAGATCTGCGCCGCGCCGATCGTCTGGTTGCCGGAATAGAGGTAGTTCGCCGCCAGCACGATCTGCCACATGCCGAGGGTGACGATGAAGGGCGGCAGCTTCATGCGGGCGACCAGCACGCCGTTGCACCAGCCGACCGCGGCGCCGAAGGCGAAGCCGCAGAGTATCGAGACCTCGGCGGGCAGACCGTAACTGAAGGAACACTGGCCCATCAGCACCGAGGACAGCACCATGATGGCGCCGACCGAAAGATCGATCCCGGCGGTGAGCACGACGAGCGCCTGGGCGACACCGACGATGCCGGTGATTGTCACCTGCTGGAGGATCAGCGTCAGCGCATAGGCCGAGAAGAACCGGTGGCCGACCAGGATGCCGAAGCCGAGCAGGGAGACCAGCAGCACGATGAGCGGCGCGAGCCAGGGGGTTTCGTGCAGCAGCTGCTGCAGCCGCTCCAGCGGCGTCTTGCGGTGGCTGAATTCGGCGACCGCCTCCGATCCGGCGGTCACGATGGCCGCCTCGAAGGTGATCTCGGTGCGCTCGTTGCTCGACATGGCGTCTGCTCCATGACCGCGCCGGGAGCGCCGGCGCGGCAGTCGACAAGGGCGGGCGGCGCCATGCACCGCCCGGGATCACGCAAGGGGCTCAGTTGCCCCAGCAGAGTTTGGCGCCCTGCGCCGGCGTGATCGAGGGAACGCCGGGAACCGGATGCGCGGTGATCAGGTTGGTGCCGGTGTTGAAGAAATCCTTGCCGGCGCTGGCCTGCGGCTTCTTGCCCGTCTTGGCGAAGGTGACGATCGCCTTGACGCCGAGGGCCGCCATCTTCAGCGGATATTGCTGCGAGTCGGCGGCGATGATGCCCTGCTTCACGCCGTCGACGCCGGTGCAGCTGCCATCGATCGCGACGATGGTGACCTTGCCCGCCTTGCCGACCGATTTCAGCGCCTGGTAGGCGCCGAAGGCCGCCGGCTCGTTGATGGCGTAGACGAGGTTGATGTTCGGGTTGCGGGCGAGCAGCGTTTCCATGCCCTTCTGGCCGCCCTCTTCCGATCCGCCGGTCTCGACATGGCCGACGATGCGCGGGTCGGGCACGTTGAACGTTTCCGGATCCTTGATCTTGTCACCGAAGCCGGCGAGGAAGCCGTGGTCGCGCTCGACATCGACGGTGGGGTGCGAGATCGACAGGTCGAGCATCGCGATCTTCGCGTCCTTCGCCTTGGCGCCGAGATGCTTGCGGGCCCAGCGGCCGATCAGCTCGCCGGCCTCGAAATTGTCGGTGGCGAAGGTCATGTCGGCGGCGCTGGTCGGGCTCAGCGCGGTATCCAGCGCGATCACCAGCAGCCCGGCCTTGCGCGCCTTCTCGACGGTGGGAACGATCGCCTTGGTATCGGACGGGGTGATCAGGATGCCCTTGGCATGATCGGCGATGCAGCTCTCGATGGCGGCGACCTGGGACTGGTTGTCGCCGTCGTACTTGCCGGCATAGGTCTTGAGATCGACGCCGAGCTTCTTCGCCTCCGCCAGCGCGCCCTTGCGCATGGTGACGAAATAGGGGTTGGAGTCGGTCTTGGTGATGAGGCAGGCGCGGATCGGCGCGGCCTGGGCGGTGGCGGCGAAGCCGGCGATCGCGCCGACCGCGGCCAGCGCGATCGCCGCCTTCTGCGTGAAGCTCTTCCTGTTGGTCATTCTGGTCTCCTTTTTTTCTCAGCGTGGCCCGGCGCGGTCGGCCGGCGGGGTCCGGTCATCGGCCGGATGTCGGCCAAGGCGATGGGCGCGCCACGATGCCGCCGGCGCGATGCGTCGACACTCGCGGCGATCCCGCGAACGGACATGCAGGGATGCGGGCTGGCAGGGCGGGGTGCGCCGTCAATCGTTCCTCCTCGGTCTTGTTTTTGTCTTCCTGTCTTCGGACGTGAAAAGATTCCGGAAACAGAAAACGTTTTCATGATCGTTTTAGGTTGTCACGCCGCCGCGATCAAGAAATTTCTGCTGGCTCAAATAAAATTTTTGCTGCTCCGCCAAACGGCCAGAATCGCGATGACCAGAGATCGCACCGGAAACAGCAAAAGATGGAAAACGATTTCAGGCTTTTGCGCGCGAAGCCGCCGCGTTGCGGGAGACCGCGCGCGAGGCGTCAATGAGCGGTGCCGGGCGGGTCAGGTCGACCAGTTGCGCGCGAAATCGCCGTAGAGCGACAGGCCGCCGCAGGCATAGAGCGTCTGGCCGGTGACGTAGCTCGCCTCGTCCGACAGCAGGAAAGCGGCGACCGCGGCGATTTCCGCGGCCTCGGCCGGGCGGCCCATCGGGATGTGCGCCTCGACCACGCGCCGGCGCTCGGGATCGCCGGTCCAGCCGGCGTTCATCGGCGTGACCGTGGCGCCGGGACCGACCGCGTTCACCCGCACGCCGCGCCCGGCGAATTCGAGCGCGAGCGTGCGGGTGAGGTTGCCGATGCCGCCCTTCGCCGCCGAATAGGACAGGAAGCCGGGCTTTGGCACGATTTCGTGAACCGAGGAGATATTCAGGATCGCGCCCGACCCGCGCTGCGCCATATGGCCGATGACCCGCGAGGAGAGATGGGCGACGGCCAGCAGGTCGACCGCGATGACGCGGTCGAACCGGTCCATGTCGAGCGCGTCGCTCGGCTGTTCGACCTGGATGCCGGCATTGTTGACGAGGAGCGAAAGATGGCCGGCCCGCGCGATGGCGCGCGCCGCGACCGCCTCCATCGCGGCGCGGTCGGCGACATCCGCCGCCTCGGCGTGATGGCTGGCCCCGGGGCCGGCGCGGCGGAGTTCGGCGAGCGTGTCCGCCGCCGCATCGTCGCCGGGCAGATGGGTGAAGGTGACCGACGCCCCCTCCGCCGCAAGGCGCAACGCGATCGCCCGGCCGATGCCGGACGCCCCGCCGGTGACGAGGGCGAAGCGGCCCGCGAAACGCGCGGCCTGCCCTTGTGCCGAATCTGCCTTTGTCATGCCGACGTCCTCCCGCGCATGAGTGGTGTCCGGCGACGTTAGTCCGCGCCCCGCACGCCGACCACCCCCGGCGGGCCGGTTCGGATAAACGATTTATATTCGCAATGTTTCAGATGTCCTCCAACAAAGTCGCGAGGCGTCGCGGGGGCACGATTTCGCTGATTGCGTTTTTATTGAGGGTCAACTAAATATAAACGGCAATCTTCTCAGGGAGGAAGCCGATGACAAAGAAGATAGAAGATCAGGTCAGTGACATTGTCGCGTCCCGCCTGCCGCGCCGCGCGGTTGCGCAGGGGGTGACGTTCGGCGCGGCGGCGGCGATGCTCGCCGCGGGGGCCCGCACCGCCGAGGCCGCCGGCAAGGATCCGTTTCCGACGCACAAGCGCTGGAAGTTCGTGTTCGTCAATCACGTCACCACCAACCCGTTCTTCGTGCCGACCCAGTACGGCATCCATGACGCCTGCCGCCTGCTCGGCTGCGAGTGGCAGTGGACCGGATCGCAGACCTCGAACGTCGCCCACATGGTGAACGCGATGGACGCGGCGATCGCCGGCAAGGCCGATGCGATCGCGGTGCCGCTGGTTGACCCGACCGCGTTCAACAAGCCGACGGAACGCGCGCTGGAGGCGGGAATCGCCGTGTTCTCCTACAATGCCGACGCACCGGCCGGCTCGGGGAACAAGCGCCTCGCCTATATCGGCCAGGACCTGTTCCTCGCCGGCTACCAGATGGGCGAGAAGATCGTGAAGCTCGTCGGCTCCGGCGAGGTCGCGCTGTTCATCGCAACACCCGGCCAGCTCAACATCCAGCCGCGCATCGACGGCGCCGCGGCCGCGATCAAGAAGCTCGGCAAGAACATCACCTATCATGAAATCGCGACCGGGCCGACGGTGAACGAGGAACTCTCGAAGATCCGCGCATATTATCTCGGTCACCAGCACGTGAAGGGCATGTTCGCGGTGGATGCCGGCTCGACCCAAGGCGTCGGCGAGGTGATGAAGCAGTTCGGCCTCGCCAAGAAGGGCGTGCATGGCGGCGGCTTCGACCTGCTGCCGAAGACGCTCGACCTGATCAACAGCGGCGATCTCGACTTCACCATCGACCAGCAGCCCTACCTGCAGGGCTTCTACACGGTCATGGAGATGTTCATGTTCCTCGCCTCCGGCGGACTGGTCGGGCCGGCCGAGATCAACACCGGCCTGAAATTCGTGACCAAGGGGGCGGTGAAGCCGTATCTCGACACGCATACGAGGTACGAGGGCAGCTCGTCGAAGGCGCAGATCGTGCCGCGCCACGGGCCGATCGCGGGCTGATGCCGCGCCGGCGCGGCGGGCGGCCGGCGTCCCGCGGGATGCGGCCGGCACCGCGCCGGACCTCCACCCTTCACCCATAAGGCCGGCCTGCGCGCGGGGCGGCGCCTGAGATCAGGGGAACGGCATGAGCCAGTCCACAAGTTTGCGCCGACACGGCTCCCGCCTGTTCGCGCTGCGCGAGGCGAGCATTCTCGTCGTCGCCATCCTGCTGTTCGCGTATTTCGCGATCAGCAACGACAATTTCCTCTCCGGCCCGAACCTGCAGACGCTGTCGCAGTTCATTGCCCCGGCCGCCATCATCGCCTGCGGCGAGATCATGCTGCTGATCTGCGGCGAGATCGATCTGTCGGTCGGCCAGGTCTTCGCGCTCGCCCCGTTCATCATGGCGTTCAGCGTGAAGGCGGGGCTCGGCCTGTTCGTCGGCATCGTGCTCGCGCTGCTGGTTTCCGCCGTGGTCGGGCTGATCAACGGCGGCATCACGGTGCTGCTGCGCGTGCCCTCCTTCGTCACCACGCTCGGCACGCTGTTCCTGATCAACGGCTTCACCCTGACCATCTCGCGCGGCTATCCGGTGAACACGCCGGGCGGCACGGCGATCGCCAACATCTTCGGCGCGGCCGGCTACAGCGAATTCCTCTGGGCGCTGCTGATCGTGGTGATCATGCACATGGTGCTGCGCCACCGGCGCTGGGGGCTGCACACGATCGCGGTGGGCGGCAACCTGACCGGGGCGACCGAGGCGGGCATCAACGCCGCGCGGATCAAGGTGGGCAACTTCGTGCTCACCAGCGTGCTCGGCGGCATCACCGGCCTGCTGGAAGCGTTCCGCATCGGCTCGACCGATCCGCTCGCCGGCGGCACCAACGTGATGTTCCTCGCCGTCGCCTCGGGCGTGATCGGCGGCACCAGCCTCGCCGGCGGCTCGGGCACGATCATCGGCGGGCTGCTCGGCGCCACCGTGCTCGGCGTGCTGCAGGACGGCTTCACCCTCGCCGGCATCAACGCCTTCACCTTCGACATGATCATCGGCGCCGCCATCCTGATCGCGATGGTCGCCAATATCCGGGTCCAGGGCATGCGCAAGGGAGGACGGCGATGAGCGCCACCGTGAACGGAGCGGCGCCGGACGCGCTGCGGGCCGAGAACATCGTCAAGTCGTTCGGCGCGGTGACGGCGCTGTCGGGCGTGTCGCTGCACGTGAAGCGCGGCGAGGTGCTCGGCATTCTCGGCGACAACGGCGCCGGGAAGTCGACCCTGATGAAGATCATCACCGGCTTTCACAAGCCGACCGCCGGCCAGCTCTACGTGCAGGGCGAGGCGGTGGATCTCGCCTCGGTGGATCATGCGCGGGCCCTCGGCATCGAGTGCGTGTATCAGGACCTCGCCCTGGTCAACACGCTGCCGATCTATCACAACATGTTCCTGAACCGCGAGCTCAGGACCCCGCTCGGCATGCTCGACCACAAGACGATGCGCCGGCGCGCGGCGGAGGCGCTCGAGGATATCGGCGTCAACATCCCCTCGGTCGACGAGGAGGTGGAGATGCTCTCGGGCGGGCAGCGGCAGGCGATCGCGATCGCCCGCGCGGTGTATACCGATGCCAAGATCCTGCTGCTCGACGAGCCGCTCGCCGCGATGGGCGCGCGCGAGGCCGGGCTGATCATCGACCTGATCCAGCGCCAGCGCGCCCGCGGCGACATCTCGATCATCATGATCATGCACAACTATGCCCAGACCCTGGAGATTGCCGATCGCGTCATGCTGATGCAGCATGGCGAGGTGACGTTCTCGGGGGCGGCGCGCGACACCTCGGTCGAGGAACTGCTCGAGATCGTGCGGCGCGAATACCGCGCGGCAAGGGCGCGCTGACGCCCTGAGCCGGCGACGATACATCACGACGGAAGAAGGATCATCATGACCGCACACGCCAACGCAATCTATCCGAGCCTCAAGGACCGGGCGGTGTTCATCACCGGCGGCGGCGGTGGCATCGGCGCCTCCGTCGTCCAGCATTTCGCCGAGCAGGGCAGCCGCATCGTCTTCGTCGACATCGACGCGGCGGGCGGCCAGCGCGTGGTCGAGCAGGTGATGGCGAAGGGTCATGCCGCGCCGCATTTCTTCCAGTGCGACCTGCGCGACATCGAGGCCCTCAAGGCCACGATCGCGAAAGGGGCGGAAGCGGTCGGCCCGTTCACCGTGCTGGTGAACAACGCCGCCCATGACGAGCGCCACCCGACGATGGACGTGACGGTGGAATATTGGGAGGACCGGCTGCAGGTGAACCTGCGGCACCAGTTCTTCGCCGCCCAGGCGATCATCCCGATGATGAAGGCCGCCGGCGGCGGCGCCATCGTCAATTTCGGCTCCAGCAGCTGGCACAAGGGCCAGGGCGGCATGCCGGCCTACGTGACCGCCAAGGCCGGCATCGAGGCGCTGACGCGCAGCCTCGCGCGGGATTTCGGGCCGGACAACATCCGCGTGAACTGCGTGGTGCCGGGCTGGATCATGACCGAACGGCAGATCGAGAAATGGCTGACGCCGGAAGGCGAGGAAACGCTGATGAAGCAGCAGTGCCTCAAGCAGAAGCTGACGCCCGCCGATGTCGCGCGGATGGTGCTCTGGCTCGCCGCCGACGACAGCCGGATGGTGACCAGCCACAATTTCTTCGTCGACGCCGGGTGGATCTGAGCGGCACGGGCGGATGACCGGCCGCCGATGATCGGGCTCGACTGGGGGACGACGCGGCTGCGCGCCTTCCGCATCGCGGAGGATGGCGTGGTCCGCGACGTGCGGCGTGCCGATCGCGGCGTGCTGAGCGTGAAGCCGGGCGGCTTCGCCGACACGCTGCGCGACATCGCCGGCGACTGGCTGGAGGCCGGCGAGCGGCGCGTGCTGATCGCCGGCATGGCCGGCAGCCGCCAGGGTTGGCAGGAAGTGCCGTATCTCGACTGTCCGGCGGAGTTCGGCGCCATCGCCGCCGCGGCGCGGCCGGTGGCGTTCGACGCGGCGGAGGTGTTCATCCTGCCCGGACTTGCGGCGCGGGACGAAGCGGGAGTGCCGGAAGTGATGCGCGGCGAGGAGACGCAGATCGTCGGCGCCGCGGACGGCGACGCGCGCCGGCTCGTCTGCCTGCCGGGGAGCCATTCGAAATGGGCCACGGTGGCCGCCCGGCGGATCGAGGGGTTCCGCTCCTACATGACCGGCGAGGCGTTCGCCGCGATCGGCGGGGCGACGATCCTCGCGCAGACGATCGAGGCCGGCGCGCCGGACCCGGCCGCCTTCGCCGACGGCGTTGCCCGGGCGGGCCAGCCGGGCGGGCTGCTGCACCATCTCTTCGGCGTGCGGACCAGGGTGCTGCTCGATGGCGTGGCGAAGACCGCCGCGCGCGCCTATCTCTCGGGCCTGCTGATCGGCCACGAGGTGCGCCACGCGCTGCCGCCGGGCGCGGCCGAGGTGACGCTGATCGGCGATGCCGCGCTGTGCGGCCTTTACCGCGACGCGATCGAATTGTGCGGCGGCGCGGCGCGAATTCATGACGCCGGGGCGGGCGATGCCGCCTGTCTTGGCCTTGCCCGGCTCGGGGAGCAGATTCCATGGCGACACTGAAAGATCATCTCGACGCCTGCCCGCTGGTCGCGATCCTGCGCGGCATTTCGCCGGACGAGGCGGAGGCGGTGGGCGAGGCGCTGGTCGGGGCCGGGCTGCGGATCATCGAGGTGCCGCTGAACTCGCCCGACCCGTTCGAGAGCATCGCCCGCCTCGCCCGCCGCTTCGGCGACCGCGCGCTGATCGGGGCCGGAACGGTGATGACGGCCGCGGACATCGCCCGGCTTGCCGGCGCCGGCGGACGGCTGATGGTCACCCCGCACGCCGATCCCGATCTCGTGCGGGAGGCCAAGCGGCACGGGCTGCTCGCCCTGCCCGGCTTTTTCACCCCGGCCGAGGCTTTCGCGCTGATCGGGGCCGGCGCGGACGGGCTGAAGCTGTTTCCGGCCGAGGCGGCGAGCCCGGCGGTGCTCAAGGCCCTGCGCGCGGTGCTGCCGCCGGCGCTGCCGGTGCTGCCGGTCGGCGGCGTCTCGCCGGAGACGATGGCGCCCTGGCGCGCCGCCGGGGCGATGGGGTTCGGCATCGGCTCCGGGCTCTATCGCCCGGGCGATGACGCCGCCGCGGTGCGCCAAAAGGCGGACGCGTTCATCTCTGCGCTCAAGGCCTGACCGGGCCGCGCCCCCCTCTGGTCTTCGCGGCGTTTGTCTTTTATCGTTTGACGGCAAGGGCCGGAGAAGCCGGCCGCAACGAAGAGGGGGAAGGGCGCCGCCATGTCCGAGGCTTTTCACGTCTATGACGAACGCTTTCGTTCGATGCTGCTGTTCAATGCGGCAATCGAGAAAATCGCCACGGGCTTCCGCTGGGCGGAAGGGCCGGTGTGGATCGGCGAGCAGAACTGCCTGCTGTGGAGCGACATTCCGAACGACCGGATGATGCGCTGGACGACCAACGGGACGGTCGACGTCTATCGCGCGCCGGCGCGGTACACCAACGGCCATACCCGCGACCGCCAGGGGCGGCTGATCAGCTGCGAGCATGGCGGCCGCTGTGTCAGCCGCACCGAATACGACGGCTCGGTGACCATCCTGGTCGACCGTTTCGAGGGCAAGCGGCTCAATTCGCCCAACGACGTCGTCGTGAAATCGGACGGCACGATCTGGTTTACCGACCCCGATTACGGCATCTGGAGCGACTACGAGGGCCACCGCGCGGAGAGCGAGATCGGCGCCTGCAACGTCTATCGCTTCGATCCGGCCAGCGGCGCACTCGGCATCGTCGCCAGCGATTACGAGCGGCCGAACGGCATCGCGTTCAACCCGGATGAATCGAAACTCTATGTCGCCGATACCGGCATGACCCACCGGCCCGATGGCCCGCATCACATCCGGGTGCATGACGTGATCGACGGCGCGCGGCTCGGGCCGGGCAGGGTCTTCGCGGAAATCCCGAACGGTTTCGCCGATGGCTTCCGGCTCGACGAGCACGGCAATGTCTGGTCGAGTTGCGGCACGGCGAACGGCGTTGCCGTCTTCGCGCCGGACGGCACGCCGCTCGGCAAGATCGACCTGCCGGAGGCGACCAGCAACCTCGTGTTCGGCGGACCGAACCGCAACCGCCTGTTCATGACGGCGACGAGTTCGGTTTACGCGCTCTACGTCGCAGTCCGCGGCAACAAGACAGTGTAACTGCACCTTTATTTCGTTTGTCAGCCACCGGGAAGTGCTGTATCGAACCGATAATAAACCGTCCAGAATGAAGGGAGGATGTTCATGGAATTCGACAACCAGACCGCTGATCCGATCGGCGGCCTCGATCTGACGGGCGCAACGCGCCGCACGCTGATCACCGGCCTCGCGGGCGGGCTCGGCCTGGCGGCCCTGCCCCGCTTCGGCCTCGCCAACGGCCGCAAGCTCAAGATCGCGCTCTCGAACTCGTATATCGGCAACGAGTGGCGCATCGAGATGGTCAACCTCTTCAAGGCGGCGCTGCAGATGGAGCCGTACAAGAGCGAGATCGAAGGCTCCTACTACAACTCCGGCAACAACGTCTCGCAGGAAAGCCAGCAGATTTCCGGCATGATCGCCGAGCGGGCCGACGCCATCCTGGTCGACGCCGCCTCGCCGACCGGGCTGAACGGCATCATCCAGCAGGCGCATGCGCGCGGCATCCTCGTCGTCTCCTTCGACAATGTCGTCACCACGCCGGCGGCGCTGAAGGTGAACACCGACCAGTTCAAGTTCGGCGAAACCCTCGCCGAGTGGCTGGTGAAGAAGCTCGGCGGCAAGGGCAACGTCATCATGGTGACCGGCGTTGCCGGCACGACGGTGAACCAGCAGCGCAATCTCGGCGCCGAATCGGTGTGGAAGAAGCACCCCGGCATCAAGGTGGTCAGCCGCTTCGCGGGCGACTGGGATTCGGCGACCGCGGAGAAGAACACCGCCTCCGTGCTGCCCTCGCTGCCCAAGGTCGACGGCATCTGGTGCCAGGGCGGAACCGACGGCGTGCTGAAGGCGTTCATCGCCGCCAACCGTCCGCTGCCGCCCACCGCCGGCGAGGCCGAGAACGGGTTCCGCAAGTTCATGATCGGCTACATGGGCCACAAGGTCGACGGCCTATCGATCGGCCAGCCGCCCTATCTGGTGCTCGTCGCCCTTGAACTGGCGCGCCAGGTGCTGAACAAGAAGTATCCGCGCAAGGACATCACCATTCCGTTCCCGTTCGTGACCGACGCGACGGTGAAACCCGGCGTGACGGTGTTCCCCAACCTGCCGGACAGCTTCTTCGCCGACTTCACCGACAGCGGACCTGACGCGGTCGTGAAGGTCTGCGTCGATGCCGCGCTGCATGGCAAGCCCTGCGGCGGCAAGCTGACCGTTCACCTGCCCAAGGCATGACCGCGCCCGCAATCGCGGCGCGTGGCATCAGCAAGTCGTTCGGCGGCGTCAAGGCCCTTACCAGGGCCTCGATCGCCGTCGCACGCGGCAGAGTTCATGCGCTGGTGGGCGAGAACGGCGCCGGCAAGTCGACCCTGATCAAGATTCTCGGCGGCCGCATCCCGCCGGATGAAGGCACGGTGGAAATGGCCGAGGCCGGGCTGCGCGTCGGCACCGTGTTCCAGGAACTGACGCTGCTGCCCTTCATGACCGTGGCGGAAAACCTGCTGCTTGGCCGCGAACCGCGCACCGGGCTCGGCCTGATCGACCGGGCCGCGATGCCGGCGATCGCCGAGGCGGAACTCGCCGGACTCGGGATCACCCATATCGACACCCGCGCCCTTGCCGCCGATATCTCGCTCGCCGAGCGACAGATTATCGAGATTGCCCGGGTCATCATGTCCGAGCCGCAGGTGCTGCTGCTCGACGAGCCGACCTCGGCGCTGGTCGAGCGCGAGGTGGCCTGGCTGTTCGGGCAGATCCGCGCGCTGCGCGAGAAGGGGGCGGCGATCGTCTTCACCTCGCACCGCTGGGGCGAGATCACGAGCATCGCCGACGAAATCACCATTTTCCGCAACGGCACCGATGTCGGCACCTTCACCTCGATCGCCGAGGACGAGGCGATCACGCTGATGACCGGCCAGAAGCTCGATGCGGTCTTTCCGCCGCGCGACGCCCCGCCGGCGGCGCCGGCGCGCCTCACGCTGCGCGGCGCGCGGGCCGAGGGGACCGGGCTGCTCGATCTCGACCTGCATCCGGGCGAGATCCTCGGCATCGGCGGCCTCGCCGGGCACGGCCATCGCGCCCTGTTCTTCGGCCTGTTCGGCGCGCCAGGCTTCCGCGAGGGGCGGGTCGAGATCGACGGCAAGCCGGTGCGCATCGCCTCGTCGCGCGACGCCATGCGCGCCGGCATCGCGCTCGTGCCGGAGGACCGCAAGAGCGAGGGGCTGTTCCTGTCGCTCTCCGTGCGCGACAATTTCACTCTGCCGATCCTGCGCCGGCTCTCCCGTTTCGGCATTCTGCGGCTGGGGGCGGAGCGCGCGCTGGTGGCTGAAAACATCCGGCGGCTCGCCGTGCGGACGCCCTCGGCGGCGCAGCGCGTCGGCGCGCTGTCGGGCGGCAACCAGCAGAAGGTGCTGCTCGGCCGCTGGCTGATGACGCAGTCGCGCATCCTGCTGCTCTACGACGTCACCCGCGGCGTCGATGTCGCGACCAAGCACGAGATCTATGAACTCGTCGCCGGGCTCGCGCGCGAGGGCTATGCGATCCTGTTCTATTCGTCGGATGCCGAGGAACTCGCCCATCTCTGCCATCGGGTGAAGGTGATGCGGCGCGGCGCCTTCGTCGCCGAGATTGCGGCGGCGGACCTGTCCGCGGAGGCGATCGTCGCCGCCGCCATGCGTGAATCCGGTCAGAAAGAGGTGCCCAATGCCGCCTGACGCCACGGCCGCCGCGCTGCCGCGCGGAAGCCGCCTCGGCCACACGATCGCCCAGAATATCGGGCTGATCCTCGCCTGCGCGATCCTGATCCTCGCGGTGTTCGGCTTCGCGCTGATCTACGGGATCGAACAGCATCGCCTGCCGGGCAATTTCGAGCTGACCTCGGCCGTCAACTCCGCCATCCCGCTGGTCTTTGCCGCGGTCGGGCAGAGCTTCGTGGTGCTGACCCGCGGAATCGACCTCTCGGTCGGCGGTGTCGTCGATCTCGCCAATGCGATGGCCGCCGTGACCATGGGCAAGACGCTTGGCAGCGCGCTCGGCTGGTCCGCGATCATCCTGATGACGGGGGCGGCCTGCGGGCTGGTGAACGGATTGCTGGTCGCGCTCGGCCGGTTGCCGCCGATCGTGGTCACCCTGGCGACCCTGTCGATCTTCCAGGGCCTGGCGATCCGCGTCCTGCCCGAGCCGGGCGGCGCGATCCCGCCCGCCTACACGAACCTGCTGGTCAACCCCAACGGGCCGTGGGCGCTGGTCTACATCCTGGTGCTGGGCCTGGGCTGGGCGGCGTTCCGGCGGTCGCGCATGGGCGTGGATCTCTATGCGATCGGCAATGACGAGGCCTCGGCCTCGGCGCTGGGCGTGAACGTGCTGCGCACCAAGATCATCGCCTATGTGCTCGACGGCACGCTGGGCGCTGCGGCCGGGCTGTTCCTTGCCGCCTCGGCCACAGCGGGCGACGCGACGACCGGCAACTCCTACACGCTGTCATCGATCGTCGCGGTCGTGCTCGGCGGTATTTCGCTGTTCGGCGGACGCGGCTCGGCGATCGGCGCGATCGCCGGCGCCTTCATCACCACCCTCATCGTCAACATACTGTTCTTTGGTCACGTGAACCCGCTCTACCAGTCCTTCTACGAAGGCGTGTTCCTGATCATCGCGGTCGTGCTGGGCGGCGCCATCGGCGGCGCGATCAGGCGGCGGCGATGAGCGCGCTCTCCGTCGACACGCGGCGCATCCTCTATGCGATCGCCGCCGCCATCGCCCTGTTCCTGATCGGCGAAGCCGCCCATCCCGGCTTCCTGTCCGGCGGCAGCGTTTCCTCGATCCTGGTGATCGCCTCCTTCGTCGGCCTGGTGGCGGCGGGGCAGTGCTTCGTCATCCTGATCGGCGGCATCGATCTTTCGGTGCCCTGGGTGCTCAACGCCGCGGCGATCCTGCTCACCACCACCTCGCTCGGCAAGAACGCCGCCGCGCCGGAGGCGATCGTGGTCGCCCTCGGCATGGGGCTGCTCGTCGGCGCCGCGAACGGGATCGGTGTTGCCTTCCTCGGCATTCCCGCGGTGGTGATGACGCTTGCCATGAACGGCATCGTCGAGGGGCTGACCCTCGGGCTGACCGGCGGCTTCACCTGCTCGTCGTGCTCGTCCTACGCGCCGCCGGCGATCCAGACCCTGGCGCATGGCACCCTGCTCGGCATTCCCGACGCGCTCTGGCTCTGGGCGGTGATTACCGCGCTGGTGAGCGGCGCCCTCGCCGTGACGCGCTTCGGACGCGCGACCTACGCACTCGGCACCAACCCGCTCGCCGCGACCCTCGCGGGGATCGACGCGCGGCGGATGACGATCCTGCTCTATGCATTGTGCGGCGGGTTCGCGGCACTCGGCGGCGTCATGCTGGTGGGCTTCGGCGGGCAGGCCTCGCTCGGGCTGGGCGATCCCTACCTGTTCACCTCGATCGCCGCGGTGGTGATCGGCGGCGTGAACATCCTCGGCGGGCGCGGGAACTATCTCGGCGTCGCCGCCGGCGCGGTCAGCCTGACCGTGCTGGTCTCGGTGCTGCTCGCGCTTTCGATGCCCGACTATGTCCGCAGCATCGCCTATGGCGTCGTCATCCTCGCGCTGCTGCTCGCCTATGGGCGGGAGAAGGAACGGTGAGCGCCTGGCAGCCGGCCGGGTGCTACCCCGATCCGGCGATCCACACGCTCTCGCCGTCCTTCGCGCGCTACCGGCTGTTCAACGCGGCGATCGAGCGGCTGGCCGAGGGATGCCGCTGGGCCGAAGGGCCGGTCTGGTTCGGCGATGGGCGCTTCCTGCTGTGGAGCGACATTCCGAACGACCGGATGCTGCGGTGGGATGAGACCGATGGCAGCGTCAGCGTGTTCCGCCAGTCCTCGGGCCATGCCAACGGCAACACCCGCGACCGGCAGGGACGGCTGATCACCTGCGAGCATGGCGGGCGGCGTGTCATCCGCACCGAGATCGACGGCAGCATCACCGTGCTGGCGGACGGATTCGGCGGGCGGCGGCTCAATTCGCCCAACGACGTCGTGGTGAAATCCGATGGCAGCATCTGGTTCACCGATCCGCCGTTCGGCATTGCCGGGTGGTATGAGGGGCATCGCGCCGAGGCGGAGCTGGCCCCGGCGATCTACCGAATCGACCCGGTGACGGGCACTGTCACTATGGTGGCCGACGACATCGCGGGACCGAACGGACTGGCGTTCTCGCCGGATGAGAGCCGGCTTTACGTCGTCGCCTCGCGATCGGAGCCCCACCGCGCCATTCACGTGTTCGACGTGGTGGACGGAAGCCGCCTTGCGAACAACCGGCGGCTGATCGATGCCGGCCCAGGCGGCACGCCGGACGGCTTCCGCGTCGATATCGATGGCAATCTCTGGTGCGGCTGGGGCATGGGCGACCCGGCGCTTGACGGGGTGATGGTCTTCGATCCCGAGGGAACGCCGATCGGCCGCATCGCCTTGCCGGAACGCTGCGC
>Ga0315298_1005601_pt1 | contig 17711 bp, 13 predicted proteins | sample WHS_1_MG_FD_203077 | JGI IMG/M metagenome (GOLD analysis project Ga0315298, IMG submission 203077) | Extremophilic microbial mat communities from Washburn Hot Springs, YNP, Wyoming, USA - WHS_1_MG | ecosystem: Environmental > Aquatic > Thermal springs > Hot (42-90C) | place: USA: Wyoming...
ATTACGTTAAGGTGGTTAATAATTGTCAGAAAGGAAGCAATAAAGTTACTTTTTCGATTACTTCATCACCACCTCCTCCTCAAGCAAAGATTACTGGTCAAAAATCGCCTTCTAAGGATTTAGCTCGTCCGGGCGAAACTGTCACTTATACACTTACAACCAAAAACGAAGGAAATGGTGATGCTAAAGATTTTGTCATCGAAGATGATATTACCGATGTTTTAAAATACGCAGAGGTTATTTCTGTTTCTGATAACGGAAAACTAGAAGGAACCAAAATTAAGTATCCAGCACGCGACATTGGGGCAGGCCAACAGGTTTTGACCAGTTTTGATGTAAAAATAAAAACTCCCGATAAATGGCCAAAGAATGGTGATTATCAAATGACCAATACTTATCAACCTAGCCAGTATAGTCCTGCTTCTACAGTAACGGTTAAAGTTGGTTACAGTAGCATTGCCGCTGTAAGTAAATATGCCTTTAATGAAACCCAAAATATTGATGCGACAGAAAAAAATGCCAACCCCGGTGATGTTATTCGCTATACGTTGGAAGCAGAAAATAAAGGTAATTTAGAAGAAAAAGGCTATAAGATAGAAGAAGATATTAGCGATATCTTATCTTACGCGGATGTTACTGAGCTTGGAGGTGGACAAATAACAGGCAACAAAATAACCTGGTTAGTTAATATACCTGCTGGTAGTCGGACAGCAGTAATTTTTAAGGTAAAAATTAAACCGGCTTCTGCTTGGCCAACTGCCGGAGATTTAACTATGAAAAATACGTATGGTAATACCATAGATGTTAAACTCGAACCGCAATCAGTGGCCGGTGCAGTGGTGGCGCCAGTGACAGCTACATTAACACGTACGGGTACCGCCATTGTCCTTATTATTGTTATTGCCTTGCTCTTGGTAATAGTTTATTGGATTGTTAAAGAAATAGTCGCCAGAAAAAGACAAAAATAAAAACATAACTGGTTTTGCAAAAATGGCTCTTTACTTTAAGAGCCATTTTTGATTAAAATGAAAATGTATTAATTTGCCCTTATAAGGATAATAATTCCGAGGGGCAAAAGGAGGCATATGAAAAAATTTTTAGCCATTTTATTACTCGGGTTATTTCTTCTTCCCAGTTTAGCTTTGGCAGCTGAATTTAGAAGTGGGAGCTTGCCCCAAAAGGAAACTGTTTTTGGCGATCTTTATATGGCTGATGAGACGGTCAAAGTGGAAGGAAAGGTTCAAGGAGATTTGGTGGCTTTTGGTAATAACCTGGCCATTACCAACAAGGTCGATAAGGATCTTTTGGCGGCTGCCCAAACTTTAAACTTAAAAGGTGTTGTGGGCGATACCGCTCGATTGGCTGGAGGAACAGTAACTATTGAAGGAGAATGTTTTGGCGATCTTTTGGTGGCTGGAGGAGTAGTGGAGATTACTCCTAAAGCCAAGATTCATGGCGACTTAATTGCCGCTGGTAGTACAGTTAATCTGAATGGCGATGTGCAAGGCAAAACTAAAATTTATGGTGGGAAGGTTTCGCTTAATGGGCGCTTAAGTGGTCCAGTTGAGGTTAAGACCAATAGTTTAGAAATCGGTAGTAATGCTTATATCCAGGGAAATTTAAATTACCAAGCTCCCCAAGAGGCCAAAATTGATTCCCAAGCTAAAATTTTGGGCAAGAAAGAGTATAAAGCTACCACTGAAACCGAAAAGAGAAAACACAAGCTTCCTCTTTTCAGTTTATGGGGAATAATGAAACTTTTGGCCACTATTGTCTTTGCCTTGATTCTGGTCTATCTCTTCCCCCAAAAATCAAAAAGAATACTTGAATTAAGCAAAATAAAATTCTGGTCCAGTTTGGGTATTGGATTTTTGGTTTTATTTGCGACGCCAATTGTTGCTTTGATTTTATTTATGACGGGGATTGGTTTTCTCTTTGGCTTGATGATGATTTTGGTATACATTCTTTTAGTTGTTTTGGCCTGCGTCTATGCAGGAGTAATCTTGGGCGCAGGGTTATTAAAATGGATTAGAAAAAAGAAAGAATATAAAATTGGTTGGCCGGATGTAGTTATAGGAGTAATTTTACTTAATTTGATTAAGATTATTCCTATTTTGGGAGGAATCTTTGCTTTTATTTTGGTGATTTTAGTTTTAGGAAGCTTAGTAAACTTCGATTGCGAAATTCTTAAAAATTTGAAAGATAAAAAGATGGTTTAATGGAAGCAAAAGCGGAAAAGCGTAGGAATTTAGGAAGTCCGACTTCCTTAGGGACTTGTACTCGCCTATAACACCTATTCGCCTCCTGAAAAAATGATTTAGTTTTTGGCCATTTTTATGGTAAATTTAGAAAATACCTCAATTTATCCTTTATTTAAGTATCTTTTCAGGAGCTTCTTTATGGGGACTGTCCCCATTGGAAAAGCGCGTTTAAGTAACGAGTTAGATCAAATAAGAAAAGGAGTTTCAAAGAAAAAATCTTTACAAAAAGAAAGAAGTGTGATAAAATATAAGCATAAAGATAAAAAAATGGAGGAAAATATGATAGAAGAACAACTACCTTCGAACACTTTTTCTTCCGAGGAGACCGGCGGAGAAGAGAAATCTCAAGAGTCAAAACCAGAAACCACACCTAAAGAAGAATTTCCATTTAAAGAAGGTGATCCGGTTAAAATTCGATCAGATTCGGGCGAATTAGAAGAAGGTTGGTTTTGTATGGGTCCGGCTTATAAACAGGTAGAAGGAGAAAAATATACGGTTGATAAAAGTATAGCGAAGGTTGTTAATATCCCGCCAGAAAAAATAGGGGAAAGTGGATCTGAAGAATTCGAAATGCGAGAAGTGCCGGTAAATGATTTATTGGAATGGAATAAAGAAGGTTTGGAAAAAGAAACGGAAGTTAGAGGAGAAAAGATAGGGGAGGGAGAAAAGATTGAGCTGATGCCAGAAACCAAGACAGAAGGCGAAGTTGAAGACAAAAGAGAAAAATTGAGAAAAGAATTAAATGAAAAAAAATCGCGAGAAATAAAAGATCAGGCTAGAGGATTAGGTATAAAACTAAGCGAAAAACGTGACGGAAGACGTCGTATCGAAAATAAAGGAGAGCTTATAGAGGAAATTGTTGAAGCAACCGTAAAGTCAGAAGAAGGGATTGAAGCAAGGCCCGAAGTTGGAGAAAAACTTGAAGAGAAAGGATATGCTGAAATGCATAAAGATTATGAGAAAAGGGGGATTATAAAATGTGTTGATCCTGAAAAAAATCAATGGGTCTTTACCGAAAATGCCTCAGCACTTGATCGAGAATTATTAATTAGTAAATATACCCAAACATTAAAGGAAAGAGGTGAAAAAGAAAATAAAGACGAAATTGAAAAATGGGAGAAGCGGCTGACTGGTAATGAGAAAACAATAAAAGAAATTATTGATGATTGGGTAAAAAGTCGTCAAGAATCTGGAGAAAAAACAATTAAAGTTGATTTTGGATTTAGCGAAGAAGAATTGGATCAAAGACCAGCTAAATTAATTGAAGTAAGAAAGATATTTGAAGATCAACTTAAAAAAATTGATGAAAAACTTCAGCCCGGAGAACCTAATATTCTTTGGCAAATTATGCCTTTTATAGAGGCACAATTAAAAGACACTAATCCTGAAGCACCACCAGAGCCGGGAGAGATACCCGAAGAAGCACCACCTGGACCAGAAGCACCACCTGGACCAGAAGCACCACCTGGACCAGAAACCAGAGAGCCGGAGATAACCGAAAAAGAACTTAATAAATTAAGAAATAATTATTTAGAAATCTTACACCAAAGAAACAGAAAGTTCTTTACTTGGTTAAAAACAAAACTTTTAAGATCTTACCAAGAAGGGATGTATAGCGAAGAGTCTTTAAATAAAGCTAGAGAAGACTATGAGAAGGGTTTAACTAGATATAGAGAGCAGGAACTTAAAAAGTATAAAGATGGAATTAAAGTAGATGGTTATACTATAGTAGATGCTGATGGTAATATTTTAGGTACCATAAGCGATGAAAGAAGCTTAAAAGATATTATGGCTGAACAAATGGCTCGGAAAGAGACAGAATTAATGTTGCAAGAAATAAGAAAACAAAGTGAGGAAGAAGCGCGAATAGTAAGTGGAGATTTAGGTTATAAGTTTGGTAAATTTATAAAACGACATCCTGGTTGGCGGGCAGCTATTGGTTTTGGGTTAACTGGTCTTGCTTTTACTTCTTTGGCTACTGGTGCTTTACCTTTAGCGGGAGCAGCTTTGGGTTTAAGAGCTGCGTGGGCAGGAATGTCAACTACGGTTGGTACAGAAGGTCTTTTACAATTTGCGGGCGAGAAAGTTTCTCGATATCGGGGAATGATGAAAAAATTAAGCGAGGAAGAGATGAAAAATATGTCAAAGGAAGAATTGCTTTTAAGATTGTGTGCTTTTCAAGAAAATCAAGCTAAAAAAGGAGAAACAATAGAACATCTTTCTCCAAAAGAAATTCAAAAATATTCAGAAATCGCCCAGGCTTATATGATGAAAAGAGCAGAGGAAATAAAAAAGAAGATAGAAGACTATGAGCAACAACAGGTGGGCCACGAGCTTTCCCTGGAAGCAATCAAAGCTTGTTTAACCGAAGATTATTTAAGAGAAGAAATCTCAGAAGAGACAAAAGCCCACGAAAGAATGATTTCGCGGAGAAAGAAGTTTGGTTATGCCAAATGGGTAACGGCTATTACCGCTGGTGTAGCAGCAGGCGTTTTGGCTTACGTAAAATTTGGGGCAGTTACTCGTAAAGGCGAAGGGGCAGGAACGCGTGAAGCAATAATTGGTACCGAAACCAAAAAACCTCCTTCTGTTGACGATCGATTATTTTATGGCTCGGTAAGGCCCGGCAAAATTGGTTCTTCCACCGATATAATCGATCAGCAGCTTACTCAGTATGCTCAAGCGACCGGAAAACCTATTACTTTATCGCGAGGCCAATATTCTTATTTAAGAGATTTGGTTGATAGACAATGGCCACATCCTTTGGATAATAAACTTCATGATGGATATATGCAATCAGCCACAGGTAGGCAATTAAAAGCTTTATTAGATCATGTGTTATCTCAAGGTCCAGCGTTAAATAGATACTATGGTTGGAACATTCCATTTAATCGATGGTATTTCGCTGGCGACCCTAATTGGTTAAAAATTTTATAAAATAAATTTTAAAAGGAGGATCCATGGCTAATAATAAAGGAGTAGAGGAATTTATAAAACAAGCCGATATTTTTCACCAACTTGGTTTAGAAAACATTCCCGAAGAGCAAAAGAATAATCTAATGAATTTAATGGTAGATACTGTAATAAATCGATTTACCACTCAAATAATTGATCGGTTTAATAGTCAACAAAGAAGCGAATTTGATCAATTAGTAGAAGAAGGAGACGAGACGAAAATAATGGATTACTTAAAGAAAAATGTGCCTGATTATGAAGCAATGCTTTTCAATGAAGTAGAAAATTTAAAGTTAGAATTAATTAAGGCTTCACCAATTTTAGATCGAGAAATTAAAGAGGTATTAAAAGAAAGAGAAACAAAGGAGTAGTTTTTACACATTTTAGTCACATTTTTTTCACAAGTTTATTTGGTTTAACCTCAAAAAGGCCCAAAATTGGGCCTTTTTGAGGTTATTTGGGGAAAATAAAATTGTGTAGTATAATAAGGAAAGAGAAAATTATTAACTAAGAAAAGCATGGCTTCTAAAGAGCAAAAAAGAGAAGTACTTTATCTTAAATATCGACCGCAGATTCTTTCTCAAGTAGTCGGCCAGGAGCATATTAAAAAGACATTGAAAGGGGCAATTATCCAGAATCGTCTTTCCCATGCTTATTTATTTGCTGGTCCGCGTGGTACAGGAAAAACCACAGTGGCGCGCATCTTAGCCAAGATTGTTAATTGCTCAAAGCCACAAAAAGGGGAGCCTTGTAACCAGTGCGAATCTTGTTTAGAAATTAATCAAGGAAAATCCTTGGATGTGGTAGAAATTGATGCGGCTTCTAATCGAGGGATTGACGAGATTAGAGAACTTCGGGACAAGATTAGACTTACTCCCAGCAAAGGAAAATATAAGGTTTATATTATCGATGAAGTGCATATGCTTACGCGGGAGGCTTTTAATGCTTTATTAAAAACCTTAGAAGAACCTCCTGCTCATGCTTTATTCATCCTGGCTACTACCGAGATTCATAAAGTTCCGGAGACAATTATTTCCCGTTGTCAAAGATTCGATTTTCACCGCATTAAGATGTCTGATTTGATTAATTATTTAAAAGAAATCGTCAAAAAAGAAAAATTAGAGATAGAAGAGGAGGCTTTAGAGTTAATAGCAGCTAATGCAGCGGGCGCTTTGCGTGATGCTATTAATTTATTAGACCAGGCTTCTTCGTGGGGATCGAAAATTACCCTTTCCAATTTACAGACAATTTTGGGCCTAACTGATATCAATAATGTGTTCCAGTTAATCGATTATATTACTTCGCAAAAAATTTCTTCGGCCATTGAACTTATTAATAATCTTTTAGACAAAGGTTATAATCTTAGTTCTTTTAATAAAAAGGTAATTGAACACTTAAGACATATGCTTATTCTAAAAGAAACAGGCGAAGAGGGTCTTTTGGAAGTTACTGCAGAACAGTTGGAGAAAATTAAAAAACAAGTGCAAAGATTAGAAATATCGCAAATTTTAACCATGATTGATATTTTCTTAAAAGCAGAAAAAGAATTTAATTTGTCTCCTTTACCTCAATTGCCTTTAGAAATAGCCGTGATAGAAATTGGTCGGATGGCTAACGGTAGTTTTTCGCCACAAGCGGGTTTACCTAAAGAAGAAGATAAAAAAATAAATAATCAAATTAAACAAACTATGACCAATGAGTTTAAGGAATTTTTAAAGAAATGGGAGGCGATTATCGAGCGAACCAAGGTTTACAATCATTCTGTTAGTGCCTTTTTAAAAGCCTGTCAGCCTAAAGAATTAAAAGAAGACAAAATTTATTTAGAGTTTTTATACCATTTCCATTGCGATAAAATTGCCGAGCCGAAAAATAGAGAGATTGTTGAAAAAGTCATCGAAGAAGTACTGGGCAAAGATTATAAAGTAGAATGTTTCTTTAATCCCGAAGGATTGAAAAAAGATAAAAAAGAAGACGATGATATCTTCAAAACAGCCGTTGAAATATTCAAAGGGGAAGTGATAGAATAAAAACGATTTTGAAGGAGAAAATTCATGCCAGAAGAAGTTACTAAATTACCACCTCAAAATATCGAAGCAGAAATTTCTGTTTTAGGCGCCTTACTTTTAGACAAGGAGGCAATTGTTAAGGTGATGGATATTCTGGATTCCGATGATTTTTATAAAGAAAGCCATAAAATTATCTACGAAGCGATTATTGAACTTTTTGAGGAAAGGAATCCTTGCGATATCGTTACTTTATCAAACAAATTAGAGGAGAAGGGAGAGTTAGAAAAGATAGGAGGAGCAACTTTTCTTACTACTCTGACTAATGCTGTGCCCACCACTGCCAATGTGGTTCATTATGCTCAGATTATCAAACACAAATCTACTTTAAGAAAATTAATCAGCGCTGCGGCCAAAATTTCTGAATTAGGGTTTAATGAAAAAGAAGATATTGAAACTATTTTAGATGAGGCGGAAAAATCAATTTTTCAGGTTTCTCAAAGATATTTAAAAGAAAATTTTATTTCTATCCGGGATGTTTTGGCTGATTCTTTCGAACGCATTGATCAATTACATAAAGATAAAGGAAAATTACGGGGGGTTCCTACTGGTTTTACTGATTTGGATAATATTCTGGCTGGTTTACAGTCTTCTGATTTGATTATTTTGGCTGGTCGACCTTCTATGGGTAAGACGAGTTTAGCTTTAAATATTGCTCAACACGTGGCTACTCAGGAAAATATTCCCGTGGGAATTTTTAGTTTAGAGATGTCTAAAGAACAATTGGTTGATCGTTTAATTTGTGCCGAAGCTGGCGTAGATTCCTGGAAATTAAGAACAGGAAATTTATCTGATGAAGACTTTCCTAAAATTGGGCATGCGATGGGCGTTTTATCCGAAGCCCCAATTTATATTGATGATTCTCCTTCGATTAATGCTTTAGAGATACGGGCGAAGGCTCGTCGTTTGCAATCAGAACACGAATTGGGATTAATCGTCGTGGATTACCTCCAATTAATGGAATCGCCTTCTCGTCGGGAGGCCAATCGTGTGCAAGAGATTTCTGATATTTCCCGTTCTTTAAAGGGTTTGGCTCGTGAATTAAATATTCCTGTTTTGTGCCTTTCTCAGCTTTCTCGGGCCGTAGAGCAGCGCCCCGATCGTATTCCCCAATTGGCTGATTTAAGAGAATCTGGTTCAATTGAACAAGATGCTGATGTAGTGATGTTTATTTATCGCGAAGATTATTATAGAAAAGATACCGATAAGAAAAATATTGCTGACATTTTGATCAAAAAACACCGCAATGGTCCCACGGGAACCGTAGAGCTTTATTTCAATCCTGAACAGATGAAATTTATTAATTTAGAGAAGAAACACGGCGAAGAGATTATTGTTTAAAAAGGAAAAATTAATGGCGCAAGAAAATATTACTCTTTGGGGAAAACAGGTAGGAAAATTTACTATCGTTGGGATAATTAACACCTTAATCGATGTAGCGGTTTTAAATTTTCTTGTTTTAATTTTAAATTTTAAATACAAGATTTATATTTTTGGTTTTTCTTATCTGGTGGCTAATATTATTTCAGTCACAGTAGCGATGGTTAATAGTTATCTTCTAAATAAATATTGGACCTTTAAGAGCGGGGGCAAGAGGAATTTAGTGGCCGAAATAGTAAAATTTTTCTTTATCACCATTTTAGGGATGTATGTTATCCATCAGATTGTTTTTAATTTTTTCAATAGTTATTGGTTGTGGCCCACTCTCCAGATTATTAATCTTTTCCACTTGATCAAGATTACGCATTTAGATAACTTCATCACGCTTAATTTTGCTAAACTTTTAGCTATCTTGGTTTCGATGATTTGGAACTTCTTATTTTATAAATTTTGGGTTTTTAAAAAGTAACAATACTTAGAGCAAATAAAATTATGGGGATTAAAAAATATTGCATTGGTGATATTGGTCGGTTAAAGAAGGCTAAAATAATTCAGCAAGGAATAGTTTTTGGTCGTAAACATAAATTTTCTTTATTATTAATTATTATTCTCTTTTTAGCCTTCTTTTTAAGATTCTGGCAGCTAAATCGAATCCCGCCAGGTCTTTATCCGGACGTGGCTATTAATGGTAATGACGCCTGGGAAGCTTTAAGGACGGGGTCTTTTAAGGTTTTTTATCCGGCTAATAATGGCCGCGAAGGTCTCTTTATTAATTTGATCGCTTTTTCTTTTTATTTATTAGGACACTCTATTTGGGCTATCAAGGTAGTACCAGCTTTGTTAGGATTTTTAACAGTTTTAGGAATCTATCTTTTAACCAAAGAATTGTTCGATAAAAAAATAGCCCTTATTTCCACTTTTTTCTTAGCTGTTTGTTTTTGGCATCTTAACTTTTCCCGTCTGGGTTTCCGGGCAATTATGCTTCCTTTTGTTTTGGTTTTTTCTTTTTATTTTCTATTTCGCGGTTTACGCACGCGGAGGTTTTTAAATTTCATTCTAGGTGGATTATTTTTTGGCCTGGGTTTGCATACCTATATTTCTTGGCGACTAGCTCCTTTAATTTTAATTATTTGGGTAGGAATTTACTGTATTACCGAGAAAAAATTTTTCTTTGACTATTGGTCGCGTTTGTTAGTTTTTATTCTTTCTGCCTTAGTGAGTGCTTTTCCTTTGCTTTTTTACTTTTATAAACATCCAGCTGATTTTATGGACAGAGCCAGCGATGTTTCAGTTTTTCGACAACCAAGATTCCTTCAATTGATTTTCCTTAATACCTTAAAAGCATTAGGTATGTTTAATATCTTTGGCGATGCTAATTGGCGGCATAACTTATCAGGGGCTCCTATGTTTACTTTTCTTTTGGGGTTATTTTTTGCCGGTGGCCTGATTTTGGCAATTATCAAAATTATTCGTAACAAAAATAGCACCCAACGATTTATCCTTTTCTTTTTATTGCTTTGGTTTATTGTTATGCTTTTGCCCACTATCTTATCAGCAGAAGGTATTCCTCATGCCTTGCGGGCCTTGGGGGTTTTGCCCGCTTGTTTGATTTTGGCCGCTTATTTTTTAGATTGGTTCTTCCAATTAAAATTTTGGCAAAAAATTTCTGCAAACAGAAAAATGATTGTTTTATTTATTTTGTTAATTACTATTGGATTGGCGGAAACAACTCGTTATTTTATCATTTGGGGCAGGAATCCAGAGGTTTATGCTGCTTTTAATCAAAATTTTGTTAATATGGGTAATTACTTAAACAGTCTGCCTTTTGGTACAGTAAAATATGTAGTAGCCAACGAACCGGGAGTTTTAGTTAATGGGTTGCCAATGCCTGTCCAAACAGTAAAATTTATTACTTGGGAAAAAAGTTATCCGCGATATATCCTGCCCGAGGACCTATTAAAGATAAATTTTTCCTCTTCACCAACAGCGATTGTCTTGATGAAAAAAGATGATATACTTTTAAACGCATTATCGAAAAAGTTTAAAAATGGTCGTATAGAAAAAATCGATCTTATTCCCGGCACCAAAAGTGAATTTTTTATCTTTAAAATAGACTGATATGTCCAAGAAAAAAATCTACATTTTAGTAGCCCTTTTCCTCTCCTTCATGTTCTTTTTGGCAGTAGCCAGTATGTGGAATGATAGTGCTACCAATGATGAGGTGGCGCATATTCCAGCAGGTTATTCCTACCTTAAAACTGCCGATTATCGCCTTAATCCCGAACATCCGCCTTTAATCAAGGATCTTTGTGCTTTACCTTTATTATTTATGAATCTTAAGGCTTCTTTTGATCATCGTTCTTGGCAAGAACATGATCAGTGGGCATTTGGTCAACAATTCCTCTATCACTGGGGCAATGATGCAGATAAGATAGCCCGTGCCGCGCGTCTGCCGGTAATTATTTTAATGATTATGTTGGGAATCTATATTTTTCAATGGGCGAGGAAAATCTGGGGGAACAAAGCGGCCCTTTTGGCTCTCTTTTTCTATTGTTTTTCTCCTACGGTTATTGCTCACGGCCGATTAGTGACAACAGATTTGGGTATTGCCCTTTTCTTTTTTATCACCTTGTATTACTTTTGGCTTTTTTTAAAAAATCCTTCTTTTAAACTTTTGATAATTACCGGCATTGTTTTTGGTTTGGCCCAATTAACAAAATTTTCAGCTGTTTTACTTGTTCCTTTAATGCTGCTGGTTATTCTACTTTATGGCTTTTGTTTTAATAAAAAGATTAATTTAAAGATTTGGGGGGCAGAACGAATCAAAGGTTTTAAAAAGAGAAATATTTATATTCTTCTTATTTCCTTATTTTTGATCTTTTTTATTGGTTTTGGTCTTGTTTGGTTAGTCTATTTAATTCAGACAGCCAGGATGCCGGTAGATGTTCAGCAAGACTTGATTCTTCATTCTTTAGATGACAATGCTACACGCGCTTTAATTTATCGTTTGGCGAGTGTTCCTGTTATTCGTAGTTTTGATCACTTCCTTTTAGGGGCGGCTATGGCTTCCGGCCATACCATCGCGGGACACACAAGCTATTTATTAGGTCAATTGGCTAATGGTTGGTGGTATTATTTTCCGGTGGTTTTTGTACTGAAAGAAACTATTCCGGTGCTTTTCTTTACTCTTTTGGGAATAGTTTTTGTTGGTTTTACTCTTTATCGCTTGATAAAAAATTTAATCAAAAAACCAAGAAAGATAAAAATTCAATTGTCTAAATTTTTCCTTCATTACTTTGAAGAGATATTTTTACTTTTACCTATTCTTACCTTTTTTGCCGCGGGGATGTATGGACGACTCAATTTAGGCATTCGTTATCTTTTGCCTACTTTCCCCTTTTTATTCTTACTTTTTGCTGGTATCTTTTATAAATTCGATTTGGCTTTGTTAAAGTTAGAAATCAAAAGAAGGGTTTTTGCCGGTACCTATACTTTTATTTATTATCTTTTGATTCTCTTTATTTTAGCCTGGCAATTAGCGGCAGCTACCGGAATCTTTCCGCACTATTTAGCTTATTTTAATCCTTTGTTTGGGGGACCAGAAAAGGGTTACCATTATGTAACTGATTCTAATTTAGATTGGGGTCAAGACTTAAAGAGATTAAAATTTTATTTAGATCAAAAAGGAATTCAAAATATCAATTTGAGCTACTTTGGCCACGCTGAACCTCCTTACTATAAAATTAGTTATCGCAATTTTGGGATTGATAGCCAAGATATTAGAGGGCTCACAGCAATTTCGGCCACCAATCTACAACAAACCAGAGGTAAAGATAATGGCTTTGGTTTTTGGTGGTTAAGAGAAAAACAACCTATCGATCAGGTGGGTTATTCGATTTTAATTTACGACTTAAAATAGTTTATTTTTAAAACAAGGAACAAAAATGCAGGATATTTTTTTATCGGTAATTATCCCGGCACGCAATGAGGAGAAAAGGATTGGTCAAACATTAGAAATTGTGGCTTCTTATCTTAATAAACAGGGTTATCTTTATGAAGTAATTATTTGTGAAGATGGGAGCACTGATAATACGTTAAAAATCGTGGAAAGTAAAAGAAAATTATTCAAAAGTTTAATCATTATTTCCAATAAAACAGCTCAAGGCAAAGGAGCCGGTGTAAAAAAAGGGATGCTTAAAGCCAGAGGTAAGTATCGAATGTTTATGGATGCTGATAACGCTACCCCTTTTGAACAAGTAGAAAAGTTACTAAAGACAGTTAAAGAAGGTTATGATATAGTTATTGCTTCACGGTATATCTCTGGCGCTCGTTTGGTCCCTCCTCGGGGAATCTTACGTACCTTTATTAGTCGAGGAGGTAATATCATTATTAATAAATTTTTAAAACTACCCTATAAGGATACGCGTTGTGGATTTAAGTTATTTACGGCCGAAGCAGCTGAAAAAATCTTTCCCAAGGTTTTGCTTCCCGGTTTTGGTTTTGATGATGAAGTTTTGGTTTTGGCCCAAAAATTCGGTTTAAAGGTTAAAGAGGTACCGGTGGAGTGGCATGAAAAAAAAGAAAGTAAAGTGTCTTTTAAAGATATTTTAAAATCATTTTTAGAAATGTGGGAGATAAAGAAGAATTGGAAAGAAGGAAAATATGATTAAAAACTTAAAACTTAAAACTAAAACCTAATAAGGAGGAATAATGTCTATTTTTGACAAGGGAAAAATGTTAATGGAGGCACGACGCATTCAAAAAGAATTGCGTCAAACAAAAATTGAAGTAGAAAAAGCCGAAGGCCGAATAAGAGTGGTGCTTAATGGAGAACAAAAAGTAGAGGAAGTGTTTATTGATCCTGAACTGCTTGTTTCCGAAAATGAACTTTTAATCAGGAATTCTTTACGGGATGCTTTTAATGAAGCTATACGGCGTTCCCAACAAATAGCCGCGGAAAAGATGAAAGATATAACTGGAGGATTAGGACTGCCTGGCCTCTAATCCAAATTAACCTAATTGACCTAATCGCCAATTGACCTAAAATTGCCAATGTCTGATGATTAAACTTTAGGTTAATAAGAAAGTTTATGAATATTTTACCTTCTTCGGTACAAAATTTAATTGACGAATTTTCTAAACTTCCTGGGATTGGCCCCAAAACAGCGGAAAGATTAACTTTTTATTTACTGCGGTCAGCTGATAAAGATATTCAATCCTTGGGGAAGGCTATTTTGAATTTAAAAAATAAGGTGAAAATTTGTTCCTCTTGTTTTAATATTGCTGAAACCGACCCCTGCTTAATTTGCGCTGACCGAAACCGCGACCAAACAAAGATTTGTGTAGTGGAGGAACCATTAGATGTTTTGGCTTTAGAAAAAACAAAGAAATTTAATGGTCTTTATCATGTTTTAGGAGGAGTTATTTCTCCGATCGAAGGAATTGGACCAGATGATTTAAGAATCAAAGAATTACTTTACCGACTTAAAAAAGGGAAAGTTACTGAAATTATTTTGGCCACCAATCCTTCTTTGGAGGGAGAGGCTACAGCTATGTATCTCAAAAAATTGCTCTCGCCCCTGGGTATAAAAATTACCCGGATTGCCCGGGGATTACCTACTGGCGCAGAACTTGAATACGCCGATGAAATTACTTTAATTCGCGCTTTAGAGGGTCGCAAAGAATATTAAAAAAAGAAAAATTTAAAAACTATAGTTTTCTATAGTTTTATTTTATTTTTAATACAAATAGTATATCATAAAGTATGCATTAATTTTTTAAGCAAATGAAAGATTTTAAGCGAATTTTTAAATTATTATTTTTAACCAAAAAGAATACCTTTATTCTTTTGGCTTTGATTTTTATTACTGCGGGTTTAGGATTGGTTGTTCCCTGGATTTATAAAAGTATTATCGATCTTTTAACTAAGATTGCTAAAGGGACGGAAAATTACCAGGTGGCTCTTCATACACTTCTTTATTCGACGATTATTTTAATTGTCATTTTTATTAGCGAAGGAATAGCCAATATTATTATGAATTTTTGGTGGGCTAAATGGTATTTAGAACTAGCCCACTTATTAAGAATGAAGGTTTTTACTCATCTCCAAAATCTCTCTTTAGAATATTTTGAAGAAGAATCAGTGGGCAAGATTAAAGAAAGGGCTGATCGGGGCATTTGGGACTTACAAGAAGTATTAGAGGGTATCTTTATAATTATTTTGCCTCAAATTTTAATAATGGTAATTGTAGTAATAATCCTTATAAGGATAAACTTTTATTTAACCTTATTGGTTTTTATTGGTTGGCCCCTCCATTTGATTCTAACTTATGTAATGACTAAAAAATTGATTAAAAAATATGATCAAGCCCGAAATGCTTTTGAAAATCTTTCCGGAAGAATTGTTCAGGCAATAGCGAACATAAAATTAGTAAAATCATTTGTCAAAGAAAGATACGAGATAAAAAAAGTAAAAGGCTTAAGCCTGTTGGGGATAAAAAGAGATAAAGAGGCAATGGTGTTGCGGCAAAAATATAATGTTCCCCGCTTTTTGGCAGTTATAGTCAGTCGCGTAGCCATCTTTGGTTATGGAGGCTATTTGGCTATTCGAGGGACTATTTCTATTGGTACCATTGTTTTATTTTTTGCTTATGCTGAACGGGTTTATCAACCTCTTTGGTGGATGACTTGGATTTTCGATAATATTCAAAGAAGTTTAAGGTCAGTAAAAAGGGTGTTTGATTTATTAGACCAAAAACCAACAATTATTGATAGGCCAGGAGCCAAAGTCTTAACCAAGGTGAAGGGAGAAATAGAATTTAAAAAAGTTACCTTTGCTTACAAAAAGAGAAAACCTGTTTTAAAAAATATTAGTTTTAAGATTAATCCTGGCGAAATGGTGGCTTTGGTGGGGCCTTCGGGTTCCGGCAAAAGTACTGTGGTTAAGCTTTTATTGCGCTTTTATGATCCCCAAAAGGGGCAAATTCTAATTGATGGATATGATATCAAAAACGTGACCCAAGATTCTTTGCGGCAACACATAGCCATTGTTTTGCAGGAAACCATTCTTTTTAATGATACAGTAAAAGCCAATATTACCTATGGCCAACCTAATGCTTCGGAAAAAGAGATTATTGCGGCGGCCAAATTAGCTTATGCTCACAATTTTATTCAAAAATTACCTAAAAAATATAATACCGTAGTTGGGGAAAGGGGAGTAAAATTGTCAGCCGGCGAAGCTCAACGCATTGCTTTGGCTCGCGCGGTGATTAAAAATCCCTCCATTCTAATTTTAGACGAAGCTACTTCGCAACTTGATTCTGAATCAGAAAGATTAATACAAAAAGCCTTAAGAAGAGTTACTCGAAAAAGAACCACTTTGGTCATCGCCCATCGACTTTCTACAGTAAGAAAAGCAGATAAGATTTTGGTTCTTAAGAATGGTCGAATTATTGAGGAAGGAAGACATGAAGATTTATTGAAGAAAAAAGACGGTTTCTATAGATATTTATTTGAATTACAGACAGGAAGATTATAAGATCATTGTAATTTTCCTCTTAATTAGTTTAAAATTAAATTAGATTATATTTTCTAAGGGTTTTCTAAGGGAAATTTTATGCCACTTGTTCTCTATAATACCTTTAAACACAAAAAGGAAGTTTTTAAACCGCTCAAAAAGGGACAGGTAAAGATGTATACTTGTGGTCCCACAGTTTATGATTATCCTCATATTGGCAATTTGCGTTCTTACGTTTTCTCTGATCTTTTGAGGCACTATCTGGAATATAAAGGATTTAAGGTTAAATTGGTAATGAACTTGACCGATGTAGAGGACAAAACCATCAGAGCCTCAAGAAGACAAGGGGTTTCTTTGGAAAGTTATACGCAAAAATATATCAATGCCTTTTTTGAAGACATTGATGCTTTACATATCAAGCGAGCCGATATTTATCCGCGAGCCACCCAGCATATTCCCGAAATGGTTGATTTGATTAAAAAATTAATAAAGAAAGGTTTTGCTTATCAGGCCGAAGATAAAAGTATTTATTTTGCCGTTTCTAAATTCAAACCTTATGGTAAACTTTCACGGGTCAAAATTAAAAAATTAAGAAAAGGATTAAGAATCAATGTTGACGAGTATGATAAAAACGAAGCTAGCGATTTTGCTTTATGGAAGGCTTGGACCAAAAAGGATGGCATGGTTTTTTGGGAGACAGAAATTGGCAAGGGTCGACCCGGCTGGCATATTGAATGTTCGGCGATGAGTATGAAATATTTAGGCGAAACTTTTGATATCCATACTGGCGCGGTAGACAATATTTTTCCTCACCACGAAAATGAAATTGCTCAATCAGAAGCAGCCACTGGTAAAAAATTTGTCCGCTATTGGCTTCATGGAGAACATTTGTTAGTGAATGGAAAAAGAATGGGTAAATCATTAAGAAACTTCTATACCCTTAAAGATCTTCAATTAAGAGGGTATAATCCTTTGGCGTTGCGATATTTATATCTTACTGCTCATTATCGGGATAAACTTAATTTTACTTTCACGGCTTTGAAAGCCGCGTCTGAAGCCTTAGAAGGAATCTTTAATTTTATCCGACGTCTTAATGAAATCAAAGGCGGGGATTCGAGTAATAAAGAAGTGAATGATTTAATCAAAAGAACGCGTAAAGATTTTGAGAAAAACCTAGATGATGATTTAAATATGCCGCGGGCCCTAGCGGCAATCTTTAAAATGATAAAATCTGTAAACAAACTTATTGATAAGAACAAGCTTTCCGGCAAGGATGCTAAAAAGATTTATACAGAGCTGGTTAATTATGATAAGGTATTAGGTTTGGGATTAAAGCAAAAGGAAGAGCCGAAAGTAGAGATGTTGCCGGAAGATATCAAGTATCTAATTGAAGAAAGAGAAAAAGCCCGTGCTGAGCATGATTGGGCCAAGGCTGATGCGATTAGAGATCAACTTTTGGAGGAAGGGATAGAGATTGAGGATACAGCCAAGGGGCCGAGGATAAAAAGAGTACGACGCAATGATTAAAAAATTTTT
>Ga0315298_1005602_pt1 | contig 17710 bp, 13 predicted proteins | sample WHS_1_MG_FD_203077 | JGI IMG/M metagenome (GOLD analysis project Ga0315298, IMG submission 203077) | Extremophilic microbial mat communities from Washburn Hot Springs, YNP, Wyoming, USA - WHS_1_MG | ecosystem: Environmental > Aquatic > Thermal springs > Hot (42-90C) | place: USA: Wyoming...
CCGACCAACCCCTGCCTTTGCACCAAACCCACTCTTGGCAGCCCCTCCTACTGATCTCCTGCCAAGTTGCCGCCCCTCTTCCCAGGCCCCACCGCGGTACCTGCCTCCTTAATGCGGTGGTCCTGCAGGGGCGGCCCTCACGCTTGACCGGCCGCCGGGCGCTCCCGTATAATGCTTCGCTACATCCCCCCTTACGGAGGACCACATGGATATCAACGCCATCCTGGCCAAGATCGAGAACACACCCGCGGCCACGGTGAAGAAGGCGGCAATCGCCTACTCGGGCGGGTTGGATTCCAGCCTGGGCATCGAGTTGCTGCGGCGCAAGTACGGAGCCAAAGAGATCGTGGCCATCACCCTGGACGTGGGGCAGGGCCAGGAAGAGATTGCGGAGGGCGAGCGCAAGGCCAAGATCATGGGGTTCGACCCCATCCTGATTGACGCCACGAAGGAATTCACCGAGGCCTGGCTGCCCAAGGCGATCAGGGCCAACTCCGATTACAACGGCTACCCGGTTTCCACCTCGATGACCCGGCAACTGGTCGCTCGTATCGTCGCCCAGGAGGCGGTACGGCAGGGGTGCGACGCCATCCTGGAGGGCTCCACTGGCAAGGGCAACGACCAGTACCGGATGCACAACGTCTTCAAGATGTTCGCGCCCACGCTCGAGGTGCTGGTGCCCGTGCGCGACTTCGACCTCACGCGCTTGGAGGAAGAGGAACTGTGCCGGCACTGGGGGGTGCCGGTGACCGAGACCATCACCGGCGGCGATGACAAGACCATGTGGTGTCGCTCCATCGCCAGCGGCGCCATTGACCTCAACCAGGAATTGCCCGATGACATCTGGATGTGGCTGGTGGTGCCGGAGAAGGCGCCGGATAAGCCCACCTATATCGAAATCGAATTCCGGGAGGGCGTCCCCGTCTCCCTGAATGGCAAGGAGATGCCGCTGGGCGAACTGGTCCCCGCCCTGAACGAAGTGGCGGGCGCCAACGGAGTGGGGCGCATAGACATGTTCGAGGACGGGATCATGGACCTCAAGAGCCGGGAGATCTACGAGGCTCCGGCCGCCCACCTGATCCTGAAACTGCACCGCGACCTGGAGCAGCAGTGCCTGACCAAGGAAGAGATCCAGTTCAAGAAAATCGTTGACGCCAAGTGGGCCTACATGACCTACCACGGCGAGTGGTACCACCCGCTGCACGACGCGCTGGACGCCTTCATCGCCGCCACCCAGGGGGTGGTGAATGGCAAGTACCAGGTGAAACTGTACAAGGGCAACATCGAGATCACCAGGCGCGAGTCCGACACCTCGCTCTTCTCCCCAGAGATCCGCTCGATCAAGGCCCGCGGCTTCGACCAGCGCTGGTGTGCCAACGCGGCCAAGGTGCGGGGCCTGCCCTTCGAGGTGCTGGCCAAGCGCCGGCAACTGATGGAGAAGTAGTGCGGCGTGCGCCGAGACTGATTGCAGCACCCCGGGGCAGGCCGCGGCCTGCCCCCTTGGTTAGGGCAGAGGCAAAGCCATGTCCAAACTCTGGCAGAAAGACTACGACTTGAACTGCGAGGTGGAGGCCTTCACCGTGGGCAACGACCACCTGCTCGACCGTGAGTTGGTGAACGCCGATTGCCTGGGAAGCATGGCCCAGGCCCGCATGCTGGCCAAGATCGGCATCCTTACGGCCGAGGAGGCGGAGGCGCTGGTGCGGGAGTTAAAGGCGGTGGTCCGCCTGGCCCGCAAGGGCGAGTTCGTCATCCGTCTGCAGGATGAGGACGTCCACACCGCGGTGGAGAACCACCTGACCCAGGTGCTGGGAGAGGTGGGCAAGAAGATCCACACCTGCCGCAGTCGCAACGACCAGGTGATCGTCGACCTGCGCCTGTACGGCAAGGACCGGCTGCTCTCCATCATCGCCGACGTGGCCACCCTGGCGGGGGCGCTCGCTCGCTTTTCCGAGAAGCACCGCCTGCTGCCCATGGTGGGACGCACGCACATGCAGCGGGCCATGCCCAGCACCGTGGGGCTGTGGGCCGGCGCCTATCTCGAGAGCATGCTCGACAACCTCGACCTGCTCTGGGCGGCCTATCAGGTGAACGACCAATGCCCGCTGGGCTCGGCAGCCAGTTACGGCGTGCCCATCCCCATCGACCGGCAGTTAACCAGCGACCTGTTGGGCTTTGCCCGGGTGCAAAACAACGTCCTTTATGCCAACAACAGCCGGGGCAAGACGGAGTCGGTGATCCTGTCGGCCCTGGCGCAGGTGGCGGTGGACCTGTCGCGGCTGGCGCAGGACCTGATCCTGTTCTCAATGCCAGAGTTCGGGTACTTCCGCCTGCCCAAGGACTTGTGCAGCGGGTCGAGCATCATGCCCCAGAAGCGCAACCCGTGCGGCGCCGAGTTGGTGCGGGCCAAGACCGCAGACGTCACTACTTGCCTCGTGAGGATTCTCGAGATCCTGAAGGGCCTGCCCTCGGGGTATAACCGCGACCTGCAGGAGACCAAGGAGCCCTTTATGAAGGGCATGGCCACCGCCCAGTCGTGCGTGCGTATCATGGCCCTGATGATGGAGCGGCTGGAGGTGGTGCCGGAGGCGCTGCGGGCGGCCTTCCACCCCGAGGTCTATGCCACCGACCGCGCGCTGGAACTGGTGGTCGAGGGCGTGCCCTTCCGCGACGCCTACCGTGAGGTGGGCCTGCACCTGGAGGACCTGGCGAACCTGGACCCGGACCAGGTGATCAAACAGCGCACTCACCAGGGCACCTCGGGCGACCTGGGGCTGGAAGCGGCGATTGCCCGCCTGGAATCCCACCAGGAGCGGCACGACCGCGAGCGGGAACGCTTCGACCAGGCCCTCGGCAAGTTGTGCGGCGAGGAGTGGCCGCTGAGGTAGGGCAGCCGACCCTTGCAAGGCATCGGGCGCCCCTCTGTGGAAACACACGGCAGCCATCCGCCCTGCCCGCCCAGAGGAGCCATGACCAAGATCCAGCGCGCGCCGGCCTCGCTGTCCTCCACCCCCTCTCCGGCGCTCGAGCCGGGGAAGCCTTCGCTGCGCCGGGCGATCATCATCGGCCTCTTGCTCGTCCCCCTGAACGTCTACTGGGTGATCGTTTCCGAGTTACGCTTCTACGTCATCCTCACCCTCAACCCGCTCTTCGTGACCCCCGTCTTTTACCTCTTCCTGCTCACGGGCGTGAACCTGGCACTGCGGCGGTGGGCGCCCCGGCATGCCTTCCACCCTGCGGAGATGCTGATCATCTACGTCATGATGGTCATGACCTGCACCATGGCCACGCACGACTTCATCATCAACCTGATGTCGAGCATCGGCTGGCCGGCCTGGTTTGCCACCCCCGAGAACGGATGGCGGCACAGCATGTTCCCCTACCTGCCCCGTTGGCTGCTGGTGTGGGACCGGGCGGCGCTGGAGGGCTACTTCACCGGCGAGACCTCGCTGTACCGCTGGACGGTCTTGCGGGCGTGGCTGGGGCCACTGGGCTTCTGGTCGGTCTTCATCCTCTCCGTGGGCTGGACCATGTTCTGCCTGAGCGTGCTCATCCGACGGGCCTGGACCGACCACACCCGGCTGGCTTTTCCCATCATCCGCCTGCCCCTGGCCCTGGTGCGGGGGCAAGATCCCGGCTCCATGCTGCGCTCGTGGGGGATGTGGCTGGGCTTCACCCTGGCGGCGGTGATCGGCCTCCTGAACGGCCTGCACGAGTTCTATCCCAGCCTGCCCCACTTCCAGGTGCGGGCGCGCTGGATCAACCCCGCCCTGCCGCCCTGGAACGCCGCCAGCATCAACGGCTTCTGCATCACCTTCTACCCCTTTGCGGTGGGGCTGGCTTTCCTGGTGCCCCTGGACGTCTCGTTCTCGTGCTGGTTCTTCTATCTGTTCGCCAAGGCGCAGGCCGTCTTCGGGCATTGGGTGGGGTATGGGGGGGTGACCGACTTCCCCTTCCTGATGGAGCAGGGCATCGGCGCCTGGGCGGCCTTTGGGGTGCTGCTGGTGTATGCCACCCGTCACCACCTGCGGGCGGTGGCGCGCATGGCGCTGCACCCCGAGACCGCCGACGATGCGGACGAGCCCATCCCCTACCGGGTGGCCTTCTGGGGGTTCCTGGTGGGGGCGGCGGTGTTCTTCGTCTTCTGGTGGCAGGCCGGCATGAGCCCGCTCTTGGCGCTGGTGGTGCTGGCGGCCTACCTGCTCCTGGCCCTGTGCATCACCCGGGTGCGGGCGGAGGCGGGTGGCCAGCACACGGTGTGGGACCTGGAGCCGCGCAATCTCTTCCGCCTGCTCGATTCGCAAGCCCTGGGGCCGGCCAACCTGGCGGCGGCGGCGGTGAGCCACTGGTACTGGCGGCTCAACCGCAGCCATATCATGCCCAGTGACCTGGAGGCCTTCAAACTGGCGCAGGAACAGGGGGTGCCGCTGCGCCGGCTGGCGTGGCCCATGCTGGCGGCGCTGGCGCTGGCGATGGTGTTTGGGATGTGGGCCTGCCTGCAGGTGTGCTACCGCTGGGGGGGCCTGGCCGGCTGCCAGGGCTTCGGGCGCTGGACGGGCAGTGAGAGTTACGACTGGCTGGCCAATGCCACCGCCCAGGGCTTTCACCCCGAGCCCGCGCGCTGGGGTGGGGTGGTCGGAGCCGCGGGGCTGGTGGCGCTGCTCTCCTCGCTGCGGACGCGCTTCGTGGGCTTCCCCTTCCACCCGCTCGGCTACTGCATCGGGCCAGGGCTGATCTGGCTGTGGTTCCCCTTCTTCCTCGCCTGGTTATCCAAATTCTTCATCCTGCGCTATGGCGGGTTGAAACTGTACCACCGCGCAGTGCCCTTCTTCCTGGGCCTGGTGCTCGGGGACTATGTAAATGGTGCGGCGTGGGCGCTGCTGGGCGTGGTGTGGGACTTGCCCACGTACCAACTTTTCCACTGAGCGCGCCCCTGCTATGCTGGTAGCGAGGTGACAGCCATGTCGCAACCAGAGCAGACGCGCCAACCGCCCTCCTGCCGCCGCCCGCTCACCCCCGAGCAGTATCGGGTCACCCAGGAGCACGGTACCGAGCCCGCCTTCGCTAACCGGTATTGGGACGAACACGCGCAGGGGGTCTACCACTGCGTGTGCTGTGGCCAGCCGCTCTTTGCCTCGGAGACCAAGTATGACTCGGGCACGGGCTGGCCCAGTTTCTGGGCCCCGGTGGATCCGAGGCACGTGGGCACCGAGCAGGACACCAGCCACGGCATGGTGCGCACGGAGGTGCATTGCAGCCGCTGTGGCGCGCACCTGGGGCACCTGTTCCCCGACGGCCCGCCACCCACCGGCCAGCGCTACTGCATGAACTCGGCCGCGCTGGAGTTGGTGGCGGGAGAGGAGCCTCCGGGCAGCGGGTAGCCACGCAAAGGTGCTCCTCCGGTCTCGGGCGAAAGACGTCCCGGAGCACGCCTCATCCCATGATTCGCCTGGAGAGCCTTGCCGATGGCCCGCATGGTATCGCTTCCGCTTGCCTTGCTGACGCTGGGCATCGCCTTTCCCGCGTTCCCCCAGGGCCCCGCCCCCGATCGCGCCGAGATGGAGCAGCGTATCATGTCCAGATCCCTGGTGAGCATGGGTGAGGTCGCCCGCCTACAACGCGTGCTGGCCCGCGCCCGGGAGGGCAAGCCCGTGGTGGTGGGCGTTATCGGCGGCTCCATCACCGCGGGCGCGGGCGCCAGCAACGGGGAGAAGGCTTACGGCAGCCTGGTGGCGGGGTGGTGGCGGCAGGCTTTCCCACAGTCCAAGGTGGAGTTCGTCAATGCCGGGGTGGGGGCGACCGGCTCCGCCTACGGGGCGCTGCGCTACCGGCGCGACCTGGGGGCGCGTAAGCCCGACTTTGTGCTGGTCGAGTTTGCGGTCAACGACCCGCCCGACCAGGGTGCGGCGGAATCCTACGAGGGGTTGCTGCGGCAGATCCTGAGCGAGCGCCAGCGGCCGGCGGTGATGCTCGTCTTCACCATGAACAACGCCGGCGCCAACGCCCAGGATTGGCAGTCCAAACTGGGCGCGCACTACGGCCTGCCCATGGTCAGTTTCCGCGACGCCCTCTGGCCCGAGATCTCGGCCGGCACCCTGAGGTGGGAGGAGGTCGAGGCGGACGAGGTGCACCCCAACGACCGCGGCCATGCCTATATCGCCAGGTTTGTGACCGCGGTGCTGGAGCGCGTGCTGGCCGATCTGCCAAAGCATTTCCGGGCCCCCGCGCTCGCCAGACTGCCTGCGCCCCTGCTCACCGATGCCTTTCAGCACGTCACCCTCTTTGAGGGCAAGGCGCTGGTGCCGGTGAGCAACCATGGCTGGACGCTCAAAGAGGCCTCCCCCTGGGAGACCGGCTGGGAGAGCGAGACGCCCGGCAGCACGCTCGAGTTCCAGGTGAGCGGCCGCATCGTCCTGGTGATGGACTACCACCTGCATGGGCCGATGGGCAAGGCCGCCTGGCAGGTCGACGACCGATCCCCGGTGGTGGTGGATGGGTGGTTCGAACCCACCTGGGGCGGCTGGCGCAACATGCACGTCTTGGCGCGCGACCTGCCCCCCGGCAAGCACCGGGTGCGGGTGACGCTGCTCGCCGAGCGTAACCCTGCCAGCGGGGGCCACCGCTTCCTGGTCTGCGCGCTGGGCGTGGCGGGAGTGAAAGCGTCCCGGTAAGACCGCGTGAGCAAGTGCGATGCTCTGGCGCGGCACGTCCTTGCCCCTGCCAAGTCCCCGGTGTTACATTTACCTGACATGGAAGATTGCCGGTCGGTCATTGCAAAACTCACGGGGCCGCTGCAGGCCGAACTGCGGGCGGGGTGCAAGGATAGCGTGATCTCGGGGGGGTGCCTCGCTCGCTATGCCGAGCGCTGGACCGCGGAAGGGCGGCGGCTGGCACTGTTGCCCGCGGACCAGGAGTCCTTCGCTACCATCGGGAGGCTGCTCGCGGACTACGGCGAGGCCGACGAGAATGGCCGCCGCCAGCGCGCCACCCAGGCCCTGCTGCTGTTGGAGGCCCTGCGTCAGGGACCGGCAGGCAGGGCGGCCAGCGTGCCGAGGGCCCCGCGGACAGACACGAATGGCCAGCCTCCCGCTCACCCTGCCCTCTCTCTCCAGGGAGAGGGGACTAAGGAGCCCGGGCAGGCGGAGCGGGGCAACGGGTCTCCCCCTCACCCTCCCCTCTCCGCGGAGGGAGAGGGCATCAGGGAACCCAGGCAGGCGGGAGGGGGCGGCAGCCCCGCCCCACCGGGAGCGCAGGCGGTTCTCGCCGAGTTGGATCACGAATTTCAGCCGCCCGGCCGGGGGGCGTGGGCGCAGAAACTGACCCGCTTGGGGCTGCGCACCAACCGCGACCTGCTCACCCATTTCCCCCGCCAGTGGGCGCCGGTCAAGTACCTGCGCCAGTTGCAGGACGGCGAGCGGGCACTGGTGCGGGTGCGGGCCGTCGACCGGGTGGTGAACCAGGTGCGCATCGGAGGCCGGCTTTTCCTCAAGTACGGCCTGGAGGTGGAGGACGACACCGGGCGCGCCCTGGTGGTCTCGTTCGAGGCCTCCCGGGGGGGCCGCGCCCGGGGCGGGTGGTCGCCCCTGCAACTCAAGTATGACAAGGGCGCCCGCCTCTATATCGAGGGCACGGTCAAGCGCTTCGGGCGCTTCGCCGAGATCCAGTACCTGGAGGGCGGCCCCGACCGCGGCGGCCTGCCCGAGCCCGGTGGGCTGGTGCCCATCTACCCGCTGACCGAGGGGCTCTACCAGAGCCAACTGCGACCGGCCATCCACCGCCTGGTGGAGCGCTATGCCGACCTGCTGCCGGAGACGCTGCCCGCCGCGCTGGTGAGCGAGATGAGGCTGGCCCCTCTGGGCTGGGCCATCCGCACCGTGCACTACCCCACCAGCCAGGCCGACCTCGCCGCCGCCCACCGCCGGCTGGCCTTCGACGAGTTCTTCGACCTGGAGTTGGCCCTCGCCCTGCGCAAGCGGGAGGTGCAGGAGCCGGGCCGGGGCTATGCCATGCCCCCCGCCCCCGGCTTCATGGAGAGCCTGCAGGCAGAACTGCCTTTCCCGCTCACCGGTGCCCAGCAGCGGGTGATTGCCGAGATCCTCGCCGACATGGAGGCCGACCGGGCCATGAACCGCCTGCTGCAGGGCGACGTGGGCGCGGGCAAGACGGTGGTGGCCCTGGCCGCCATTGTGAATGCCGTGCGCAACGGCTACCAGGCGGCACTGATGGCCCCCACCGAAATCCTCGCCACGCAGCACGGCAACCTGCTCGCCGAATGGCTCATGCGCTTCGGCATCCCTTGCGACGTGCTGGTGGGCGCGCTCACCGGCAAGAGCAAGCAGAGGGTGCGCGATGCCATCGCCACCGGGCAGATGCGGGTGGTGATCGGCACGCACGCCCTGGTGCAGGAGGGAATCGCCTTCCATCGCCTCGGGCTGGTGGTGATTGACGAGCAGCACCGCTTTGGGGTGGTACAGCGGGCGGCGCTACGTGACAAGGGGCAGAATCCCGACCTGCTGGTGATGACCGCCACCCCCATCCCCCGCACCCTGGCCATGACCATCCACGGCGATCTGGACGTCTCCATTCTGGACGAGATGCCGCCGGGCCGGCTGCCCGTGCGCACCAGCACGCTGCCGCTACCTGCCGCCCGCCGCGCCTACGAGGTAGTGCGGCAGGCGGTGGCCGAGGGCAGGCAGGCGTATATTGTCTGCCCCCTGGTGGAGGAGTCGGCGAAACTGGAGGCGGAGGCCGCGACCCGGCTCTACGAGCACCTGCGCCAGGATGTCTTCCCCGATCTCACCGTCGGCCTGGTCCATGGGCGGCTCAAGGCGGCCGAGCGCAAGGAGGTGATGGACGAGTTTCGGGCGGGCCGGCTGCAGGTACTGTGCGCCACCACCGTGCTCGAGGTGGGGGTGGACGTGCCCAACGCCACCGTGATGGTGGTCCACAACGCCGAGCGCTTCGGCCTGGCCCAGTTGCACCAGTTGCGAGGCCGGGTCGGACGGGGCGCCGACCAGGCCGTGTGCGTGCTGCTGGTGGACCCCAAGGCCTCCCCCGACCACTACCTGCCCAACCTGCCCGAGGAGCAGTTGCCCGACGGTCCCCGCCGCATGCGGGTGATGACCCGCACCAACGACGGCTTCGAGATCGCGGAGGCCGACTTGCGCCTGCGCGGCCCCGGCGAGTTCGCGGGCGTGCGTCAGCATGGCCTGCCCGAGTTCAAGGTGGCCGACCTGATCGAGGACCGGGACATCCTGATTGAGGCGCAGCAGGCGGCGCAGAAAGTGGTGAGGGCCGATCCGGGGCTCACAAGGCCGGAACACGCGGGCATTCGGGAACGGGCGCGGGGGATACTGCGGCGGATAGAAGAATATGGGCCATAGGGGGCAGGTATGGTGGAGTGGCGAGTGGTAGGGACAGCAGAGGCGGTCGAGGCGTGGCCCCTATCTGCTCGTGATGACCATGCGGGTGGTGAGCCAGCGCTCCATCGCTCCATCACTCCCCACTCTACACGGCAATGAGGATCATCGCCGGTTCCGCCAAGGGCCGCAAACTGAAGAGCGTCAAGGGCCGGGGGGTGCGGCCGACCCTGGGCAAGGTGCGGGAGGCGCTTTTCGACATCCTGGCCCCGCGCCTGGAGGGGGCGCGCTTTCTCGACCTCTTCGCAGGGGTGGGGGCGGTGGGGCTGGAGGCCGCCAGCCGGGGGGCCACGTGGGTGGTGCTGGTGGAGGTGGCGCCGCGGCATGCCCGGCTGATCGAGCAGAATGCGCTCGAGTTGGGGCTGGCCGAGCGGGTAAGGGTGATGAGGGCTTCCGCCCATGCCGCGATGGAGGCCCTGGAGCGCCTGGGCGAGGCATTTGATATCATCTTCATGGACCCGCCTTATTCCGAAGCGCGCACGGTAGCGGATACGCTGGAGCGCCTGGCCAGCCATGCCGGCCTGCTGCGGGAGGGAGGGGTGGTGGTGGTGCAGCACGATTGTCGCCTGGCGCCTCCCCCGCGGGTGGGTGACCTGGCGCAGCGGCGTAGCCGGCGCTTTGGCGACAATACGCTGACCTTCTACGAGCGCAGCGGTGATACTGGAGGGCCGTGTTCGGCTTCCGGTACGGGGCTTCTCCCCCAACCCGAGCCCGAGCCCCGAGCCCCGAGAGCGAGGAGCGAACCATGTCTTCCTGCACCTTAGCGATTTACCCGGGCTCCTTTGACCCGGTGACCTACGGCCACCTGGACATCATCGAGCGCGCTTCCCGCCTCTTCCCGCGGCTGCTGGTGGGCGTAGGCGGGAACCCGGCCAAGCGTTATCTCTTTACCAGGGAGCAGCGGCTGCAGATGGTGAAGGAGGCATGTGCCCGCTTTCCCAATGTGGAGGTGGACAGTTTCAGCGGTCTCCTGGTAAACTTCGTTGCGGAGCGCGCGGCCCGGGTGGTGGTGCGGGGGCTGCGGGCGGTGTCGGATTTCGAGAGCGAACTGCAGTCCGCGCTGACGAACCGCATGCTGCATTCCGAGGTGGAAACCATCTTCCTGATGACGAGCCCGGAGCACCTCTACCTCAGTTCCAGCGTGGTGCGGGAGATTGCAGGCCTGGGAGGCCCGGTGGAGATGTTCGTCCCGCCCCACGTGGAGGCGCTGCTGCGTGAGAAGTTCCCCCTGCGCGCTTAGCCCGGCGCGGGCGGAAGGAGGCGACTACCATCGAAATCCTACGCTTAATCGAGAGCCTGGAGAACCTGGTCGAGCACGAGACCAAACTGCGCTTCCTGAACAAAGCCTGGGGCGTGGACGAGGACAAGTTTTTCACGATCATCAACAAACTGCGCGCCGCACTGCCGGAAGAGGTGAAAAAAGCCAGCCGGGTGACCCGGGAGAGCGAGCGCATCATCGCCGAGGCCCAGGAGCAGGCCACCCGCGTGCTGCAGGAGGCAAAGGAGCAATCGCAGGTGCTCGTCTCCAACGACGAGATCACCCGTGCCGCCACCCGCCAGGCCGACGACATCATCCGCCGGGCCCGGGAGGAAGCCGAGCAGGCCAAGGCCGAGGTGGACGCCTACGCCGCCCGCGTGCTGGCCAACGCTGAGGCCTTCCTCAACCGCATGCTGGGCTCGGTGCAAAAGGCCCGCGAGCAGGTGGACGCGGGGGGAGGCGCCGAGTAACCTCCCACCCGACAGCAGGCATCCCCTCGCGCTGTCCGTCACCGACTGGCACGCCGGGGTCCGGCCCTGCGCCATGACTTGGAATTGGCCGGCACGGCCGGCAAGGAGAATCTGAAACCAATGTCCATCAACAGTATGCGCCGCAAGTTCGGGCACCAGATGCGCATTGCCCTCTATTTCATCGCTGCGATCTTTGTGCTGGGCATTGTGGCGCTGGGCGTGGGTTCGCGCCGCTTCTACGGCCCCGAGCCCAGCGCCAACACCTTGACCGTGGCCACTGTGGACGGCACTCCCATCACCAACGAGGAGATCGACGCCGAATTCAATCAGACCTTGCAGTACTACGACCAGATGGGCCCCGGCGCCGGCGTCAGCCTGCCCATGGTGGAGTTTGTGCGGGCCAACATCCTGGACCAGGTGATCAACCGCACCATCCTGAGCAACGAGGCCGAGAAGCAGGGCCTGCGGGTCGGTCGCGGCGAGGTTGACAACCAGATTCGCCGCATGGTGGACGCCGAGGTGCGCCAACTCCGGCCCAGCAAGAGCCTCGAGCCGACCGTGCGCGCCACCCTGGAGACCAAGTACAAGGAGCTGGAAAGCGCCCTGCGCGGCCAACTCCTGATTCAGAGACTGCAGCAACAGGTGACCAAGGGTGTGCCGCGGGTCACCGAGCAGGACCTGATGAACTCCTTCCGCTCCGTAAAGGCCCGGCATATCCTGGTGGCCACCCAGCCCAGCATGCCCGGACAGCGCAAGCGCAGCAACAAAGAAGCCCAGGCCCGGGCCCAGAAGTTGCTGGAGCAAATCCAGGGCGGGGGTGACTTCGCCCAGATCGCCAAGACCTCTTCCGACGATCCCGGTAGCGCCATGGCCGGGGGCGAACTGGGATGGTCGCCAGTGACCAACTACGATCCAGCCTTCGCGCAGGCGGCACTGAAACTCAAGCCCGGCGAGATGACCGCCCATCCCGTGAAGAGTGCCTTCGGTTACCACATCATCCAGGTCGAGGCCTTCAAGGACGATGTACCCAAGGACCTGGCCAAGACCAAGAAGGACCGCATGAAGTCTCTCCAGGACCAGCGCTTCCAGCAGGTCTGGAGCAAGTTCCAGCAGGATCTCATCGCCAAGGCCAAGGTGGTGGTGAAGGATAACGAACTGGCCGGAGCCCGCCTGCTGATGCGAGGCGACAGCACGGCCGCCATGAAGCGTTTTGAGAAGGCGGTGCAGGACAAGCAGGCCGTCTACCCTCGCCTGGTGACCGGGGCACTCTACTACAACCTGGGCACCTGGTACGGGACCCAGGGCAACTGGAAGAAGGCCGCAGCAAGCCTGGAGGAGGCCGTGGACTACGCCAGCGCCGGCCGGGAGCAGTTATACCTGGAACTGGGCAAGGCCTATGAGAAACTGGGCCAGCCTGCCAAGGCCCTGGAGTACTATAATCTTGCCCGCGAGGAGGTTGCCGACCGGGAGGGCACCATGTACACGCACCAGCGGCTGGCCGAGGCCTACAAGCGGCTGGGCAAGCCCGACCTCGCAGCCGCGGAGAACCGGATATTCGCTGCCGAGCAGGCTAAGCAGGCCGCGCGGATGAAGGCTGCACAGAGCCCGTCCGTCAAGGTCAACCCGACACCGGCCGGGGGCAGCCCAAGCCTGTGCCCGCCCATAGCCGGTAGCCAGTCCGGCCGTCGCATCGGCGGGAGACCCCGGTGAAGAACCGCATTGAGTTCCTGGGGAAACTGGAGCAGGCGCTGGAACGCACCGTGGAGAGCATCTTCACCCGTGCCTTTCGCGCTCGCATCCAGCCCGTGGAGATCGCGAAGCGCCTCTGTCGGGAGATGGACAACCGCCGCACCATCTCCGTGAACCGGGTGTACGCGCCTAACGACTTTGCAGTCTACCTGCACCCGTCGGATCTCGAGTCCTTCGCCCCCTTCCTCTCCAGCCTCCTCCCCGAACTGGAGCGTTATCTGGCCGACCGCGCCCGGACCCAGGGATATGAACTGCTGGGCGGCCCCCGGGTCGTACTCGAGGGCGACGAGGCAGTCCGCCAGGGGGAGATGCGGGTGGTGGCGCGCACTGCAGACCTGCGGGCGCAGCCCCAGGCCGGGGCCGCGCTGGACATGACCATGGTCCAGTTGCCGGCCGGACCCTGCCTGGAGGTGACTGCCGGCCCCGATGCCGGCCGCCATTACCGCCTGGACCGGCTCCCGGTCCTGCTGGGCCGGGGCTCGGATACCGAGATCAGGCTTTCCGACCGGGGCGTCTCCCGCCGGCACGCCCGCATTGAGGCCGAAGGGGATGACCTCATCCTGAGCGACCTGGGCAGCACCAATGGCACCTACGTGGGGGAGGAGCGCATCACCCGCCACCGGCTGCAAGACGGCGACCAGGTCCGCATCGCGGCCACCACCCTGCTCTTCCGCCAGGTGGCCGGCGATGGATGAGGCCACCCTGCTCGCCCTGCTCCGCTATGGCTTCCTTGCTGCGCTCTACCTCTTCCTGGGGGCCGTCATCCTCGCCATCTACCGGGACCTGCGCGTGACCGCAGGCGGGGGCTATGTGGCCCCGGGGCAGGTGGACGAAATCGTGGAGCCGGAGCCTGCCCCGGCCAAGCCACCGCACCAGCCAGCCGCGCTGGCGGTGCTGGAGCAGGTCGCGGGCGATCCCCTGCCCGGAGGGCATGTGTTCGCGATCACGGCGCCGGTGTTCACCGTCGGCCGCCGCGCCGACTGTGACCTGGTGCTACCCGCCCCCAACGTTTCCGGCCAGCACTTCCGCCTGCACCTGGGCCAGGCCGGGGCCTCCCTGGAGGACATGGCCAGCACCAACGGCACCTTCCGCAACGGCGAGCGCGTGCTCGGGCGGGTTGACCTCGCGCCCGGCGACGAGATCACCGCCGGACCCTACTCCTTCACTTTCGCCCCCCCGCGGCAATGACCACCCCCTGGGCTACCCGCCGCCTCGAGTTGTCCCTGGTGCTGTTCGCGCTGGCGGTCATCGGGCTGGGCTACTATGCCGTGGCCCGGGGCCGCGATCCCCAGGCGGATTGGCGGGCGCTCGCGCCAGTGCTGGCGCTGGCACCGGGCTGGTTGGCCGCCCACCTGCTGCTGCGGCGGTCGCGCCGCCCCTCCGATCCCCTGATGCTCCCCGTGGTGGTCATGCTGGCCGGGGTCGGGCAAATCATGCTCTTTCGGCTCCAGCCCGGGCTGGTGGTGCGTCATACCATGCTGCTGGGCGTGGCCCAGTTGGGGATGTGCGCGCTGGCCGCCTTTCCCGCCGCCTACCAGGGGCTCGGGCGCTATCGCTATTCCACCATGGCCCTGGGGATGGCCCTGCTGCTGGGCACCACCCTCTTCGGGCGCACCGTGCACGGCGTCCAACTCTCCCTCGACTTGGGAGTCCTTTCCTTTCAGCCGAGCGAGTTGGTGAAACTGTTCCTGGTCGCTTTCATGGCCGCCCACCTGGCGGACAAGCGGGAACTCTTGCGTTTCTCGGGCGGGGGGATAGGGCTCTCCCCGCTCGATCTGCGCTACCTCGGACCCATGCTCGGGATGTGGGCCCTGGCGGTCATGCTCATCGTCGTGCAGGGCGACCTGGGCGCGGCTCTGATCCTTTACGGCATCTTCCTGGTGATGCTCTATCTGGGAGAGGACCGGCGCGCCCACCTCATCATTGCCATGGTGGCCTTCGCCGGCGCGGCCTGGGTGGGCTACCAGCACGTGGCAAAGGTGCAGACCCGCCTGGACGTATGGCTGGACCCCTGGGCTACCCCACACGGCTCCGGCTACCAGATCGTGCAGTCCATGCTGGCCCTGGGATACGGCCGGCTCACGGGCGCGGGGCTGGGGGCCGGCTTCCCGCAGGATATTCCGGCGGCCCACACCGACTTCGTTTTCGCCGCCTTCGCCGAGGAGGTGGGCCTGGCGGGGGCACTCGCCCTCCTCGCCCTCTACCTGGTGCTCATCTGGCGGGGGCTGCGGGCTGCACTGCGCTCGGGCGACGACTTCTCAGCACTCCTGGCGGGCGGCCTCTCGGGGGTACTCGCGCTGCAAACCCTGATCATCACGGGCGGCATCTGCCGCCTGCTGCCGCTGACCGGGATTACCCTGCCCTTCATCTCCTACGGCGGTACCAGCCTGCTCGCCAACGCCCTGCTGGTGGGAATGCTGCTCGCGGTTTCCGGGGGCACACAAACCGCGCCGGGCTGGGCCCGCCTGCCCGCACGCCGGGTGCGACGGTTGCTCGGGCTGGTGGTGCTGGGGGTGCTTGCGCTCTCCGCCTCCCTGGTCTACTGGCAGGTCATCCGCAGCGATGATCTCTTCGCCTACCAGTACAACCGGCGACCGTTCCACCTGGAGGCGCGGGTGCCCCGCGGCTCCCTGCTCGATCGCCACAACCTGCCCCTGGCCCAGACCCGGCCCGGGGAGGGCCGGGAGTACCCCTTCGGCGAGGCGCTGGCCCCCGTCATCGGCTACTACAGCCGGCGCTACGGCCGGGTGAACCTGGAGCGCACCCTCGATCCCTGGCTCGCAGGAACGCGCTCGGTTGACCTGCGCGACCGGCTGGATGCCCTGCTGGACGACCGCTATCGGGGGGCCGATGTTCGGCTGACCCTCGATTCCCGGCTGCAGGAGATCGCCTACCGCGCCCTGGCGGGCCACCGGGGGGCAGTCGCCGCCATCCAGCCCGCCACCGGTGAGGTGTTGGCTTTGGCAAGCCGGCCGTCTTTCGATCCCGCCCTGATAGACACCGGGTTCGACCGCCTGGCCCGCGCCAAGCCGGCCGTGCTCATTGACCGCGCCCTGCAGGGACTCTACCCGCCCGGCTCTTCGTTCAAGGTGGTGGTGGCGGCAGCCGCACTGCAGATGGGCATCTCTCCCGACTGGACCTACTACTGCCGTGGCAGCACCACCATCGGCGGGCACAAGATCTCCTGCTACCACGGCGCGGTGCACGGCTATGTGACCATCCCGGAGGCGCTGACCGTCTCCTGCAACTGCGCTTTCGCCACCCTGGCCGGGCGGGTGGGGCAGGATGCGATCGCGGCCATGGCGGAGGGGCTGGGGTTCCAGGACCGGTGGGAGCACTTTGTCTTGCCGGTGAGCGCCAGCCGCTTCCCCCAGGACTTCTTGCCGCCAAGCCAGTTGGCACAGGTAGGCTTCGGGCAGGCCTCCATCGTGGCCACCCCCTTCCAGATGGCGCTGGTGGCCGCAGCAGTGGCCAACCACGGCACGCTGATGGCGCCCTACCTGGTGGACCGAATCACCAGCCCCACCCGGGGCACCGTGTCGCGGACCGAGCCGCGGGTACGGGTGCAGGCGATGGCCCCCCAGGTGGCCGACCAGGTGGCGACGATGATGGTTTCGGTCGTGGATCATGGTACCGGTACCGGCGCCCGTCTCTCCCGCTGGGTGGTGGCGGGCAAGACCGGCACCGCCCAGAACCCGCACGGCGCCGACCACGCCTGGTTCATCTGCTTCGCCCCCGCCGAGCAGCCCCGCGTGGCCCTGGCAGTCGTCCTGGAGAACGCCGGCCCAGGTGGCCGCGCCGCCGCCCCCGTCGCGCGCAAAATCCTGCAGGAATACCTGGGGGAATAGGCTGCGGGGGTTATTCCCGAACGGTGACTGCAGCTTGGCGGGCACTCCCCCGTGAGAAATCTCGCCTGTGCCCGCTCCTCTTCCCCTGCCTGGCTATCCATGGCCCGCCCTGCAGGATTGGTGCCCCCCACAGTGGCCAGGGGCGGCCGAAAGGCCGCCCCTGCTACGTTTGCCTTACTCCCTCGCCTCCACCCTCCCGGAGGAGGGGACGAGGAATACCCCCACCCTACGGTGCCCCTACCGCTTCAGCCGGAACGTTCGGAACTCGAACGGCTTGAGGTAGAGCGAGAGCACGCCGTCCGCGAAGGCCACCGGGTCCGCGCCCTCCTCGATGGCGTTGGTCTCGACCACCTTGCGGAACTCCGGCGACAGGGTCACCTGCACCTGCCCCCGCTGGCCGTGCGCCTCGTAGAGGCGCAGGATGAGGTCGTCCGAGTCCTCCGCCTTCTTGATACAGTCAATGATCACGTTCGGCCGATCGGTGCCCGCGAAGGTGCCCCGGGAAGGCAGGCACCCCGCATGTGCCTCGGTCGCCACCGCCAGTAATGGGACATTCAGCGCGTAGCCCTCGCGCACCGTCCCGCCCCGCCGCCAATCCCCCTGGTGCGGGTAGAGTGAGTATGTGAACAGATGGTGCCCCTCGTCGGCATGGGGGTCAGGGCTGGTGCTGGCCCGCAACAACGACAGCCGCAGCACGTTGCCCTTGATGTCGTGGCCGTATTTGCAGTCGTTGAGCAGGCTCACGCCATAGTCGCCCTCGGAGAGGTCGGCCCACTTGTGGCCGGTCACCTCAAAGCGACCGTAGTCCCATGAGGTGTTGTGATGGGTGGGCCGCTCGATCGCCCCAAATTGGATCTCGTAGGTCGCCTTGCTGGTGAGCACATCCACGGGGAAAGCCACCTTGAGCAGCACCCGCTTCTCCTGCCATTCCACGCCGGTGCAAAAGTCGAGGCGTGGAGTGTGCCG
>Ga0315298_1005603_pt1 | contig 17707 bp, 17 predicted proteins | sample WHS_1_MG_FD_203077 | JGI IMG/M metagenome (GOLD analysis project Ga0315298, IMG submission 203077) | Extremophilic microbial mat communities from Washburn Hot Springs, YNP, Wyoming, USA - WHS_1_MG | ecosystem: Environmental > Aquatic > Thermal springs > Hot (42-90C) | place: USA: Wyoming...
CGCCGACAAACTGCCTGCCGACCAGGCGAACTTCCGCAGCTTTGGTCATCGCGTCAGCCGCTTCGATCGCGGGCACGAGACCCCTCGTTTCAATCATGCCAAGGGCAATTCCAGTCACTTCAGCCATGCTTCTCTCCTTTACAGAAATGAATCAAAAAACAACTATCAAACAGCTTCTTCCCACTCGTCGATGATCCCGGCTATGGTGAGATCGGTGAGCAGTTTCGGATCCCCCGAAGCGTAGCGCCCGGCAGAACCGCTTACCGTGAACACCCATTTCCCTTCCGGCACGCCTACCGGGTCGCAAGCCACGCTGAGCGCCCCTTTGGCGTCTGTCAGGACACGCAGGGAGATGTTTTTTAGGCCATCCACCCTGCGGGTCGCCACCAGATCGGATTTGACCTTCATGATTTCCACGTCAGTCTCCGTTCCAGTGATCTATAATCCCCACGATCGTCAGATCGGAGGGAAATTCCTTGCTTCCCGCCGCCTCCCGCGCTGCGGAAGAACCGACGCAAATCACCCAGTCTCCGGGTATGCATCCGATCGGATCGACCGCAACCTGTCTCGCTCCGCCCGCCTTTTCCCTGACCACGAGCAGCGGCCTGTGGCCAAGATCGGCAATGCGATTGGTCGAAACCAGCGTTTTTTCAACCTGCATGATCTTCATCAATGATCTCCTCAATCATGCTTCCCGCAGGCATATCCTGAACGGTCAGGTGGCAGGCAAGCAGGCCTGCGGCCTCGAGGTCCGCATATCTCGACCGGATTGCTTCCTCGACTCTTCTAGTCCTGTTCACCGCGCGCACCCTTGAACCGGGAACCCTTGCGTCATACCTGAAATGTATGGCGATCGGCACGGGCAATCCACGCTTTCCCATCAGATGCCTGAAAATCTTGATGCCGATATCCATGTCCGACATCCCCTCCTCAAGGGTCTGGAGATGCGCATAGTAGGCGACATTGCGCATCTGCACTTCCTCGAATCCGTCTCCGACGCTGATGTAGCGCTCGGCGTGGCCGATATCCGGATAGCGTCCGCCGTAATATTCGCCCACATACTCGATCTGCGAGAGATTGTTGATCAGGAGGTTTGCAACCAGCCTCCTCATTCCTTCGTGCGGCCTGGATGCTCCGGCATCCAGAATCGCCTGGTGGACCGCTATTCTCGCGTCGTTTTCGCCAAGTCCGAGGGACGCTGCATAGAGTGCCGCGTTGTCGACAAACCGGCTTGCCGAGAGATTCCCTTCCTCGTCGGGCACATGGACGCGAATCGCATCCGTATCCGTATCCACGCCGATCAGGAGGATGTCTGTCCCGGCTCCGCAGCAGAAGGAATTCTCGATCGCCTGCCTGAATTCAAGAAGCCGCTGCAGCCCCGCATCGATCGCCGCACTGTCGTCGCTTCCGTGCGCAGCGCACCCTTCATGATGCGGATTGGAAGAACTGAAGTGATAGACGGCAATCTTCAGATAGCGCGTCCCGGCCTCCGCGAAATTGGGCACCCCTTCCCGGTACCGACTGAGTTCCACGGCCATCCACTGCCTGACATCCGTCTCGATGTCGAACATCGCGCCTGCATAAGCCTTGCGCCTGATGAAAGGCGTGCTGGGCAGGCGAAGGATGTAGGGCAGCAACCCCTTCAATCTCCCGTCTGCGCAGGGACTGATGTCGACTGCGTGGAACCCGCAATCCAGGAAGAAGCTGTGCAGATCCTGCCAGGAGCCGCTCTTGCTCCTGTAGTCGGAAGCATATTCCTCCGCAGAAAGAAGCAGGGCTTCAAACACGCAGCGCGAATAGAGCGCTTTCACGTCGAGCCCGTTCGACCACGCATTTTCCAGGATATCCTCCGGCAACGCGTATCCGAGCTGCTGCCGGGCCAAAAGCTGTGCGCGTTCCACGAAATCCGCATTGTGCTGCAAGGCCGAGATCGCCTTCAGCAGCGGCACGATCGCGTCGAACCGCCCCTTCACTGCCTGCTCCCGGGCGTTCAGCCTGGCATTCTCGTTCCTGTCTGCGAGCGCATGACGGCATACCCGTTCGGGCAGCGTGGCGCAGGCAGGGTGGGGCGGCACACCCTCCGGCACAGGCAAGGAGCGATGGGCGGCTCCCAGTCCGAAAGGGGCAACCTGCCTGGTCTGGCGCGCTCTCAGTGCGTAGGCATTGCGGGTATTCATGCTATCCTCTCGCCCCACCCGAGACCGTGATCATGGCGCCTTTTCCGGTATTGCCGCTGCTGCCCGTCACTTTCGTCGACTGGATCTCCGGGCGCTCGATCTCCATGTTGGCGCGAGCCCCTGAAGCCATCTTGCGGTTCTCTCCGCGCAAGGTAGGGTTGCGGCCCTGCGACCACATGCCTTCCGTGCCGGTAATTCTGCCGCCTCTTGCCCAGTCGTCTCCGGTGATGCGCGCACCCTGCTCCCGGCCTTCCCCGGTGACCATTTTGGGGATCTGGACCGGCTCGGGCGATGCCTCGTCGCGATAGCGGAATTCAGGTGTGCCAGAAACCAGACCGCCGGCCCTGTCGCCAGGACCCGTGATGCGCTCGGCGCTGCCGTACCGCGTGCCGGTGACGCGGCCCTGGGCCTGGCGGGCCGGACTCACGATGCTGAATTCGGCGGATGCAGGCTCGAATTCCGGCAGCTTCGCAACAGGCTCCCTGGGAACGAAGCGGCTCGACTGCACCGCCACGCCTTCCGATTGCGCCGCATGACGGCAGCCGCAGCCGCCCTGATTCGCATAGGGCGTACCGCTGATCGCAAGCCTTCCGCTTTCGCCCCCCGTCACCCTGCCCGTTCCTTCCAGCGCCGTTCCGGAAACGGCATAAGCTTTTCCGTGACCGGCTTGGGCTGAAGCAGGCGATACTTGGCCGCTGTAATTGTCGTTTCCGGTGACGAGGCGGCAGCCAATGCCCTCGTCACCGGTCGGCTTTGGGCCGGGAATTGCCATGACGCCGGTTATCCTCTGCCCGCTGCGGCTCCGCGACTCGGCCACTTTCGCAGGCGCAGCAGCAGGACGGCTGTTGCAGAGCGACACGAACTGCTCGTTCGAAAGATATTCCGAGCCGGAAACCTGGATGCATTCCCCGGCTTCGTCTCCCGTCACCTTCACCGAGCGCCCGACTTCCGTCCCTGTCACAGGCCTGCCAGCAACGGTATGGGTCAGCGCGACCTTTGCAGGACCGTTGATCGTCATTCTGGCAACGCCGGCATCGGAATACTGCGCACCGGTGATGGCGCGGGAAGAACCGGGTTCGGTCCCCGTCACGCGGGATGCGCGCGCTTCGTCGGAACCCGTGACCGTCATTCCCTTGACCTGGGTCGAGCCCACCACTACCTTTTCCGGCCGCTCCGCGAATCCCTTGCGCTGGCAGAATTCATCGAAGCGCTCGGCGCCCAGATATTCGGTCCCCGTCACGGTCTTGCAGCTTCCGGATTCGTCCCCCGTCACCCTGACGGATCTGCCGATCTGGCTGCCGGTGACGAATCCTCCGCGGCTTGTCTCGCTCACGCCGCTCTTCGGCTCGGCAGGTTCGGGACGCGTACCGCAGAACTGGTCGAACTGTTCGGACCCGACATATTCGGTTCCGGTCACCGTTCTGCATGTCCCCGCCTCGTTTCCGGTCACCGGAAAGGTGCGCTCCACCTGGCTGCCGCTCACGAGACTGCCGGAAAGGGTCGTGCCGAATTCCACCTTTTTCGGACCGGGGCGAACCCTCCCAGAGGGACGGCAGCCAGGCGCATCCCCCCTGCCCATGCACTGCCTCGCGCGGTGCTGCCTGGCGGCTGCCCGCCCGTTCTGCATTTCCACCTGAGGCGTGCTTTCTTCGGGCTGCGGTTCCGGCCTGGCATATTCCACCTGCGCGCTCACCGCAGCGGCTGCAGGCGCAGACGACAGGTTTTTGCCGCCTTTTGCCAGCATCGCCCGCCTTGCCCGAGCCAGTTCGTTCCCGCTCAGCCCTGCCAGTGCGGAATCCGACTTCGACAGGGTCCCTGCGCCGCCTTTTGAGATGGCCCGGCGCCGAGCCATGGCGGTTGATCTCGCCTCGCTGCTTGAAGTTTGTCCAGACATCATTCTGTCCTCATACTCGTCTCTCGATTGACCGGAAATCCGGCACTCTTCACGCTCCCCGGTAAACGACGAATGCCGTTCCCTGGCACTGAGAGTAGTTGTCGTAGCCGATCAGCCGGACATGGTGGCCGGGATGCTCACGGTGGCAGGCCTCGATTTCGGTGAGGATGCGGTCCACGCTCTGTTCGCCGAACATCGGGAGCTTCCACATGTACCAGTAGTAGTTGAAGGATCGCTGCGGTTCGACGTGCTCGACCGCAGGGTTCCAGCCCTGATTGACGATATACTTGATCTGCTCCCTGATCTCTTCTGCCGAAAGAGGAGGCAGGTAGGAGAAGGTTTCGTATTTGATTGCCTGCTTGTAATCCTGTACGTCAGCCATGATTCAATTCCTTATAAAATGGTCTCAGCGGTTCTGCACATCGAGCTTGTCGACGGTGTCGAACTCGAATTTGATTTCCTTCCATGTTTCCATGGCGATCTTCAATTCCGGGCTGCTGGCTGCCGCCTTGGTGAGGATTTCCTTGCCTTCGCGCTCGAGGTTGCGGCCGCGGTTCCTGGCTTCCACGCAAGCTTCGAGGGCCACGCGGTTGGCTGCAGCGCCGGCTGCATTGCCCCAGGGGTGCCCCAAGGTTCCGCCGCCGAACTGGAGAACCGAGTCGTCTCCGAAAATGGTCACCAGCGCAGGCATGTGCCAGACGTGGATGCCGCCGGATGCCACAGCGAACGCGCCGGGCATGGAACCCCAGTCCTGATCGAAGAAGATGCCGCGCGAGCGGTCTTCAGGGATGTACGATTCGCGCAGCAGATCGATCCAGCCGAGGGTCGCAGCACGATCGCCTTCGAGCTTGCCGACGACGGTTCCGGTATGCAGGTGGTCGCCGCCGGAAAGACGCAGGATCTTGGTCAAGACGCGGAAGTGAATCCCGTGGTGCGGATTGCGGTCGAGCACGGCGTGCATGGCGCGGTGGATGTGGAGCAGCAAGCCGTTCTTGCGGCACCAGCGAGCAAGACCCGTATTGGCCGTGAAGCCGCCCGTGATGTAGTCGTGCATGATGATGGGCATCTTGAGTTCCTTGGCGAACTCTGCGCGCTCGTACATCTCTTCCGGGGAAGGAGCGGTGACGTTCAGGTAGTGGCCCTTGCGCTCTCCCGTCTGCGCTTCCGCACTGTGGATGGCGTCGGCAACGAACAGGAAGCGGTCTCTCCAGCGCATGAACGGCTGGCTGTTGACGTTCTCGTCATCCTTGGTAAAATCGAGACCGCCTCTCAGGCATTCGTAGACCGCACGGCCGTAGTTCTTGGCGGAAAGGCCGAGCTTGGGCTTGATGGTGCAGCCCAGCATCGGGCGGCCGTACTTGTTCATCTTGTCGCGCTCGACCTGGATGCCGTGGGGAGGACCATTGCAGGTCTTGACATAGTGCAGCGGGAAGCGCACGTCTTCCAGCCTCAGCGCGCGAACCGCCTTGAAGCCGAACACGTTGCCCACCAGGGAAGTGAACACGTTGACCACAGAGCCTTCCTCGAACAGGTCGATGGGATAGGCGATGAAGGCATAGAAGCAGGTGTCGTCGCCGGGAACATCCTCGATCGCGTAGGCACGGCCCTTGTAGTAGTCGAGGTCGGTCAGCAGGTCGGTCCAGACGGTGGTCCAGGTTCCGGTGGAGGATTCCGCAGCGACTGCTGCAGCGGCCTCTTCGCGATCCACTCCCGCCTGAGGGGTGATCTTGAAGCAAGCCAGTATGTCCGAGTCCAAGGGAACATAGTCCGGCGCCCAGTATGTTTGCCGGTATTCCTTGACACCCGCTTGGTAGGTTTTTGCCATGTCTTACTCCTTGTATTAAGGTGAGCATCATCAAATCGGCGGGCTGGCTCGGCCTCGCCTTCTTGCAAATCGCTTATTTATTGCCTGCGGAATTGACTTTAACCCAACACATGTAATAAAAAGAACTTAATATTTCAAATTTACGGGATTTACAAAAGTAAATGATTCATCACTGGACACTGCAGCAATTGCGGCTTTTCGAAGCCGTTGCCCGCCTGAAGAGCTACACTCGCGCAGCGGAGGAACTGAATCTCAGCCAGCCCGCGGTTTACATCCAGGTGAAGCGCCTCGAGGAAAGCATGGGGCTTCCGCTCATCGAGCAGGCCGGGAAGAAGCTGCTCATCACGAGGGCAGGCGACCTGGTTTACGAAGCCGTCGTGGAGGTCCTCTCCAGGCTATCGTCGCTTCACATGTCCCTGAACGACATGAAAGGCAAGGTGGCGGGGCCGCTCAAGCTCGCCGTAGTGACTTCGGCGAAATTCTTCATGCCGCACATCCTGGGCCGCTTTCTGCGCACCTATCCCGATGTTCATCCCCAGCTGACTGTCACGAACCGCCTGCGCATCTCGGAGAGGCTGGCCGACAATCTCGACGACTTCGTGATACTGGGCCAGCAGATTCCCGAACCGCTCGATCTGACGATGTATCCCTTCATGGACAACCCCCTCGTCCTGGCGGCGCACCCCGACCACCCGCTGAGGAACAGGAAGAAGATCAAGATTTCCGAGCTTGCAGGGGAAAGACTCCTGGTCAGGGAACCCGGATCGGGAACAAGGGGAGCCACCGAAGAGCTCTTTGCAAAGACCGGGATTGCCCTCACCCCCTACATGGAACTCGGTTCGGGAGAAGCGATCAAGCAGGCCATCATGGCAGGAATCGGCATATCCGTGGTGCCGCTCGCGAGCCTGAGCCTCGAATTGCGCTACGAGCAAATCGTTCTCCTCAATGTCGAGAGCTTTCCGCTGCACAGGACCTGGCAAGCGGCCCACCTGAAGGGCAAACAGCTCGGGCTCACCGCCAAGGTGTTCCTGGATTTCCTGATCGAGGAAGGCAAAATGAACCAATTCAAGTCTGACGAGTCACTGTCTTGAATGCCCATCTTTCCAAGCTTGAGGCTCTTTCAGATAACCGAACCGCCCCTTAAGAGGAGAATGAATTGATCAAGTCAAAAGCCTATGCAGCATCGGATGCAACAAGTCCGCTAGCCCCTTTCGAGATAGACAGACGCGAGCCGGGACCGGAAGACGTCGAGATCGAGATACTGTATTGCGGCGTATGCCATTCGGATCTTCATACCGCAAGGAACGAATGGAAGAACACCCTCTATCCTTCCGTCCCGGGGCACGAGATCGTCGGCAGGGTCAGGGCGGTCGGGAATGCGGTGAGAAAATTCAGAGTGGGCGACCTTGCAGGAGTCGGATGCATGGTCGACAGCTGCGGGCATTGCCATTCCTGCCATGACGGAGAAGAACAGTATTGCGAGAACGGCTTCACCGGAACCTACAACGGACCGGTATTCGGCGGGGAAAATACCTACGGCGGCTATTCGCAGATGATCGTGGCGAAGGAATCCTTCGTCCTCAAGATCAGCCATGCGGAAAAGGATCTGGCGAGCGTCGCCCCGCTGCTTTGCGCAGGAATCACCACTTATTCGCCGCTGCGCCACTGGAAGGCGGGCCCCGGAAAGCGGGTTGGCATAGTCGGATTGGGCGGACTCGGACACATGGGCGTCAAGATAGCCAATGCCATGGGCGCCCATGTCACCCTTTTCACCACCTCCCCATCCAAGGTGGAAGACGGCAAGCGCCTCGGGGCACATGAAGTGTGCATCTCCAACAATCCCGCCGAAATGGCCAGACACGCCAACCAGCTCGATTTCATCCTGAACACCGTTGCCGCCCCCCACGATCTGGACGCCTACCTCAATCTGCTCAAGCGCGACGGCACCATGACGCTGGTGGGCGCGCCTGCGGAGCCCCACCCTTCCCCCGGCGTATTCAACCTGATATTCAAGCGCAGGCAGCTCGCAGGCTCGCTCATCGGAGGAATCCGGGAAACCCAGGAAATGCTCGATTTCTGCGCGAAACACGGCATCGTCTCGGACATCGAGACCATCCCCATGGACTACATCAACACCGCCTACGAACGCATGCTGAAGAGCGACGTGAAGTACCGCTTCGTCATCGACATGGCGACGCTGAAATGAATGCGGCCGGCCCCTGCTTCCAGGGGTCCGGCGTTTTTCGAGTGCCCTAACCCAGGCTCGAACGGGTTTCCTTGAGGTAGCCGTCGAAGTCCGAGATCGACCGGAAGCGTTTGATTCCGACAGGAAGCCTGCTTGCGCGCTGGGCACCCAACCCGCCAATCCAGATTTCCGTGGACGGCTGAATCCTGTCCCGCAACTCAGCCAGGAATTTGCCTATCGACCTTTTCGGATAGGACGAACTGAAGGACAATCCCAGCGCAAAGGGATTCAATTCTTCGACGGCCTTCGACAAATCCGCAATGGGCACCTGAGAACCCAGAGAAATGGTTCTCTTCTCGCCAACCGCGCACAGGGATTGCACCATGAGTATCCCCAGTGCATGCAACTCTCCCGGAGGCGTGGCCAGCAGGGCGAAGAGAGGAAGCCCGGAACTGACGCCCGGAATCGCCTGCCGCAAAACTTGCTGCACCACTTCGGTATAAAGATGCTCCTGATATAGAGATATTTCGCCATTTGCCCATTTCCCCCCCACCGATTCGTTGAGACCGGGAAGACTGTCCACAACCAGGCTGGCAAGCCCGTTCAGGCGCAGCTCTTCAAGCATCGCCTCCTTCAATGCCTCCGCATCGCTTCCGGAAAGGGCTTTCAATGCCTTTTCCGGGAATGCTCCCGATACGCCGGGTACATTTCCGACCCGGTCTCCCGTCAATATTGCATTGATCGCTCTTGAAACCGGCACGCCCTGATTCGTGAGATGACCGACTCGTGCAATCAGAGCGATCTGATCCATAAGGTAAAAGCGATTCCCCTTCCTATCCCTGGAGGGCTTGGGAAATCCATACCTCTCCTCCCACTTCCGCAGCGTTTCCTTGCTTATCCCGGTGTTTTTCTCGACCCAGCCGATCGGATAATTTTCCATTTGTCCTAGACAAATTTGTTACAATGAGGATAATGATACCTGAAATAAGACAACAAGTAACATGGAGGTACATCACGTTGCAGGCGCGACATCTGCCGCAATAAAGAGAACCTGCTTTCAAATCTTCGACCGAAGGGATAGTGATGTTCAACTTTGCAAGAAAACATGAAGCACGGATAGAAGCGCTTGAGCAGGAAATGCTTCCGCTCAGAACCGTGTACAACGCATTGAAGCGGAACATGGCGATGGTGGAATTCTCCATGGATGGCACGATCATCGAGGGAAATGCCATTTTCTGCCGCGTCATGGGTTATTCGGAAAGCGAGATCAGAGGCATGCACCACAGCACCCTGTGCGATCCGGATTACGCGAAAAGCGAGGAATATGCGAACTTCTGGACACGTCTGAGGCAGGGCGAGTCCTTCAGCGGAAAATTCAGGAGGCGCAACAGGCAGGGCGAAACGGTCTGGCTGGAAGCAACCTATTTCCCGGTGCCCAATGCATCCGGAAATGCGGTGAAGGTAGTCAAGATAGCATCCGATGTGACGAAGCAAGTGTTGGAGGCCGAGCATCTGAACAACATAGCGACCGCTCTCGACCGTTCCATGGCAATGATCGAATTCGACATGCAAGGCAGGATCGTCACCGCCAATGCCAACTTTCTCAAGGTGATGGGATACCGTCTCGAAGAAATCCAGGGACAGCACCACAGGATATTTTGCCGCGATGAGTATGCATCGAGCCCCGAATACAGGCAGTTCTGGGAAAGACTCAGCCACGGGGAATTCTTCGGCGGCCAATACGAACGCGTCTCGAAGAGCGGCGATTCCATATGGCTCGAAGCCACCTACAATCCGATTTATGACAGCCTCGGCAATCCCTATCGCGTGATCAAGTTCGCTTCGGACATCTCAAAAAGAGTGCTGCATCAGCAGGCCGAATCCGAAAGCGCCCGGATTGCCTACGAAATATCGCTTGAAACGGAACAAGTCTCGTCAAACGGGGAAAAGATCATTCTCCAGGCGACGGACAAGGTGCGAGCCCTGTCGGATCAAATCCGGGTTTCTTCCGAACAGGTAAGGGACCTCGGCACCCAGACTTCCAGAATTACCTCCATCGTCAACACGATCAAGGAAATTGCAGATCAGACCAATCTGCTGGCGCTCAATGCAGCAATCGAGGCCGCCCGCGCAGGGGAATCCGGCCGGGGATTTGCGGTAGTGGCCGACGAAGTGCGGAAGCTTGCCGAGCGGACCAGCGGATCGACCTCGGAAATCTCCGCCATGATTGCGCGCATCCAGTCAGGAAGCGATGCAGTCTCAAGCAGCATGGAAAGCAGCCTGAGCGAAGCCGGAGAAGGCGTTCGCCTTGCCAACGAGGCCGGAGTGGCAATCCACCAGATTCGCGCCGGCGCGCAGAAAGTTGTGGATGTCGTGCAGCAGTTCTCTTCCACGCTCACTGCGCAATGAACCCATCACCTACAACCATAACAAGGCTGGCTGCGACCTCAACGGGCTTTGAATTGTCACGGCAATAGCGTAAAACACTCCGGCATTTGCCTTGGTCACCTGTTGCCGCTTGATGGTGCCTGTTGGGAAACGGGTTCGGTCCAGATGCTGCGCGAAATTCGCACCCCCACCCGCACGCGATTCCCCAGTGCACCGGGCTTTTCGATGCCGATCACAACGCCGCAGCAGGGCCATTCTTGCAGCAAGCGCTGCGCAAGATGCTCGGCCAGCGTTTCCAGCAAACGGTAGCGGCAGGATTGGAGCCATGTTGCCATCCGGGCTTCAAGCTCGGATCGGGAAAGCTTGAACGAGTCCGGCGCAGTCAACTGCACATCGAAAACGAGGGGCCGCGGCGACTTCCTTTCCCACTCAAACACGCCGATCAGGGTTGGCAATTCGATATCCGTGTAATCTCGGATTATCATGCAGCACTCGGCGCATGCGCCGAATCACGCAGGATCTTGGCGGCAGCGACCATGCTGGTCAATGCCGGGATGACCTCGGCCCATTGGCGAGTCTTCAGTCCGCAGTCCGGATTCACCCAAAGGCGTTCTGCAGGGATGCGCTCGGCAGCTTTCTTCATCAGTTCGACCATGTGCTCCCGAGTGGGAATGTTCGGCGAGTGGATGTCATAGACGCCGGGGCCGATCTCGTTCGGGTACCTGAAATGATCGAAGACATCCAGCAGCTCCATGTCGGAGCGCGAAGTCTCTATGGTGATGACATCGGCGTCCATGTCGGCAATGGCCTCGATGATGTCGTTGAATTCCGAATAGCACATGTGGGTGTGAATCTGGGTTTCGTCCTGCACGCCATTGGCGGCGATGCGAAAGGATTCCACTGCCCAGTCCAGATAGGTTTTCCACTGCGTCTTGCGCAGCGGCAGCCCCTCCCGCAGCGCGGCTTCGTCGATCTGGATGACGCGCACTCCGGCCTTCTCCAGATCCAGCACCTCCTCGCGGATTGCCAGCGCCAGCTGATGACAAGACTCCGAGCGGGGCTGGTCGTCGCGCACGAAAGACCAGTTGAGGATGGTCACGGGTCCGGTCAGCATGCCCTTCATCGGCTTATTTGTCAGAGATTGCGCATACTTGATCCATTCCACAGTCATCGCTTTCGGGCGGCTGATGTCGCCGAACAGGATGGGGGGCTTCACGCAGCGCGAGCCGTAGGACTGTACCCAGCCGAACTGGCTGAAGGCATAGCCTTCGAGCTGCTCGCCGAAGTATTCCACCATGTCGTTGCGCTCGGCTTCGCCGTGAACCAGCACATCCAGCCCCAGCGCCTCCTGCTCACGCACGCTATGCTCGATTTCGGTTTTCATCGCGGACTGGTAGGATGCATCATCGATCTCTCCAGCCTTGAATCGGCTGCGCGCCTGCCTGATTTCCTCAGTCTGCGGAAAGGAACCGATGGTCGTGGTTGGATAAAGCGGCAGCCTGAGCAGGTCAGCCTGCTTCCTGGCGCGAACCGGGTAAGCATGCCTGCGCCGGCCCAGCGCTGGCGTGATGGCGGCAAGCGCCTTCTTCACTACAGGATTGCTCACGCGGGGCGAAGCGCGGCGACTTGCGATCGAGGCCTGGTTCGCCGCCAATGCCGAAGCGACTGCCACCCGGCCATCATTCAGGGCGGTTGCGAGAACCCTCAGCTCTTCAAGCTTCTGCATGGCAAAGGCCAGCCAGGATCTGATCTCGTCATCCAGCCCATGCTCGTTCCCCAGATCCATGGGCACATGAAGCAGGGAGCAGGAAGGTGCAATCCACATACGGCCACCAAGACGCTTGGCGAAAGGCTCCAGCCAGTCGAGCGTGGCATTGAGATCGGTCTTCCAGATATTGCGGCCATTGATGACTCCCAGAGATACCACCTTGTGCGAAGGCAGCAGATCAAGCAACGACTGGATCTCGTGGCGAGCATTGATGGCATCGAGATGGATGCCGGCGACCGGAAGGTTGCAGGCGAGATGCAGGTTTTCCTGCAAGGTGCCGAAATAGGTTGCAAGCAGGATCCTGATTCGGCAGCTCTTGAGGTGATGGTACGCCAGATTGAAGGCGTGCCGCCAAGCGGGGTCGAGCTCGGTGGCCAATGCCGGCTCGTCGATCTGAACCCATTCTACACCATGGGCAGCCATTGCCTCCAGCAGTTCGGAATAGACGGGAAGCAGGCGCTCCAGCAAGGCCAGCCTGTCGGAATCGTCTTTGGATTTTCCCAGCCAAAGATAGGTGACCGGGCCGATGATGACAGGTTTGACCGCCACTCCCAACTCCCCGGCTTCTCCGATTTGTTGAAGAAGGCGCGAAGGATCCAGCTTGAATTCAGCGTCGGCCAAAAATTCAGGCACGATGTAGTGGTAGTTGGTATCGAACCATTTGGTCATTTCGCCTGCGGAGATGCCGTCGCAACAGGCAGCGTGACCCTCGGCGCCTTGCACGGAACGGCCTCGCGCCACGCGAAAATAGTTGTCGAGCATGTCGCCTTGAAAGCCCCGGGCGCGCTGCGGCAGATTGCCCAGCGTGAAGCTCATGTCCAGCACTTGGTCGTAGAAGGAGAAATCTCCTGCGGGTATCCAGTCCAGTCCGGATTGCGCCTGCCAGTGCTGCTTGCGCAGCTGCGCGCCGAGCGTCTTGAGTTCGGCACGCGAAGACCGCCCTTTCCAATAGGATTCCAGGGCGAATTTCAGCTCGCGTCTCGCACCTATGCGCGGAAATCCGAGATTGTGCGTCTTAACCATGTCTGTCCTCATTCGTTTCCTGATGTGTGGTGCAGGCATGGTAGGCTTTTTATTTGGTGAAATAAAATGGTATTATTTCAAAATTCTATGAATATTTTTCATTCATTGCGATGCTGGAGAAAATTCATCTGTCCATCGTCAGGGAAGTCGAGCGCCGGGGTTCGCTGACAGCGGCAGCCGATGTGCTGTGCCTGACTCAGTCAGCCTTGAGCCATTCCATGAAGAAGCTCGAACAGAAGGTGGGCACGGATATCTGGCTGCGCGAAGGCCGCAGCCTCAGATTGACCCAGGCCGGAAAGTATCTGCTTGCGCTCGCCGAGCGGCTGCTGCCCCAGCTGGAGCGGGCCGAAGAGCGCCTGGAGCAGTATGCGGCGGGCGAGCGCGGCACGCTGTGCATCGGCATGGAATGCCATCCCTGCTACCAGTGGCTGCTCAAGGTGGTGTCGCCTTATCTTGACGACTGGCCGAACGTGGATGTGGACGTCAAGCAGAAATTCCAGTTCGGCGGCATCGGCGCTTTGTTCGCTTACGAGATCGACCTGCTCGTGACGCCCGACCCCTTATACAAACCCGGCCTGCGCTTCGAGGCCGTGTTCGACTACGAGCAGGTGCTGGTCGTGGGGCGGCAGCACATCCTGGCAGGGGCCTCCCATGTCGATCCGGAACAGATCAGCGGCGAAGTGCTGATCACTTACCCGGTCGAGGTCGAACGCCTCGACATCTACAATCAGTTCCTGATGCCTGCCGGCATCAGCCCCAGGCGCCACAGGGTGACCGAAACGACCGAGATCATGCTGCAAATGGTCGCCAGCGGACGAGGAATCGCGGCCTTGCCGCGCTGGCTGGTGGAAGAATATGCCGGCAAAATGGAAGTCGTTCCGCTACGCCTCGGAAAAAATGGGATCGCCAAGCAGATTTTCCTGGGCATCCGGGAGAGCGACGCCGACATCGACTACCTGAAAGCCTTTGTCGAGCTAGCGCGGCGACCGGCAATCGCCAAATCCGCCTAGAATCAGGCGGCGGTTTTCCTGCCGCAGATCAGCTTGTCCACGCTCCAGGCGCCGCCTCCGGCAGCTGCCATGTATAGGAACACGAAGCAATAGAACACTGCCGCTTCGCCGTGGTTGAGCACGGGCCAGAAGCCTTGCGGCGCATGCATCATGAAATAGGCGAATGCCATTTCTCCCGACAGGACGAAGGCAACCAGCCGCGTGAACAGGCCGATCAGTATCAGGAACCCGCCCAGCACCTCCAGTACGCCAGCGAACCAGATCAGAGAGAATGCCGGGACATGGAACATGAACGGCGCAGGAAAGCTGAACAGCTTCTCGCCGCCATGCTGCATGAACAGGAAAGCCACCATGATGCGCAGAACACTCAATAGCTGCGGTGCCCATTGGGTGCACCGGTTGCAAAGATCAGACATATCGCCTCCTTCGTTGGATTATGGTGCGCGAGCAGCCATGAGGTCCATTATATGCGATGGACCGCTTTTGTCGATCAAATTACTCTGGTAATATTTTCCTGTCTTCCGCTCACCGATTCTCCCATGCTCACCTTCGACAACAGCTACGTGCGCGAACTGGAAGGCCTGTATGTCTTCGGCTGCGCCGAGCGCAAGGTTGCGCCTAAGATTTCCAGGCTGAACCATTCCCTGGCGGAAGAGCTCGGCCTGGCACCTGACGAGCTCGACTCCCCCGAATGGGCGGCGTATTTTTCGGGAAATGCCGTGGCGCCCGGATCGCAGCCGATTGCTCAGGCGTATGCCGGGCATCAGTTCGGAAACTTTGCGCCGCAGCTCGGCGATGGCCGCGCGCTGCTTCTCGGCGAAGTGCTCGACCGCTCCGGGCATCGCCGCGACATCCAGCTCAAGGGCAGCGGCCCGACGATATTTTCGCGCAACGGCGACGGCAAAGCCGCGCTGGGGCCGATGCTGCGCGAATACCTGATGGGGGAAGCCATGCGCAATCTCGGCATCGCGACTTCCCGCGCGCTCGCCGTGGTTGCGACCGGGGAACCGGTATACCGCGAAACGGCACTGCCGGGCGCCGTGCTCACCCGGGTCGCGGCAAGCCATATCCGCATCGGCACCTTCGAGTATGTCGCCGCGCGCGGCGACTTCCCGATGCTGAAGCGCCTCGCCGACTACACCATTGCGCGTCACTATCCCGAATTGCAGGGGCGGCCTTACATCGAGTTCCTGCGCGCCTTCTCGATACGCCTCGCGGGGCTCGTCGCGCAATGGATGGGCACCGGCTTCATCCACGGCGTGATGAATACCGACAACATGGCACTTTCCGGCGAGACGATGGATTACGGGCCCTGCGCATTCATGGAACACTACGATCCGCTCGCCGTTTTCAGTTCGATAGATCGCCGCGGCCGCTATGCCTACGGCAACCAGCCGGCAATTGCGCAGTGGAACCTGGCGCGCTTTGCCGAGACGCTGCTGCCGCTGCTGGATGAAGACGGCGACCGCGCCGTCGGGCTTGCGACGCAAGCGGTTGATGCGTTCGCCGACCATTACCGGGACGCCTGGCTCTCGGTGATGCGGCGAAAACTGGGGCTGAAGCGCGAAGAGGAGGAAGATGCTTCTCTCGCCGATGGATTTCTGGAGGCGATGCTTGCCGGGGAAGCCGACTTCACCCTCGCCTGGCGCGCCCTTGCCGATGCCGCCGAGGGAAGCGAATCGCTCTTTGGCCTGTTCGTCGGCAATCGGGAAAAACTGGATGCCTGGCTGCCGCGCTGGCAGGCAAGACTGGCCCGGGAAGGACGGCCAACAGGCGGGATCGCGGCAGATCTTCGCCGGACCAACCCCGTCGTCATACCGCGCAACTATCTGGTCGAGCAGGCGCTGGAAGCCGCCAGCAGCCAGGGTGATATGGCGCCATTCGACAGGCTGCTCGATGCGCTGGCCGACCCGTATGCCGAAAGCTGCGACACGCTATCTTATTCGCGCCCGGCGCCAAGAGAACACACGGCCAGATATCAGACGTTCTGCGGGACGTAGCCTCCGGCGCGCCCAATCCTGGGGCGCATGAGCCATCGCTGAGCGCGCAGCCGATTCATCCCGCCCCCAACCCATTGATACATCGAAGCAAGAGTTCTGGCATCAAATTTGCATTAGTACGGATGCAGAACAATTTTCGGGAGCCATCATGAAACACCTCCATGCAGCGCTTTTTAGCGCAGCCGCTTTATTCCCGCTTTCAGCATCGGCCGGCCCGGACTGGGAAGTGATCCACCAGGCGCGGCACGATCTTGCCAGAAGAGAAGCCGTGCTTCAGTCGCACTGCCCGGCGAAATGCCCTCATATCGCGCTGCAAAGCAGTGGCAAAGTACAGAAGGAATCGAAAAGGTCGGTTGGGACCTAGCGACATCCCGGGACAGGGCTTCGGGCGTCGATCGAACAAGCAGTGGGACTCTTTTCATTCTGCCGCGAGCCGGCAAGCCGCCCCAGGCCATCAGCTCCTTGAGCACGAGGCAAGAAAATCGAAAGTCGCATCGTCGCCGCAGTGCGCCACGTTGAATCTGAACCAGGGGGATGGCTCCTGATGCGGCCTGAACATGTTGCCGGGGGCAAGCATGATCCCCTTGCCTGCGGCGAGTCCGGCAATTTCTGCAGCATTGCACTCTTCCGCAAGCCTTGCCCAGACGAACATTCCGCCTTCCGGGTCGCAATGCATGGCAAAGCCGAGGGATTCTAGTCTTGAAATGACGTTCTGCCTCGAGGCCAGAAGCTTCGACTTGAGCTTGTCCATGTGCTTCCGGTAATGCCCTTCGGTGAGCAGCTGGTACATCAACCGCTCGCTGATTTCCGACGTGGTGAGGCCGGTCAGCAGCTTGACGTCGCAAAGATTGGCGGCGAGATCGGCGTTGCAGGCGAAGAATCCGACCCTGAGGCTTGCCGACACGGTCTTCGAATAGCTGCTGACGTAGATGACGCGATTGAGCTGATCGAGCGTTGCGAGCCGGGTCACGTTCGATGGATGGAAATCGCCGTAAATGTCGTCCTCGACGAGGATCATGTCGTATTTCTCGGCGAGCTGCAGCATTCGATAGGCGACCGCCTGGCTGATGCTCGCGCCGGTGGGGTTGTGCAGGATCGTATTGGTGAAGAAAAGCCTGGGGCGGTGCTCCCTGATCAGCTCCTCCATGATCAGCGTGTCGGGCCCATCCGAGTTCCAGGGAACGCCGACGATCTTGGCGCCGAATGATTTCAGACCGCCGAAAAGAATGAAATAGCCCGGATCGTCGACGAGCACCGCGTCCCCCGACCTGACGAAATACCTCGATACGAGATCCATGGCATGGGTCACTCCAGAAGTCAGAACGATCTGCGACACATCGGCGCCTATTCCAATGCCGGCGAGCTTGCTGCACAGGAGTTCCCGCAGGGGGAAATAGCCTGCAGGCGTGCCGTAGGCGGTCATGAATTCTCCCTGCT
>Ga0315298_1005605_pt1 | contig 17703 bp, 12 predicted proteins | sample WHS_1_MG_FD_203077 | JGI IMG/M metagenome (GOLD analysis project Ga0315298, IMG submission 203077) | Extremophilic microbial mat communities from Washburn Hot Springs, YNP, Wyoming, USA - WHS_1_MG | ecosystem: Environmental > Aquatic > Thermal springs > Hot (42-90C) | place: USA: Wyoming...
TCATGTGCGCTTCTACTTCAAGAAGCCCGATGCTGTCTTTCTCCCCCGCGGCGGAGCGGTGACCGTTCTCCCAAAGGACTACTTCGAGAAGGTTGGCGAGAAGGCCTTCGGCGAGAATCCGGTAGGGACCGGACCATACAAGTTCGTGGAGCGCAAGGTCAAGGAGTACTTCACCCTCGAGGCCCACGAAGACTACTGGGGCGGCCCACCGTCGATCAAGACAGCTGTCTTTAAGATCATCCCTGAAGAGATGACCCGCGTGTCAATGCTCAAGACTGGAGAGGTGGATTTTGCCGACAACTTGCCCCCGGCGATGGTGAAGGACATTGAGAGCACCAAAGGCCTCAAGACATACGCCGTCTCGGACAACAACAACATCTTCCTGAACATTAATAGCCTGCCGGGCAGCAAGTTCGCCGACAAGCGGGTCCGCCAGGCGATGGCCTATGCCATCGACACCAAGTCGATCATCGACAAAGTCCTCTACGGCCGGGGCGTGCCACGTGTCGGCGCCCTACCTGGTGTTCTAGGCTACGACCCGAATCTCAAGCCCTATCCGTATGATCCGGCAAAGGCCAAGCAGTTGCTGGCCGATGCGGGCTACCCGAATGGCTTCGACACCGTAATGTACGGCCTTCTCCCTGGCCGCGTGCCCTATTCAGTTGAGGTGGGCGAGGCCGTCGCCGGTTATCTCAGCGCGGTTGGGATCAGGACGAAGGTCCAAAACCTGGAATACGCGGCTTGGATCAACCTCGGCAAGCGTGGCGTAGATCCGGACATCGACACTTTCGCCTTCTGGATGTGGGGTGATGCGCAAAATGCTGAACCGGATCCTAGGCTCATGGGCATCGCCCACACGTTTGTACCAGAGAAGGGCTACGGCTCCTATTCCTACCATAGCGACCCGGTCCTCGATAAGATGATCGAAGACCAAGAGAATATCATGGATCTTAGCCAACGCGAAGCTTTGCTCAAGCAGATCTTCAAGATCTGGGTAGAGGATGTAGTAGCTCTCGATTTGTACAGCGTGATTGTGACCTTCGGCTCAAAGGACACCATTGACTGGAAACCTTGGGCAGGGTCACCGAATGTGATCTTGAGAAACATGAAATTCAAGTGATTCCTTGGTAGGGTGATCTTCGCTTACCGCCGCCCTTCGTTCCGCTGAGCAGGACGAAGGGCGAGGCTGGAGGCTTCCTTCACAGCCTGCTCAGGAACGATTTCTCCGGCGTCGGAATAGGGAGGAAAAGGATGCGAAGGTATATCGTCCGTCGCATCTTCCAAGGCATCTTCTGCGTAATCGGGGTGAGCATTATCATCTTCGTGGCGACGCGCCTTTCGGGCGACGTGTCGCTACTGCTCTTGCCCCAGGACGCGAAGCCCGAAGATTTCGTGCGGGTGCGGGCGGAGCTCCACCTCGACAAACCCCTTTGGGAACAGTATCTCATCTTTGCCAGCAAAGCCGTCCGCGGCGATTTCGGCGACTCGTATCGCTGGCACCAACCGGCGATAAAGCTGGTGCTAGAGCGTATGCCAGCCACGATTGAACTCGCGTTGGTTGCCTTGGCCTTCACAGCGACGACGTCGATTGCCGTCGGCACGCTCTCGGCGCTGAAACCCGGTTCCCTCTTTGATACAGTGGGAAAGACTTTTGCCATGCTGGGTCAGGCGATTCCGTCCTTCTGGTTGGGCATCGTGCTGATTCTGTTCTTCTCGGTGCAGTTGCGCTTACTACCGTCCGCCGGGCGAGGGGATTGGCGGAATTTCATTATGCCCGCGATTAGCTTGGGCTGGTACTCCGTGGCCGCCCAAACCCGCATGGTACGATCGAGTATGCTCGACGTACTCGATTCGGAGTATATCAAGCTAGGCCGCGTGTTGGGCATTCCTGAGCGTCTGGTCATCTTCAAGTACGGGTTACGCAACGCCCTGATCCCAGTGCTAACGCTGATGGGCATCCAATGGGCCGCTCTCCTTGGCGGCTCAGTCATCGTCGAGACCATCTTCGCCTGGCCAGGTGTCGGGCGGACGATCGTCGAAGCGATCTGGGCCCGAGATTACCAGGTCGTGCAGGCCGGCGTTTTCATGACCTCGTGTTTCTTCATCTTCTTCAACCTTCTGGTGGATGTCTTGTATGCAGTCGTGGATCCAAGAATACGCTACAGCTAGCATTGCTCCGTTACAGGATCGGAACGCCCTCCGCCTTCGTCGTGAGATTGGCACCCGGAGCGTCCAGGTGCGTAACAGTGATGGGCGGATAAAGCCTCGCCACACATGGCAACTGGTGGTCGGGAAGGAGTAGTATGGGAGAGGTTCAGCTTCAGCCAGTGACAGAAACACTCCCCCGAGACTCGAGAGTAGACTGGGGACGTGTGCTCTCCACCGTACGGAGAGCGCCGATATTGCCCGTGACCATTCTCTTGACCGTTGCCCTGGCAGCCATTCTTGCCCCGATCATCTCACCGCATAACCCCGCTTTCGTCGATCTGAGATTGCGAACCATGCCGCCCTTCTGGGAGCAAGGGGGCGATCCGGCGTACCCTCTTGGCACAGACTACTTGGGACGCGACATGCTCAGCCGCCTCATCTGGGGGGCGCGCGTCTCCCTGATCGTGGGATTCCTTTCGATCTTCTTTGCGGGAGGAATTGGGACGATCCTGGGCTTGCTCTCGGGCTACTTTGGCGGCTTGGTCGACACGGTGATCATGCGCCTGTGCGACATTCAGATGTCCATCCCTCCCATCTTGCTCGCCTTGCTGCTGGCTGCGGTGCTCAAGCCAGGGTTGAAGACGGTGATCATCGTCATCGCCGTCGTCTACTGGACGGCCTACGCGCGGATTTCCCGTGGGGAAGTGCTAAGCCTGCGGCAGCGCGACTTCGTCGCTTTGGCAAAGGTGGGCGGCTGTCGCAGTCCGCGGATCATCGCCCGGCACATCTTACCGAACATCGTCAATACCCTCATCGTCCTCTCCACCGTGCAGCTTGGCGGCGTGATCATCTACGAGGCCTCATTGAGCTTCTTGGGTTTGGGGGTCCAGAGTCCAGACACCTCGTGGGGGATGATGTTATCGGAAGGGCGAAACTATATGACCGTAGGCTGGTGGCTGGTGGTCTTGCCCGGACTGGCGATCATGTTCACCGTATTAGGGGCCAACATGCTAGGTGATTGGATGCGCGATGCGTTAGATCCCAGACGCCGACAACTGTAGTTCGACGCCGGGCTTAGCGGTCGAGGAGGCATAACGTATGGCAGCGCTATTGTCCGTTGAGGATCTGAAGACCTACTTCTACACCAAACGAGGCGTGGTGAGGGCCGTCGACGGCGTCAGCTTCACGGTTGACGAGGGTGAGACGCTAGGAGTGGTAGGTGAATCAGGGTGCGGCAAGAGCATCACAGCACTCTCTATTCTACGCCTCGTTCCTCAGCCGGCAGGAAAGATTGTGGGCGGTCGCATTATCTTCGACGGCGAGGATCTGCTGACTAAGAGCGAAGGAGAGATGCGCGACATCCGGGGGAGCAAGATCTCCATGGTTCTCCAAGATCCCCTAACCTCGCTAAACCCGGTCTTCAGCATCGGCGATCAGGTCGCTCAACCCTTCCGCCACCATCATCAGGATGACCACCTCCCTTTGCGGGAAAAGATTCTCGATGTCTTGCGCCGTGTGCGCATCCCGACCCCCGAGGTGATGGTCCGCAGCTACCCGCACCAGTTCAGCGGCGGGATGCGCCAGCGGATCGTGACCGCCATGGCCCTTGCTTGCCGACCGCGCTTGATCATCGCCGACGAGCCGACGACGGCCCTGGACGTGACGATTCAAGCGCAGATTCTGAAGCTGCTAAAGGAGACGCAGCGGGAGTTGGGATTAGCCTTCATTTTGATCACTCATGACCTTGGAATCGTCGCGCGGGTTTGCGACCGGGTGGCGGTGATGTACGCAGGGAAGGTTGTCGAAAGCGCCCGGGTGGAAGACATCTACGAGCGGCCAATGCACCCCTATACCAAGGCTCTGCTCAATTCGGTGCCACAACTGGGAGCACGAAAGAAGCGCCTGAATGCGATTGAAGGGCAACCACCATCCTTGACCGACTTGGGCCCCGGATGTCGCTTTGCGCCTCGCTGTCCAGAACGATTCGATAAATGCCAGACGGATATGCCGGTTCCCATCAGCACGGGAGACGGAGAATACGCAGCGTGCTGGCTGCTGGACAAGTAGGGAGGAAAGGCATGGGCGAAGTACTACTCGATGTGCAGAACCTGAAAGTCCATTTCCCGGTGCGCAAGGGCCTGGTTTTCGCCAAACAGGTAGGAGCGGTCAAGGCGGTGGATGGGGTGACTTTCAGTGTCGAGACGGGAACCACCTTTGGTTTGGTGGGAGAATCGGGCTGCGGCAAGACCACGATCTCCAAGGTCTTGCTACTCCTCCAGCCGATGACCGATGGGACAGTGCGCTTCCGGGGACGCGAACTGCGGGACGTGAAAGGGGAAGCGGAGCGAGAATACCGCCGGTCGGTCCAAGCCGTCTTCCAAGATCCGTACAGTTCGCTAAGCCCAAGAATGAAGGTTGGAGAGATCATCGCCGAGCCACTCATCGCCTGTAAAGCGATGCCAAAGAAGGAAAGGAAGGAACGGGTAGCGGAGCTGCTGCGCATTGTGGGTTTGCGCCCCGATGGAGGAGAGCTCTATCCGCACGAGTTTAGCGGCGGCCAAAGGCAACGCATCGCCGTTGCCCGTGCCCTAGCCCTCAATCCGACCTTCATGATCCTGGACGAACCGGTGTCAGCGCTGGACGTCTCGATCCGCGCCCAGATCCTGAACCTTCTGGGCGACATCCAGGAGAGATTCGGCCTGACATACTTGATCATTGCTCATGACCTCGCAGTCGTCGAGCACGTAAGCAACGTCGTAGGCGTCATGTACCTAGGCAAGCTGGCGGAATTGGCAACAACTGAGGACCTCTATAGCCACCCCTTACATCCCTATACTCGGGCGTTGCTGGCGGCGGTGCCGCGGATCGGAGTGCAAGGAAATCGGGATTGGGAGGTAGTGCATGGGGAGGTGCCAAGCCCTCTCAACCCACCGGCTGGCTGTCGGTTCCATCCACGTTGCCCCATGATGATCGAGGAGTGTGCACAAGAGGAACCTCGCGCAGTGGATATCGGCAATGGCCACTGGGTAGCATGCCACCGCGCGAGAGGCTGATCAACCAGAGCTGCAGGAGGCAAAATTGGAGACGAGAGAGAACTGCTGCCCGACGGCGCTTGGCGATGTGCGAGTGCTGGATCTTGCCGACCAGAAGGGCAACTACTGCACGAAGCTCCTGGCCGATCTCGGCGCCGATGTGCTCAAGATCGAGCCGCCGGGCGGCGACCCGACGAGGGAGATCGGTCCCTACGTTGGGGATGAGCCGCACCCCGAACGAAGCCTCTACTTCTTCCACTTCAACACCAGCAAACGCAGCATCACCTTGAACATCGAGAAACCAGAGGGACGCGCGATCTTCAGGCGTTTAGTCGAGCGCGCCGACGTGCTTGTGGAAACCTACCAGCCTGGCTATCTTGACGGACTTGGCCTCGGCTACGAGGCGCTACGAGAACTGAACCGAGGCCTGATCATGACCTCCATCACCGGCTTTGGGCAGACTGGCCCTTACCGCGACTACAAGTCCTGCGACATCGTCGCGACGGCCATGGGGGGGTTGATGTCCCTTACCGGCTTCCCCGAGGACCCGCCGGTGCGGCCTGGTGCCTCCCAGGGCAACCACCAAGCCGCGATCCTTGGCGCTGCGGGAACGATGGTCGCCCTGTATGACCGCGACATCACCGGCCTGGGCCGGCACGTCGATATCTCCATGCAGGAAGGTATGGCTCTGACCATTATCCAATCCGCCACCCAGTACTATGACCTCTATGGCATCTTACACAAGCGATTCGGAGAGTTTTCGCCCCTGGGCGTGCCCGGAGCGCGAGTGATCTTTCCGTGCCGGGATGGCTGGGTAACCTTCACCCCCTACAATTTGAACGTCCCGGGCGGTCGTTGGGAAGAATTGGTCGAATGGATGGATAGTGAGGGGATGGCCGGTGATCTCAAGGACGAGAAGTGGTCTGACGTGTGGTACCTCTTTAACCATATCTCTGAGGCTCAGGAGACACTTGCGCGGTTCCTACAGCGGAAAACAAAGCAAGAGATCTACGAGGGTGCTCAGAGCAGGGGAATGTTGAGCATGCCAGTGAACACGACCGCCGATCTGCTAGCCGACGTACAGCTTCAGGCACGTGGCTTCTTTGTGGCCGTCGATCACTCGGAACTAGATCGCACGTTGACCTATCCCGGTGCTCCCTACCGGCTGACAGAGACACCTTGGCGCATTGCTAGGCGTGCCCCGTTGATCGGCGAGCATAACCAGCAGGTTTACGAGGGTGAATTGGGTTACTCGGCGAGAGAACTCGACCTTCTCCGTGCTGAGGGGATCATCTGATCCCTGTATGATCCATGGTTGGAGAATTGGAGGAGATGAAAGAAGATGGGCAGCAGACTTCCGCTCGAAGGAGTGAGGATACTGGATTTCTTCTGGCAGGCGGCTGGACCATTAGCATCGCGCACCTTCGCGCACTTCGGCGCGGAGGTAATCAGGGTCGAATCCTCGACGCGTCCCTGCACCCTCCGCACCACTGGCGCCAGGGCGCCAGATCGAGAAGGGCTCAACGTGTGCCACATCTTCAACAACCTGAACACCAACAAGCTGAGCATCGCTCTTAACCTCAATCATCCTCGAGGGCTGGCCATTGCCAAGCGGCTAGTGGCCCTGTGCGACGTGGTAACGAACAGCTTCACTGGAGATCGGATGGAGAGATGGGGACTAGGATACGAGGAGCTGGTGAAAGTCAAGCCGGACATAATCATGATCACTATGCCGGTTCTTGGAGCCACGGGTCCCTATCGGCATTACCGGGCCTGGGGCAGCCACATTATTGCCGGCGGCGGCCTCAATTACCTTACGGGCATGCCGGGTCGGCCGCCAACAGGTATCGGCACTCTCTACTCGGACTTCAGCGCCAATCCGTTCCACGCCGTGGTAGCGACCATGGCCGCTCTCCGGCACCGCAATCGCACCGGTCGCGGCCAGTTCATCGACGTGGCTCAGTATGAATCGACCATCTGCTTCGCTGAAACGGCGATTCTTGATTACACCGTTAATCATCGAGTGCAAGGACCGAATGGGAATCGCCTTCCTTACGCAGCACCTCACGGCGTATATCGCTGTCAAGGGGATGATCGATGGTGTGCCATTGGAGTGTTTACTGAGGATGAATGGAAAGCATTTACTTCGGCCATCGGTAGCCCAGACTGGACACAGGAGGAACGGTTTGCCTCCCTCCCCGGTCGCAAACAACATGAAGACGAGCTCGACCGGCTGGTTGAGGAGTGGACCAGCGAAAGAACACCCGAGGCGGTCATGGCCACGCTGCAGGCCGCAGGGGTGGCCGCGGGCATAGTTCAGACTGCGGAGGACCTGTTGACGAGAGACCCACAAATGCGAGAGCGCCACTACCGGGTACTCGAACATCCCGAGATGCCGCCGATGAACTACGATGGCCAGCCAATCAAAATGACAGACGCGCCAGTTGAGCTTCGACGAGCACCGTTGCTTGGCGAACACAACGACTACATCTACCGGGAACTGCTCGGCCTAGCTGAGGCCGAGATCAACGACTACATGATTGCCGGCGTATTCGAATGAGGCGCTAACTCTTGCACCACCTCTGCAACGATGGCAGATCAGGGTGCGCTGCAGTGCGCGCCCAGCATTTTGCTCCCGCGTCCCGCCTACGGTCGGATATATTAGGCGATCTTAAGCGACGACTGGCCAGGACGGGGGATAAGGAAGGGTTCTATGGGTCTGAGTAGTCTTCTGATTGCTAATAGAGGGGAAATCGCCATCCGAATCATCCGCGCAGCCGCCGAGTTGGGCATTAAGACCGTCGCCGTCTTTGCCGAAGACGATGCGCGTTCTCTGCACGTACGTAAGGCCGATCATGCCCAACCCCTCAAGGGCAAGGGTGTTGCACCGTATCTTGACATCGAGCAGATTCTCGCCGTGGCGAAAGAGTTACGGTGTGATGCGATCCATCCGGGGTATGGTTTCCTTGCCGAGAATGCAGCCTTTGCCCGGCGTTGCGCCGAGGAGGGAATTGTGTTTGTCGGGCCAACGCCAGAAACGCTCGACCTTTTTGGCGACAAAGCCAAAGCCCGTGCTCTGGCTCGTCGCTGCGATGTTCCGGTAAGCCGCGGCACAGAACGTCCGACGAGTCTGGCAGAGGCCAAGGAGTTCCTCTCCTCCCTACATGGTGACGCGATGATGATCAAAGCGGTGGCTGGAGGCGGCGGACGGGGCATGCGCATTGTGAGTAGCCTTGACGAGGTCGAGGAAGCCTTTGCGCGCTGCCAGTCCGAGGCGAAGGCCGCCTTTGGCAACGGCGATGTCTATGTCGAGCAATTCATGCCTCTCGCCCGTCATATCGAGGTGCAAATTATCGGCGATGGCACCGGCGAAGTCAGCCATCTTTGGGAGCGAGACTGTAGCGTGCAGCGTCGACACCAGAAGTTGGTCGAGGTCGCACCGAGTCCAGCGATTTCCCCGGAAACACGCGAGCAGGTGACTTCCGCGGCGGTGCGGCTGGCGAAGGAGGTCCGCTATGAAAGCCTCGGCACCTTCGAATTCTTGGTGAGCGCTGCTGGTGGCGATGCGCCGACCTTTGCCTTCATGGAAGCGAATGCCAGACTGCAAGTAGAGCACACCGTCACCGAGGAAGTCGTCGGCGTAGACCTGGTCAGCGCGCAGTTGCAGCTTGCGGGCGGCCGGACGCTGGCCGAAATCGGGCTCCGGCAGAATGATATTCCCCAACCTCGTGGGTTCGCCGTGCAGGTGCGAGTCAACATGGAGACCATGCGTCCTGATGGCAGCACCAAGCCCTCCTCCGGAACGATTACCGCCTTCGAAGCGCCCTCCGGGTCCGGACTGCGCACCGACTCCTGCGGATATGTGGGCTTCACGACGAACCCTAGGTTCGACTCGCTCCTAGCCAAGCTGATCGCCCATTCTCTCTCGCCAGATTTCACAAGAGCGGTTGCTAAGGCCCATCGCGCTCTCTGCGAATTCAGGATCGAAGGCGTGCCGACGAACATCGGATTTCTCTTAAATCTCCTACAGCATCCCCAGTTTGCCGCCGGCAATGTCTATACCCGCTTTGTGGAAGATCACATCGAGGAACTGGTGGCCACTGAGCAGGCGACACATCGGCGTCTCTACTTCGAGCGGGAGATGGCACCACGGCTTGCTGGTGCCAAAGTGGATGCCACGGATCCCCTTGCCGTCCTCGTCCATGGAAAGACAGGCGGGGGAACAGTCGCAAAGCCCGAAGCCTTCGACGATTTGGCACCGCCAACCGTCTCCGACATCAGCACGCCGGAGGGTACTGTAGCGGTCAGGGCTCCAATGCAGGGCACAATTGTGTCCATCTCCGTCAAGGAAGAGGACTTTGTCTACCCTGGTCAGCAACTCCTGATCATGGAATCGATGAAGATGGAGCACGTCATTCAGGCCGAGATCAGCGGAGTGGTGCGGGGGTTCGGAGCGGCAGAAGGCGATACGGTCTACGAAGGTCACCCGCTGGTCTTCATCGAAGAACGCGAAGCTGACTACGCAGAGGCTGTCCAGGCAGAGCACATCGACTTGGATTACATCCGTCCCGACCTAGCTGAGGTGCTGGCGCGGCACGCGATGGGGCTTGACGCGGCGAGACCGGAAGCCGTTGCCCGCCATAAGGCGATTGGGCATCGCATGGTACGAGAAAACCTCGACGACCTGTTTGACACAGGGACCTTCGTGGAGTACGGACCACTTACGATGGCGGCACAAAGGAAGCGGCGATCGCTCGAGGATCTAATGCGTAACACGCCAGCAGACGGGATGATCGCCGGCGTAGGGAGAGTCAACGGCGACCTGTTCGAGGAGCGTCGCTGCCAAGTTGCGGTGGCGGCTTACGACTATACAGTGCTGGCAGGTACACAAGGGCACTTCAACCATTACAAGAAGGACCGGATCTTCGGGATCGCCGCCGAATGGCGGATCCCGCTGGTGCTCTTCGCGGAGGGAGGTGGTGGACGCCCAGGCGACGTGGACGCGATCGGCGTCTCGGGTTGCGATGTGATGGCCTTCCATTTGCTCGCCAAGCTGAGCGGCCTGGTCCCGGTAGTAGGGATCACGGCAGGGCGGTGCTTTGCGGGCAATGCCATCCTGCTCGGGTGCTGTGATGTGATCATCGCTACGGCCGATTCCAACATCGGCGTTGGGGGTCCAGCGATGGTGGAAGGCGGCGGGCTAGGGGTTTTCCGGCCGGAGGAGATCGGCCCGATGAGCGTCCAGGTGCCCAACGGCGTGGTCGACATTGCGGTAGACGACGAAGCCGAAGCGGTGCGAGTGGCAAAGAAGTACCTCTCGTACTTCCAAGGGCCCCTCAAGCAGTGGGAATGCACCGACCAGCGCCTGCTGAGGGGGATAATTCCCGAGAACCGCCTCCGGGCCTACGACGTGCGCAAGGTAATCGAGACGCTGGCCGATACAGGTTCGGTCCTCGAGATTCGCCGCCATTGGGGCCACGGCATCGTCACCGCCTTCGCTAGATTTGAAGGCCGACCGGTAGGCATCGTTGCCAACAACCCTCTCCATCTTGGCGGCGCCGTCGACAGCGACGCAGGCGACAAGGCGGCTCGCTTCATCCAGCTCTGCGACGCCTTCGACATCCCCATCCTGTATCTCTGCGACACACCAGGCATTATGGTGGGGCCCGAGGCCGAAAAAACGGCGACGGTGCGCCATGCCTGTCGGATGTTTGTGAACGGGGCGAACGTCACGGTACCGTACTTCGCGATCATCCTCCGCAAGGCCTATGGCCTCGGTATTCTCGCGATGCTTGGCGGCACTACCAAAGCCCCAGGTTTCACGGTGGCTTGGCCGACAGCGGAGTTTGGGGGTATGGGACTGGAGGGCTCGGTGAAATTGGGCTTCCGCAAGGAACTCGAAGCAATTGCCGATCCGGTGGAGCGAAAGGCGTTCTATGACAAGATGGTCGCCGCCGCCTATGACCGCGGCAAGGCCATAAACGCCGCGCCGTTCTTTGAGTTCGACGACGTGATCGATCCGGCCGATTCGCGCAAATGGATCATGGCTGGGCTCCGTTCGGCGCCACCGCCGCTGCCTCGCGCGGGCCGAAAGAGGCCGAATGTGGACACCTGGTAGACAGGATGGCGAGCTGTCTTTCGACCTGGAGGCAATTGACCAAGTGAAGAATAGGCTGAAAGCGACGCCGAATGGTCGTCTCTGCTAGCCTCGCGTTCTTGACCTTGCTATCTTCACGGAGGGAAATGAACCCCCAGTCCAAGGCCTACGCGTTCTAGTAGGCAATGCTGGTTGATAAGGGTATCGCCGGTCATGACACGCCTCTGCCAGTGGAGGCGCTTGAGCAGCGAGGAGGCAACAGTTGATTCCACCTCCGCCTTGTCAGGGGTGGGAGGGCACAGTGAGGGCACAGTAATGAAAGCGGCGAGCAAAGCGCTGAGGAAGATGAGGATCCGGACAGGGGACATGGCCTTGCCGGACCCCGTGGCGACAGGAATCGATGAGGTGCAAGCCATTGGGGACTCCTTGGTGGTTTCGCTATCCGCAACCAATTTCCCCAACGAGAGGCTAGTACTACCAACATTTGCAGTGAACGCATAAGCCCTAAGAGGGCCAAGGCGGAATCTTGAACATGGACGCGCTGCCTGATATTATTGCTGAACTTCGGCGGCAGGAGCGGTCGCCTTATCTCGAGACTGTGATCTGGTGTTCGAGTCGAGGTGTTCGGAATTGAGAAGAGCGAGTTCAGTTCTTGGGTTCTTGGTCCTGTCAGTACTACTAGCTACAAGTTGCCTCTCGGCTCCCGCTAGAGACAACAGGACAGGCGTAACCGACACAGAGGTGCTAGTCGGCAACTGGTCGCCTCAATCAGGGGCGGCAGCATCTTACGGCGTGGTAGCGCTGGGCACAGATGCCTACTTCAAGTACGTAAATGATCAGGGCGGCATCTACGGCCGGAAGATCAAGTACCTTATCGAGGATGATGCGTATCAACCGGCGCGAACCGTCGCCGTAGTGAAGAAAATGGTAGAACAGGACGGGGTCTTCGCCTTCGTGGGCGGGCTGGGTACGGCAACGAATATGGCCGTAAAGGACTACATTGTGCAACACAAGGTACCCAATGTGGGCTACGCTACCGGCTCCACGGCCTTAGCCTATCCTCCTAATCCGTATTTCTTCGCTCTTCAAACCAACTACGACATCGAATCGAGACTACTGACGCGTTATGCCATCGACGATCTCAAGGCAAAGCGGATCGGAGTGATATACCAGAACGACGCCTTTGGCGTGGAAGGTCGAGATGGTATCCTCGATGAGCTAAAGAACAGCGGCGTCGAGCCAGCAATCGTGATCTCTTATGAGACTACCGATACTGACTTTAGTTCTCACGCCATTAAGCTGCGAGAATCGGCCGCCGACGTGGTGATTCTCTGGTCCATTCCCAAACCCACGGCGCTGCTCCTCAAGGAAGCCGAGAAGATCGGCTTTCGACCTCATTGGGTTTCCAGCACCACCAATGTCGACCCCATCATGTTTGATACTGCGGGCCAGGCTTGGGATGGGGCGATCGTCGCCACTTGGCTGCCCCCGTTCGACTCGCCAGATCCGAAAGTATCCTTCTATCGCGAGGTGTTCAAGAAGTACTATCCTGACAGGCCGCTTGGCCAGTTCTCGGAGATCGGCTTCGCCTATGGCCAGCTCTTTGTCGAAGGCCTCCAGCGCGCTGGCAAAGACCTGAACAGGGAAAGCTTCATCAAGGCCATGGAATCGATCAAGGACTGGAATGGCAGCTTGGCCTTCAACGTTTCCTACAGCCCAGAGGACCGCCAAGGGCAGCAGGCTGTAGCCTTTGCCCGGGCCAACCTCAGCACACGCAGCTACGAAGTCTTTACCGACTTCCGGCAATACGGGAAGAAGTAATCATCTTGGTAAGTACTGGTGATAATCTGTGTCGATCGATAGTGAAGTTTCTCCTTGCGGCGCTCTCGAAGACCTCTTGGTCCTCGATCTGGCAAGCGAGCTCACTGCATTCTGCACCAAAGTCTTGGCCGACCTTGGGGCGGAAGTGGTGCGAATCGAGCCTCCACAAGGCGAGAGGCTCCGGTATCGCGCTCCCTACTATCACAGCGTCCCACACCCAGAGGGTAGCCTGCACCACCTTCATTTCAATGCGAATAAGCGAGGTATTACCCTCGACATCACCCATCGGCAGGGTGCCGATCTTCTTCGTCGCCTCATAGAGACAGCCGATGTGCTCGTCGAAGCGTACGCGCCTGGCTACCTCGCCAGCCTTGGTTTGGGCTATGGGCACTTGCAGGCGATCAATCCTCGCCTGATCGTCGTCTCCATTACCCCATTTGGTCAAGAGAGTCCCTATAGCCAGTACCTTGCGACAGATATCATCGGCGAGGCGATGGGCGGTCAGATGGTGATCAACGGCTTCCTCGTGGATCCGCCGGTGGTGGCCGGGGCGGAGCAAGCCTACCATATGACCGGCCTGGTTGCCGCGGCCGGGACCATGCTCGCCGTTACCGCGCGCGACGCTTCCCCCGAAAGGGGAGGCGCCCACGTCGACATCTCGATGCAGGAATGCGTAGCGATGACCACGCTACAGACGGCCAATGCGAACTACTATGCCTGGTACGGGGCGATTCCGAGGCGTCGAGAACTTGCTCCACACATGGTAAACTTCCACCGGTGCCAGGATGGCTGGGTCAGCTTCTTCATTCAACCGGTGAACTGGGGTTCCTTTACCGCCTGGCTTCAAGAACTGGGCATCGAAACGGAAGTGAGAGGGGAAGTCTGGGCTGATGCCTACTACCGGGTGGCTAATCCTCAACCCGTCGCCAAGGCTGTGGCCGATCTCTGTTCGCGGTTTACGCAGCAGGAGCTTTACCACGAGGGACAGCGCCGTGGTATGTTGTGTATGCCGATCAATAGCATCGCCGATGTGGTGGCCGATCTACAGCTGAATGCCTGGGGAGCTTTCGTCGATGTCGACTATCCAGAGCTGGGGGAATGCCTGCGGGATGTTGCCCCGCCTTTCCACGCAACCGAAACGCCGCCACGTCTCAGGCGCCCTGCACCACGCTTGGGTGAGGATAACGAGGCGATCTATCGAGAACGTCTCGGGTTGAGCGCCAGTGAGCTAGACGCTCTGCGCGCAGAGGGGACTATCTGATCAGCTGGCAGCTGAAAGCTGACGTCTGGTAGCCACATAGGAGACACCATGACTAGGGCAAGACCGCTCGCAAATATCCGCATCCTCGACTTCTTCTGGCTCATCGCCGGACCGCTCGCATCGCGCACTCTTGCCAACTTCGGCGCCGAAGTAATCAAGGTAGAATCGGCACATCGCCTTGATCAGATTCGCGAGACAGGCGTGTTCCCTGCTGGGGAAGAAGCTAATATCGACAAGAACGGCGTCTTTAACGACTGCAACACGGGCAAACTGAGCATCACCCTCAACGTCAATCGCCCCAAGGGAAGAGAGCTTTGCCTCGAGCTGGTCAAGATCTCTGATGTGGTTACGAACAACTTCCGCCCCGATCGTATGGACCGTTGGGGTCTCGGCTATCGTGACTTGGTGAAAGTGAAACCAGATATCATTATGTTGTCTATGCCGGTAATGGGTACGACCGGCCCGTTGCGCAACTATGGTGCGAATGGAAGCGTGATCCCCGGGGCCGCCGGCTTGAACTTGCTTACCGGCTTTCCCAACCGGCCGCCAATCGGGGTTGGGCCTCTCTATTCTGACTTCACCTCGCCCTACCTGGCGGTCACCTTAATTCTCGCCGCGCTGCGCCACCGCGACCGAACAGGGCGCGGTCAATTCATCGACGTCCCACAAGTACCGGCGACAGTAAGTCTCCTTGGTCCGGCCATCCTCGAGTATACGGCAAACGGCATTGTCGCCGGGCGCGCTGGAAATCGGCGCAGCGACGCGTGCCCGCATGGAGCGTTCCGCTGCCAGGGAGAGGACCGCTGGTGCGTCGTGGCGGTGGAAACCGAGGAGCAATGGCAAAGGCTCTGTACGGCTATCGGCCGCCCGGAGATGGCTGCAGACCCGCGCTTCGCCACCATAGAAGCTCGCAAACGGCATGAGGACGAGGTGGAGGCCGCTGTCGAAGCATGGACTGCCCAACAGGTAGATCTAGATGCGATGCACCTCCTACAGGCTGCCGGGGTACCTGCAGGCATTGTGGAGACCGTTCAAGACATGCTGGAGAGCGACTATGGTTTGCGCGAACGCCACTTCACGTTGGTGTCTCAACCCGACGGGACCGCGTTTGTGACCCACAAAGACCCGATCAAATTCGTAGGCCGGCAGGAGACTGTCGACCGCGCTCCCATAATGGGCGAGCACAACGAGTACGTGTTCAAGGCACTCCTCGGCCTGTCGGAGGATGAGATCGTCGAGTTGATGGCCGAGGGAGTGATCTACTGAATAGACAGCCATCAGCTATCGACATTCAGTGATCAGCCGTCTCAGCCAAGCCCGGCGCTTCCGTCGGACCGTCGATAATCAGCTATCGACATTCAGTGATCAGCCGTCAGCGGAATTCCGGCGAGAACCGGAATGATGCGGGGTGTATTGACGGTTGACAGCGGCCTAGAATCCCGTTGGCCAGGCTTGGAGGTTCTTCTTGCTGACGAAGCTGCCTCGCGCTTCGTGCAGTAGATTGAGGCAGTCGATAATGTACTTTCGGGTATCCCGTGGATCGATCACGTCATCCAGCAGACTTTTCGCCGCCGGGTCCCATGGCTCGCTTTCCCGTTGCATCTCTTTGATGAATCTAGCCCTCTCGGCTTCGGGGTCAGCTGCGGCCTGGATACGGTGTAGATGCACCACGTTCGCCGCTGCCTCGGGGGACATGAAGCTGATTTCCGCCGTGAGCCAAGCGGCGAGGAAATCGGAACCACAGTTGGTACCGGCCATGTTCGAAATGGCCATGCCATAAGCCTTGCGTACGATGATCGAGACCTTAGGCACTGTCGCCAGAGCCAATGCCTCCATCCAGGTCATGATCTTCAGGGGAATCTTGCGTTCCTCGGCGGCCTTGCCGACCAAGAAACCCGGTGTGTCGGAGAGGAAGATCAGTGGGATATTAAATGAGTCGCACAGGACGATGAAACTGGCTGCCTTCTCACACTCGTCAGGTCCCGCCGCTCCCACGTTATGCATCGTTTGGCTGGCGATGATTCCTACTGTTCGACCGCCCATCCTTGCCAGGCAAGTGATTAGCGCCTTCCCAAAATAGGGCTTCAGCGCTAGGTATTTGCCGTCGTCGACGATCGCCCGGATGATCTCGTGCATGTCGTAGACGCGTGTAGCTTTCTCTGGCAGAATCTCCAACACCTCATCTACCCGACGGTCGGGAGGGTCCGCGGTAGGCACTAGTGGTGGTTCTTCATCGCAATTAGAGGGCATGTAGCTGAGGAATTCCCGTACGATCTGGAGGCAGTGTTCGTCGTCTTCCGCAAAGGCGTCCACCTGACCAGTAATCTCGGCGTGCACCTGCCAGCCCCCAAGTTGCTCTGGCGTCAGTTCTTCGCCGAGGGCCACTTCGATCACGCGCGGTCCGGACACGGCCATGCAGCAGCCCTTCACCATGACCACGAAATCCGATATTGCCGCCTGCCATGTCGGCGCCCCGAAGCAGTCGCCCATGATTGTGGCCACCCGCGGCACCCGGCGCGGGTTCAGGAGCGTTCGCGCCTGATAGGTGACTGCGAGTGTCCCCGAAGCACCCATCACAGAGTCCAAATGAACTCCGGCCCCATCGCCGAGGGCGATCAGAGGGAACCGCGCCTCGGGTGCCATGGCCGGATCTGTACCTCTTTGCCGCCGCGGACCGCCGCCCGTGCCGGCAAAGATCGTGCGGTCGTCGGCCTGTACAAAGACGGTGCGGCCGTCGATCTTCCCGAAGCCCAGGACTTTAGGCGCATGCAAGATCTCGCCACTGCGTCCCGGCACTGGATTCAGCACCAACATACCCGTTTCCATGAAGGTCCCGGGATCGAGCAGTTTGTCGATCCTTTCCCTTGCCGTCAGGTGGCCACGCTGATGATGTCTTTCCACCCTGTCTTTGCCGCCCATTCGGAGACTGATCTCCTTGCGGCGGTTGAACTCCGCGAGTTTGGATTCAATGTCCATTGATGACTATTACCTCCCCATTTCCTCACAAGGACTCAAATCTAGGGTCGTCTCGCGGACCCCTGAATCAGAGTGACCAAAGGCAAAAGCTGTCGCTTTCTCCGTCAGCACCAGCTAAGACCCACCGGCTGCCCCGCTGATCGCACCTAGCAGAATCTATCACCTGGGCATTGGCGTGTCAACTGAAAGGCGGATTCAGTTCGGCTTCGGCACAATGCGTTGCTGGTTGCTGCTTCGCCATATGTCGTTGTCCAGTGAAAATGTCACGTTAACGGTTCAGTGAATTTGACACCACGTGCGGTCGACGCCAAGGATGATCGGCTGCTGGTCGATGCGACTTGCGGTTGCCGTCGTTCGCCGCCTTGTTC
>Ga0315298_1005606_pt1 | contig 17702 bp, 17 predicted proteins | sample WHS_1_MG_FD_203077 | JGI IMG/M metagenome (GOLD analysis project Ga0315298, IMG submission 203077) | Extremophilic microbial mat communities from Washburn Hot Springs, YNP, Wyoming, USA - WHS_1_MG | ecosystem: Environmental > Aquatic > Thermal springs > Hot (42-90C) | place: USA: Wyoming...
ATCCCGAGGACGTCTTTCAATTCCCTATATCATGGGATTTCTATTGCAACCGTGAAAACCACGCCGGAGCCGGATTCGAACTGCCCCTCCTTTCAATTCCCTATATCATGGGATTTCTATTGCAACGGGGCCCGACATGGCCGAGGATGGAGCGCTGGAGTCGGTCTTTCAATTCCCTATATCATGGGATTTCTATTGCAACGTGAACTCGGTTATGTAGATCGCCATCCGTTCACTCCGTTGCAACTTTCAATTCCCTATATCATGGGATTTCTATTGCAACCCAATTCAACCTTCACATCCTTGACCCTGTAGAACTTAACTTTCAATTCCCTATATCATGGGATTTCTATTGCAACTTACCTCAAAATAAGGTGGGTTTGACCCTTCCCTTGACTTTCAATTCCCTATATCATGGGATTTCTATTGCAACCGAAGGCGTCGAGGGAGTTCGCGCTCGGCTACGATTGGGACTTTCAATTCCCTATATCATGGGATTTCTATTGCAACTTCAAATACTCGACGTAGTTCTCAAACCGGCCCCTGCTTTCAATTCCCTATATCATGGGATTTCTATTGCAACCGAGAGGCTTTTCCGGCCCTTTTGGCCCGATTCGCCCATTTTGGGCCTCTCCCAGGAGGCCTCCCCGATTATCCCTGGATTGTAGGGGGCTTTATAAAGATAATCGAGAATAGATGCCCCCATCCTGGGAGCCGCGTTGCCGACCGAGTTCCGCTTAAAGCTCCTCGCCGAGAGGGAGGTCCCCCTGCCAAGGTTCACCGGCTACATCTCCAGGGGCCTCCTGTTGAACATGATGAGCCGGGCCAAGCCCGATGAGGCCTCTCGCCTCCATGAGCCGAACGAGCCGAAGCCCTACTCGGTGACGCCCCTCTTCTTCAAATCTAAGCTCAAGGCCGAATCGGGCTACCTCCTCGACCCGGCCTACCCCTGCGAGGTGGCCTTCAGGTTCCTAGAGGATGGCTTGGCCAAGCTGGCGCTCGATTGCCTCTCCGAAAGGGATCGCTTCTTGGTCATCGACGCTTTCTTCCAAGTCGAGTCGATAGAGGTGAGGCATGAGTCCTACGAGGACTTGGAGGCGGAGGCGAAGCCCATCGAGGCCTTCAGGCTCTATTTCAGGACGCCGACCTACTTCAAAGAGCTTGGGTCGCCCTTCCACAGCCTCTTCCCGGAGCCCCAGAGGATCTTCCCCGGCCTATTGAAGCTCTGGAACAGGTCCTCGGGCCGCGGGGGCCTCAAGGATCCGTCCGAGTATAGGGCTTGGATCTCGAAGAGCCTGGGCGTTTCGGGCCACGAGCTCTCCACGCGCCAGGTCCTCATGGGCAAGAAGAAGGCCCTGGGCTTCACGGGCTGGGCCTCCTACGAGGCCTTGGGAGGGGGCGAGTGGGCCAAGCTGACCTGGCTGATGGCGAAGTTCGCGGAGTACTCGAACGTCGGCGGCAACCGCACCGGCGGGTTCGGCGTCGTCAGGTTCGAGCCCAAGGCCGAAGGGGCGGCGCGCCCGCCCCGAGGCCCCGAAGGTGCCGCCTGAGGCCTGCGCTAGGCCGGTTGGCATATCCACTTTAGGCCGCAGCCGCCGGAGCATTTGCCCCTCGGCACCCTGATGGGCGGCGGCTCGCCCTTGCCCAAGGCATCCCAGATCCGCCGGATGGTCCGCCTCAGGTAGGATTTCATCGCGGGCGTTATCCGGACCTCTAGGATCGCACCGTCACCTTCGTAATAGATGAACCCCCTCTTCACGATCGACCCAAACTCCTCCTCCAGCAACAGGGCGTAGGCCACGAGCTGGTATTTGTGATCCGGCCAGGCCTTGCCCTTGGCGGACGGCATGGCCTTATACTCCAGCGGGATCGCCTCCCTCCCGAGCCTGAGGATGCAATCGACCACGCCCCTGAGGCGGAGCTCCTTGGAGCTCAGGGCGACCCTGAAGGCCTTCTCCGCGCTCCGGAGCTCCTCCGAGTACCTCAGCCCGCCGGCCCTCCGCTTCTCCAATTCCGATAGCTTCGAGTGGGCATCGAGGCCCTCCTCCTGCTGCGATCCCAATTCGGCCTTGGCGTTCATGGCCCTCTCGAAGTACACTATCCTTGGGCAATAGAACCAGTGCTTCAGATCCGTCGCCGAGAGGAATGGCTCCGATACGTCCGAGTCAGATGAAGGAAACCTTGGGCCTCTCCCCCGGCATCTGGTACCTCTTCTCCTTGCCAACCTCCCGCCTCCCCCTGAAGCACGAGTCGCAGACCGGATAGATCTGGACGTTCTCTTGGGCATCGCCTATCAGGCCCCTCAGATCGGCCATCAGGCCGTTCAGCTCGTGCCTCCTCAGGTCCCCTATGAAGGCGCTGTATTGGATCCTGGAGAGCCCATAATCCTTCAGGGCCTCGGAGACCATATTCCTGAGGTTGTCGTCGGTCACATCGTAGATGATCAGGTAGCGCAAGGGTTCACCACCCGAGGATGAAGGGCTCGTAATCGCCCTCCTCCAATAGGTACTTGGCCATGGCCCTGGCCTGCGAATGCAGGAAGCCCCTCAGCTCGCCCTGGCGATCCCCGAAGGCTACCCTGGAGGCGAGCCTCTCCTCGAGCTTGGAGGCCAAGGGCCCGAGGAGCTCCTTTGGCAGCCCCTCCGGCCCCACCTTGGCATCCTCGGGCCTTATGGCCGATCTGGCGATCAGGGCCCATAGGGTCCTATCGACCACTTGTTGCCTGAACTCCTCCATCAGGTCCAGGACCATCGACGGCTTCCCGGGCCTATCGGCGTGGAGGAAGCCCGCATATGGGTCCAGGCCCGCATAGGCGACGGCCTTCCAAGCCTCAGGGAAGAGGATCGCCTGATAGCCGAAGTTGAGCATCGAGTTCACCGGGTCCTTGGCCCCCCTCGTCTCCCTCCCGGGGAAGCCGAATCCCTCCGGCAGGATGGCCTTGATCGCCTCCCAATAGACCCTTGCCCCTTCGGCCTCTTCGCCCATCAGGCGGAGCCTGCAATCGTCGATGCGGTTCGCCTCCAAGGCCTTGAGCCCCTCGCAGATCCCGTCGATCCTCCGGCCCGCCCCGTAGAGCCCATCCGCCAGCTCCGGCTGGCCCTGCCTCCGGTTCTTGGCCAAGAGCTTCAATAGATTGGCTTGGTTCCTCAGCTTCCCGACGACGAACGCCTTCGCGAGCCCGACGCCCCTCCGATCCCGATAGGCCGCGAACTGCTCCCTCCTCGCCCTGATGGAGCCGGAGAGGGCCGTGGGCATCAGGATCGCGTAAGGCCATCCCCCGTAATGCGCGAATACCACTTGGACGTTCTTTCTGATGGCCAAGCGGAGGGCGCTGGCGGACACGCTGATGCCCGACGATGTCAGTATTATGGATTCGACCTCGTCGGCCGGGACCTCCTCCTTCCGGTCGCCCTTCCTGACCAGGAACCTCTCGCGCTTCCTGCCCAAGAAGGTCCCGAAGCCATCCAGGATGAGCTTGGTCAAGCTCACCGCTCCCCCCGACAGGCGTGGTGGAAGGGGCAGGTGGGATCGCATTCCGATGGCGCGCCTGGATCCTTGCGCTCGGCCACCATCTCCAGCTTGGCGTCCCTCTCCTCAACCCACCAGCGCCTATACTCATCGCTTGCGAAGAAGAGGTCCTTCTTCAAAACCAGCCGATCGTTCGATATGGATAGGTAGACGACGCAGCAAGCGTCGACGGGGGCCTCGTGGACGCTCTCGAAGACGAGCGCATAGCCCACCGGGGCCAGCCTGTGCCATTCCTTGGGCTTATCCTCGACCTTCAAATCGAATATTATGGAACGCAAATAATCATAGCAATCGACGCTCAAGAGGCCGCTGAGGCCCAAGAGCTCGCCCGATACCTTATGCTCCACCAGGAACGGGATCGCCGAAGCCCTCAGGTCCGCCTCTGAGGCGTAGGGCTGCTTCATCGAGGCCTCCTCGTACTTGGCCTCGCAGAGCTTCCTGACGCTTTCCCATACGAGCTTAGCGGCTTTCAAGCCCTTCTCTGGGCTCATCGGGATTTCATCCCACCTTATCCGCTCGGACCACTCCTCGAAGCTCAAGGGCTTCCGCTCGATGAAGGCCGAGAGGGCGTCGCTGACGGCGCCGTGGAGGAGCTTCCCCAAGGCCATCCTCCGGTTCGGCCTCGCCTTAGCCCCTTCCGCGAACGCTAGGTAAACATCCCTGCCGGTCGGGCAATACTTGGAGCTGATCGCGTACATGGGTAGCTTGACGTCGTCATAATAGGGCTTCAGGGGCTCCGTATGCCAGCTCCAGCCCCTCAGCTCCGGGCTTACGCCCGCCTCCCTAGCGGCCTTCAGGAGGCCTTGAATCAAGTACTTCTGCTCCAAGTCCGTAAGGAAGTACAAGCGCCGCGCTCCCGAAATTTGAACCTCGACGGTAGGGGGAAGGGGCTGTTCAAGTAAAAATCTTCCGGGCGCCCACCATGGGCGAGATGGGCACCGGTTATTCGGACAGGGTTCGAAGGCGGGAGGGCTGAAAGCGAGTGGGCCAAGGGCTTAAAATTCGGCGAGCTCAAAGCCCCTTTGGCGCACTTTTGGCCACTTCAGCGCTTGTGCAGCGCTCGTGGAGGCCCGCCGAGCCCCGCGCCCATATTGCCTAGCCGTTCGCATCGCCAACCAGTTCCATAACGGCGGGAACCTGAACCCTCTTTTCATCGATCCTTAGCTCGTCCTCATAATCCAACGTTATCACCAGCGGATCATCGCATTTGAGAGGCTAAGAATCCCTAACTTGAATGCGACTCGGGGGAAATTCTTGTTGCAACATATCTTTCCAAACCGCCCATGACCCGAGAGAAATAAAAAAGGGAGCGGGCGCGGGAGTGCCCAAAACCAAGGAGGGCCAAAATGCCCCAAAGCCCCCGCAAGCCAATCGCCCCCGATTGGCCCCCGTTTTCACATATCATAGATTTTCTCTGAAGATTTCGAAAATGTCGGACATAAAGTTTTTATCAGACAAATATCTTTTTATCCGATGATGCCTATGCCGGAGGAGGTCACGATAGGCAGGCGTTTCACGATAGTCATACCGAAGGCGATAAGGGAAAAGCTCGATATAAAAATAGGCCAAAGGGCCATGATGAGGCATGAGCGTGGGAGGATATTGATCGAGCCCTTGCCGGACGACCCCTATGGGGCTTTATCCAAGGCCCTGGGCGATTTTTCCTACAGCGAAGAAAGGTGCGAAGGGAAGGCCGAGGAATGGCTGAGGAAGGTTGCCCGTACTGGATACGGAAATCCTATTCGCCCTAAACCCAAAGGATCGCAAGCATGAGGCTGCCCTGGGGGTTCTAAAGGGGCTGCGCGAGGATGGCAAAGAGATACTCGTTCCAGATACGGCGATGCTGGAGTTTCAAATAGTTCTAAAGAGCATCGATAAGGAGCCATCGGTCATCAGGGCGGCGATCTTGGCGCTCAGGAGGGCCATCGAAGCCAACGGCGGGCGGGAGGTCGGCACCATCGATTCGGGGCTCATAGCGGAGCAATGCGAAATCGAAGAAAAATATGGGCTAACTTACTTCGATAGCCTAATAGCCGCATCGGCTTTAAGGCTCGATGGGGAGTTGGTTTCAGGCGACAGGATTTTTGACGGGGTCCCGGGCATTAATCGCATCCCCCTCTCCTCCTAATGAGTTAGCGCTTGCGGAAGGGGTTCTGGGGTTTCGGACGTTAGCGAGCGCGCGGGCCCTCCAATCGCCGTAGACCTCCTCGCCGTTCTCGATCGCGTCGAGCATGAAGCGATCCCCCGCGCCCAGGGCGCGCAGCGCCTCGCCCGCGCTGTATACGGAGATCTCCACATCCACATCCGCTACGGCCTTCAACCTGAAGCGCTCGCGCTCCATGACCTCCCGGGCCACTATGACCAATACGTCCAAATCGCTCAATCCCCGCACGAACTTGGATTTCGGCAGGGAGCCCGCTATTATGATCGACTCCGGCCCATACTCCTCTACGAGGCCGCGTAGCAATGCCTCGAGCCCTGGCAATAGGTCCTCGGCCGAGGATCCGGAGAGCACCTCACTCAATCTCTCCCTTAACAAAATCCAAGACCTCCTTCGCGTACCTCAGGGCCAGATCCGCATCATCCCTTGTATAGTGCTTATGGGGAGCCCCGCTGGGCCATGCGTTCGGGTATCTGGTCGGGATGTAGAACCTATCCAAGTGCTCGGCCTTTTGGATGAGCTCCTCGGGCACCTCCGCGGCGCCATAATCATCGAAGGCCTCATCGAGCCAATCCCTGTACCTATCATAGCCCATGGCCGCCCCTCGATAGGGCCCGGGCGGGGGCGTAATATGCCTTGTCCCCCGGTTCGATGGCGCCCGAGGCTTCTGGGGATCCCCGGCGATTGGGTTATGTAAGGGAGGGGATGCCCGAAGAGCGGTGGTCATCGACCCGATGCCCTTGGAGCAAGTCCCCAAATATGCTCATGGCCCTTCAGCCTCCCCGAGGGCCCTTAACCATGCGGACCGAGCGAGCCCCAGCCAGCCGAGGGGCCTCGAGGCCCCCCTCGCCGCCGGGACCTGATGCGGAAGGGGATAGCGAGGGCCCGAGTGGCCCGGCAAATTGCACGGATCCCGCTCAGATAGCATAAATCCCACCCGGGAACATTTAATACCGTTAGGGCGATCCATTGGGCGAACCGATCTCGGTGGCGGGCTTGGCGGATCCCATGGCCTTGGCCCTCCAGCTGGCCATCGTATGCGGCCTGTTCTCGGAGGGGCTATCCTCCATCTTCAAGCGGAGGGGCAAGGAGGTGCGGGCCCGGTTGGAGGAGCCGGCGAAGGGGCCATCGAGCTCCTCGGAGGAATTGAGGCGGGAATTGGCCCTCCCGATGCTCAGGAGGCGGATAGCCTCGTTCGCGGTCGAGGCCCTCCGTGATGCCGTCGGCAAGGGCATGGGGGGGCCGGGGTTGAGGAGCCTCCTGGAGCGGTACGAGGCGGAGTTCAAGGCCCTCGATGAGGCCCTGTACCCGAAGGAGTTGGAGCTCAAGATCCTCGAGCTCGAGGAGGCCAAGGGGAGGCTGAGGGAGTTCTTCGAGGCCAAGGCCTCCGAGCTCGATTCGAAGATAATGGAGCTCAGGAGGGCGCTGGAGCTCGGCACCAGGGTGAAGCTGGACTTCGAGGCCCCGAGGCCCGAGGATTACGAAGGTAAGGTCGGGGCCCTGATCAAGGGGCTCGGGAAGCGCGCCGGGGAGCTCGAGAGGGAGCTGGAGGCCATAGATAAGGAGGTCCTCTCGGCCCTGGAGCGGCTCGAGAGGTTGGAGGCGGAGGGTTGAGATCGGACCGGCTCGAGGCCGCCAAGAGGGCGGCCGCGGAGGGGGCCGCGGCCCTCGTCCGGAGCGGGCAAATAGTGGGCCTCGGCAGCGGCAGCACCATGGCCTTGGTCGTCAAGGCCCTAGCCAAGAGGGCGGAGGAGGAGGGGCTCAGGGCCGAGTTCGTCCCGTCGTCGTATCAGATCCAGCTGTTGGCCATAGAGGAGGGCCTCAGGGTCTTGGACTTCATGGGGATCGAGCGGATGGATTTGGCGATAGACGGCGCGGATCAGGTAGATCGGGAGCTGAACCTAGTGAAGGGGGGAGGCGCGGCCCTGACGAGGGAGAAGATAATCGATGCGTTCGCCTCCGAGCTCGTCATCGCCGTGGACGAGGGGAAGCTCTCGGATCGCCTCGGCATCGGCCAGCCGATACCGATCGAGGTCCTGCCGTTCGCCCTGCCCTTGGTCATGCGGGAGGTGGGGAGGCTCGGGGGGAGGCCGAGCCTGAGGTTCGGGACCGGGAAGGTCGGGCCCGTGGTCACGGACAACGGGGGCTTCATCCTCGATGTGGACTTCGGCCCGATAGCCGACCCGGGGCGCCTCGATGCGGACTTGAAGGCCATACCGGGGGTCGTTGAAACGGGCATATTCGCGGGGATGGCCCATAGGGTCTACGTCGGCAAGGCGGATGGGACCGTTGAGCTCTTGAAGGGGCAAGTGCCGAGGGCGGGATTCCCGGCGCGTTGAGCTGTCGAACCCGCGGCCTCTGGATCTCCCCAGAGGGGCTCAATCCCTTATGAGTCCAGCGCTTTGGCCCAAATGGGCTCTGACCGCAGCTGAGCCACCTCGGCATCTTCACCAGGGGACGGGGTGGTAAAAAAGTTTTCAAAGATCCCGTTTGGATCCGGATGCCCGGAAGGGCTGGCCCATCGGCCGATGATGGCCTTGGCCTCTTTTTTTAAATATCGGATGGCCGCAATCCAGTGAGCGGTGATGGCCATTGGCGCGATACCTGAGCATTGAGGATCTGGATCTGAGGGGCAAGGCCGTATTCCTGAGGGTCGACATAAATTCGCCCATCGACCCCAAGACGGGCCGGATCCTCGATGACTCCAGGATAAGGTCCACCAAGGAGACCCTAGATGCCCTCTCCGAATCCAAAGTCGTCATGGGGGCCCATCAGGGCAGGCCGGGGGATGAGGACTTCACGTCCCTGAGTGGCCACGCCGAACTCTTGGAGAGGAGTTCGGGGCGGCGCGTAGAGTTCGTCGAGGATATATTCGGCCCCTTGGCCAGGAGGGCCATAGGGGAACTCGGGGCGGGCGATGTGCTCCTGCTCGAGAACTTGAGGTTCGCCTCCGAGGAGGTCCTCGAGGCCCCACCCGAAGTCCTCGCGAGGACCCACCTGGTGAGGGGCCTCGCCCCGCTCCTAGACGCTTACGTCAACGATGCCTTCGCGACGGCCCACAGGGCCAGCGCATCGCTCGTGGGCTTCCCCGAGCTCCTGCCATCCGCAGCCGGAAAGCTGATGGATAGGGAGCTCAGAGCCCTCGAGGCGGTAACGGGATCCCCGGAGAGGCCCTGCGTTTTCGTAGTGGGCGGGGCCAAGATAGGGGATAAGGTCCCGGTCGTGAGGAATGCCCTTGAGCGCGGCTATGCCGATAGGGTCCTCTTGGGAGGGTTGGTCGCGAAGGTCTTCTTGAGGGCCGCCGGCTTCGAACTTGGAGGGCGGGACGAGGAGGCCCTGTCGAAGAAGGGCGCCTTGGTCGAGATGGCCAAGGAGGCGCTGAGGAGGTGGGGGGATAAGATAGCCATGCCGAAGGATGTGGCGGTCAAGGGAGATGGGGGGAGGGTGGAGGTACCGATCCAGAGGATGCGCGAATTCGACTCCTCAATGGACTTGGGGAGGGGCACGGTCGACGAGTACTCCTCGATCATGAGGGGGGCTGGGACGATCGTGGCGAGCGGCCCGATGGGCGTGTTCGAGGAGGGGGATTTCGAGTTCGGGACCAGAGCCGTATTGGAAGGGATGGCCAACTCCAAGGCCTTCAAGGTCATCGGGGGAGGCCACCTGGCCGTCCTGGCCCATGCGCTCGGCATCAGCGAGAGGTTCTCCCACGTGAGCACGGGGGGCGGGGCCCTGCTCAAGCTCCTAGCGGGCGAGCCCCTCCCGGCCATTGAGGCCCTTAGGAAATCCGCCGAGAGGTCCCGCATCAAGGCCTAGCGGAAAGAGGGGCTGCGCCGAGTGGGCCAAGCGCGGCCGATCGATATGCCGGCGGCGCGGTCGCCCATCGGCATCGCCCCCGCCCCCATACGATCTAAACGAGCATAGCCAACCGCCGCTCGAACCGTTTCCGTTTCTGCGCGAGGCCCCATTCCCCGGCCTCTGGTTTTGAGCTATGGCTCGATCGGGAGCCGGCGCCGAAGGGGCAGTAGGGATCCAAGGGCTGAAGGGTTCGATGGAAGCGGCGGGGGAAAGGGATGCGGGCGATGATTGATCAAAGGCCATCGCATGGGGCGGCCGCCCAATGGCCCAAGGAAAGGCTCAATAAGGCATAAGCATCCTACTCCGAAAGGTGATGGCGATGGCCTTCGAGGATGTTTCCCCCAATAAAACGAGGGTGGGATGGATAGGCACCGGGGTGATGGGCAAACCCATGTGCGGCCATTTGATCGAGGCGGGCTATCGGGTCGTGATCTATAATAGGACCAAGGCCAAAGCCGAGGAACTCCTCGCCCGAGGCGCCGGGTGGGCCGAAAGCCCAAAGGAAGTGGCCGAGGGATCCGATGTGATCTTCACGATCGTGGGCCATCCCGAGGATGTGAGGCAGGTTTACCTTGGCCGGAACGGGATCTTGGCCGGGGCGAGGAGGGGCTCCATAATGGTGGATATGACCACCAGCCGACCTTCATTGGCGGTCGAGATATATTCCAAGGCGAAGGAGGCGGGGGCCCATGCCCTCGATGCCCCGGTATCCGGAGGCGATATCGGGGCCAGGGAGGCGACCCTCTCCATAATGATCGGCGGGGACAGGGATGTGGCGGAGCGCATCAAGCCCCTCTTCCAGCTCATGGGCAAGAACATCAGATATATGGGGCCCGCTGGATCGGGGCAGAGCGCGAAGATGTGCAACCAGATCCTGATAGCCTCGACGATGATCGGGGTCGTGGAATGCCTCCTCTATGCCCATAAATCCGGCTTGGATCCGCTCGAAGTCATAGCGGCGATAGGCAGCGGCGCCGCCGGATGCTGGTCGATAAATAATCTGGGGCCGAGGATCGCGAGGAGGGACTTCGATCCGGGCTTCATGGTCGAGCATTTCGTGAAGGATATGGGGATAGCCTTGGAGGAGGCGGAGGGCATGGACCTCGCCCTCCCGGGGCTCGCCATGGCCCATCAATTCTACGTGGCCCTGAAGGCCAAGGGGATGGGGAGGCTGGGGACGCAGGCTTTGGCATTGATACTGGAGGAATTGAACAACCTCAAAATTGAGGGGGCGGATCCTCGAGCCCATGGCCCGCATGCGCGGCGGGGAGGCAAGCCCTCAATCGCTGGCCACCTCCAGCTGTAGGTTCAGCCTCTTGCATAGCTTCAAGATCCTGCTCTGGCATTTCTTGAGGTAGGCCCTCCTATGCTCGGAGGGTATGAAGAGCCTCACGGCCTCTCCGTCCACATCCACATCGTATTCGGGCACATGCCTCGATAGGATCTTCGCCACGAGGGCCTTGTTCCGATCGCCGCCCTCGCCGATGGGCCTCTTGAGGGGGACGAAGAACGTCCTCTCGCCGAATACGTAGAGCTCGTACTCCACCTCGCCCGTCATGAAGTTCTTCACCAACACGGTCGGCCTGGAGAGATCGCCCCTCCTCAACCCAGCCGGCACCTTCACGGTCATCTCCAATGTGTGGATCTTGGAGACGACCCCTCCGTCCATGAAGATCACCGTATCCACTATGGAGGGCAGCACGCCCACGTCGACCTTGTTGGCGACCCTCTGGATGGCATCGATCGGGTTCGTTGCGTGTATCACGCCCACCATGCCTATCCCCGCGAGCCTGAGGTCGATGAAGACCTTGAAGTCCTCCTCGTCCCTCATCTCGTCGAATATGGTGTAGTCGGGCCTGCTGAGCAGGAGGACGTCGTGGAGCTCCCCCTCCCTGGAGGCGCTCTTGGAGTATTGGGTTATATCGGGGGGGAGCTGGAGGTCCCTCGGGCTCTCTATGGTCTTGACGACCTTCTTGAGGGATCTATAATGCTCGGCCAAGGCTTGGGCGAAGGTGGTCTTGCCCATCCCGGGCGGGCCGGCTATCATTATGCCCTCCGCCCCGCCCTCGATGCGCTCAACCATCTTGGCCGGGAGGCCGTAGTCCTTGAGCCTCCTCTTGAGGATGGGCCTGACGACCGTGATCTCCAAGCCGTCTGAGAACGGGGGCCTGGTTATGACTATCCTATAATCCCTGAACTGCATTATCGTGGCCCCGGGCTTGCTGACCTCTATGAAAGCCTCTTCGCCCAAGGAGGCATAGACGTCTTGGGTCATCTGCGATATGATGACCTCCAGGTCCTCCCTCGAGATCGGCTCCTCCCGGAGGTTCTCGAAGAACCACTTCGAGGGAGCCCCCCTCTTCACCCTAGGGGGGACCCCCTCCTTGAGGTGGAGGCTCATGACGTCGCCGGAGAATACATCCTCCAGCCGGAGGGTGCGCTCCGGCGATTCATAGACCACCTTGGCACCCAAGGCCTCCGCCAACCTGGCCATTATGGGATCGCAGGTCACGATCGAAGCGTCCAGGGCCAGGGCCATCTCGCCGAGGGCCTGCCTCGGATTGTCGACCTGGATCCCATCGCCTATGTACTCCAGCCCCACGCCCTTCTCCGCGCACGCGAGCCTGAGCTCGTTCAGCCCGGAGATCCCGGAGAGGTCCCCCGAACCGCCCTTCGCCTCCAAGCTCGAGATTATGGCCCTATGGACCAGGATCCTCCCGCATATCTTCCCCTGCCTCAGCATCCTGGGTACGGCTTTTATCCTTATGGCCGATTCGTCTGGGATATACGCCATAGGAGACATTTTCTAACATGCCCGAGGTGGGCTTAGAGAGCGAGATCCAAACTCCCTTATAAACTGCTCCCCCTCGCTCCGGCCTAACCCCTGAGGGGGCGCTGCCGGTCCTCGATCCCCTTGGGCCCTGCGATGGGGCCGACGGCGAGGCCTGGCCGATCCGATGCGGCCGGCCCAGCAAATATCTCGGGATCTGAGATGGGCCGCCGCCTTTGGGCCCTAGGAAATGTTTAAGAGGATCCTCCGATGGATCCCAATCCCAAGAGTTGTCGGGGATTGGGTGAACGTAAAATCGAGTGATCGCGAGGCGGGGGCGATGGCCCCCTCCAAAGGTGCCCGAGGACCCGATCGGATAATAATCTACGACACGACGCTCAGGGATGGGAACCAAGCGTTCGCCGTGAACTTCTCCGTGGATGACAAGCTGAAGATAGCCAGGAAACTCGATGAGCTGGGCGTTCACTACATAGAGGGGGGATGGCCGAATCCCACCAACCCAAAGGAGCTGGAGTTCTTCGAGCGAGTTAGGAGCGAGGGGTTGGGCTCCAAGATAGCGGCCTTTGGGATGACGAGGAGGCCCAACTCCAAGCCCGAGGAGGATCCGGGCATCAACTCACTGCTCGAAGCGGAGCCGGATTGCATCACGATCTTCGGGAAGACCTGGAAGTTGCATGTGGCGAGGGTTTTGGAGACGACGGCGGAGGAAAACTTGGCGATGATATCCAGCTCGATAGATTACATAAAGTCCCATGGCTACGAGGTCATATACGATGCGGAGCATTTCTTCGATGGTTATAAGGACGATCCATCCTACGCGATCGAGACGCTGAGGGCCGCCTCCGAGGGCGGCGCGGATCAAATGGTCCTCTGCGATACCAGGGGCGCCTCCCTGCCGACGGAGGTCTCCGAGGCCACGGAGGAGGTCGCGCGGATGTTCCCGGGGACCGTGGTTGGCATACACGCCCACAACGACAAGGGCCTGGCGACCGCCAACTCCCTCTTCGCCCTGATGGCCGGTGCCAGGCATGTGCAGGGCACCATAAACGGCATAGGGGAGAGGTGCGGCAACGCGGATCTGATAGAGGTCCTGGGCAACGCGAAGCTGAGCCTGGGCATGGAGCTGGGGCTGGACCTATCGGCCCTCTCCAAGGTATCGAGCTACGTCTATGAGATAGCGGGATTGAGCCAGGACGATCGCCAGCCCTTCGTCGGGAAGTGCGCCTTCGCCCATAAGGGAGGGGTCCACGGCCACGCGGTGCTGAAGTGCCCGGAGGCGTATGAGTTCGTCGATCCGTCCGCTTTGGGCGGGAGCCGGTTCATATTGGTATCCTCCCAAGCCGGGAGGGCGAACCTATTGGCGAAGGCCAAGGAGTTCGGGTATGGGCTCAAGAAGGACGATCCCCGGTTGGCCAAGGCCTTGGAGAGGGTCAAGGAGATGGAGGGGGAGGGGTACCATTTCGAGAACGCCGATGCCACCCTCGACCTCGTTTTGGCCAGGTCCCTCGGCGCCGATCCAGGGTACTTCGATATAGAGGGTTGGAGGGTGATCGTGAGCGGATCGGGGGATGGGGTCTCCTCCGAGAGCACGGTCAAGCTCAGGGTGAATGGGGAGGAGCTCCTGACGGCCTCCGAGGGAAACGGCCCGGTGAACGCCTTCGACTTGGCCCTGAGGAAGGCCTTGGGCTCGAAATACCGAGAGCTCTTGGGCGTGAACTTGGTGGGGTATAGGGTCAGGGAGATAGACGTCGAGCATGGGACGGCCGCCAAGGTCAGGGTGCATATAGAGTTCGAGGCGGAGGGCAGGAGGTGGTCCACCATCGGGGTCTCTACGAATATCCTGGAGGCGAGCAAAGAGGCCTTGGAGGATGGTTACCTCTATTACCTATACAGGATAAAGGGAAAAAAAGCGGGGGTTTGCTAGGGGAGGATCCGCCTTCACTCTTCTTCGCTCGGGCCGCCGCCCTCGCCCTCGGGGCCCTTGGGCGGCGCCGGGGTCTCCTTGGACTTGCCGGCCGCTATGACGTCGTCGATCCTTAGTATCATCGAGGCCGCTTCGGCGGCGGACTTGATGGCCTGCTCCTTTACGACCAGGGGCTCGATGACGTTATCCTTGTACATGTCCTCAACCTTTCCGCTGAAGGGATTGACCCCGGCCCACTTCTCGCCCTTCTCGTGCCGGGATCTCAGCTCCACCAGTATATCGATCGGATCCAAGCCCGCATTCTCCGCCAGGGTCGTGGGTATGTCCTCCAGGGCTTCGGCGAAGGCCATTATGGCAAGCTGTTCCCGCCCGGAGAGCGAGCCCGCGAAGCGCTTCAGTTGAGCGGCGACCTCCATCTCCGGGGAGCCGCCGCCGGCCACGACCTTCGGGGTTTGGACCACATCCCTGACGACCGCTAGCGCATCGTGCACTCCCCTCTCCACTTCGTCGACTATGCGCTCCGTCCCACCCCTAGCCAAGATCGTAACGGACTTCGATTCCCTGCACCCTTCCACGAAGGTCATCTTATCGTCCGCCACTTTCCTCTCCTCGACGAGCTTCGCGCTGCCCAAGTCGGAGGGCTTCAAATCCTCTATATTCGTGATTATCTTTCCCCCCGTCGCCTTGGCCAGCTTCTCCATGTCCGATTGCTTGGCCCTCCTCACCGCCAGTATGCCCTTCTTCGCCAAGAAGTGCTGAGCTATGTCGTCTATGCCCTTCTCGCATATCAGTACATTCGCCCCGGACGAGGCGATCTTCTCCACCATATCCTTCAGCATCTTCTCCTCCTCGTCGAGGAAGGCCTTCATCTGGTTCGGGTCCTGGATGTTTATCTTCGCATCGAATTCGGTCTTCTCGACCTCCAAGGGGCAGTTGAGCAGGACTATCTTCGCGTTGTCCACGCGCTTGGGCATCCCGGGGTGGACTACCTCCTTGTCCAGTACGACGCCATCGATCAACTTTGTATCCGTGATCGATCCCCCGGCCTTCTTCTCCACTTTGACGTCGTCTATATCCACCTTATAGCCTTCGGGGCTCTTCTGGGCCACCTTCAGTATGGCTTCGACGGAGAGGTCGGCTATGAACCCCGCGTGCTCGGCCGATGCCTTGCTGGCCTGGGATACCGCGGCGACCCTCTTCAAGACCTCCTTATCGGTGGGGTTGACGTCGATGGCGATCTTCCTCAGGATCTCCAAGGACTTCTCGGCGGCCTTGCCGAATCCATCGACTATTATCGTAGGGTGGACCTCTTTCCCTATGAGGTCCTCGGCCTTCTCCAAGAGGGAGCCGGCCAGTACCACGGCGGTGGTCGTCCCGTCGCCGACCTCGTCGTCTTGGGCCTTCGCCACCTCGGCCATCATCTTGGCGGCCGGATGCTGTATATCCATCTCCTTCAGCATCACGGCGCCATCCCCCGTTACGGTGACGTCCCCAAAGCTCGAGACCAGCATCTTGTCCATGCCCTTTGGCCCCAAGGATGACCTTATGCTCTCGGCGACGACCCTTGCGGCCATTATATTCGTCCTTTGGGCTTCCCTTCCCCTAGATCTCGTGGTACCCTCCTTCAGGATCAGTACGGGTACCCCCCCTATGGATGCGGGTACAGCTTCGGCCAATTTTTGATCACTCCGGACTCGTTTGTTTTCTGGAAGGAAAAACCCCTAGATATAAACTTTTTACCCTTGGGGCGCCGGATCGGGAGCTCGAACCACGGGCATCGACCGGTCGATGCCGTAGCCCCGGTCAGGTCTCGATCGGGCCGTAGCCGACCACCTCCGCTTTGCCCTCCCGCTCGACGAGCGCCTTGAGCTCCTCCGGCTCCAAGGGGCATTTCGAAACGTCCATTATGGCGTGCCATTCGGCCGATTCCCCCCTCCTGAGGGTCCTGGATTGGCTCCAGAGGAGGTCGACGCCCTTCGAGGCCAATATCCCCGCCACGCTTGCCAGCGCCCCGGGCTCGTCCTTGAGGCGCACCCTGAGCTCCGATAGCTTCGCGCGGTGGTCGGCGAAGGGCAGGACCCTGATCTCCTTGCTCTTGGGCTCCGCGATGAGCAGGAAGGACATGCCTTCCGCGAGCCCGAGCGTATCCCTTATCGAGGAGGGCAGTATTATCCTGCCCTTCGAATCCATCTTCACGATCTCGGATACCCTCATCTTCCCAAGGGGCTTGCGGGGATAACTTTATAAATGTGAATATCGTGGGCTTTTTCCCACAATATTCCCACATGGCCGAGCCGCCTTGATGCTCAAAACCCCCCTCGGGACGAGGGATTACGCCTTGGAGGGCGCTGAGGCGTACAGCCGCCTCGAGCGCGCGCTAGGGCGGACGTTCGAGCTTTGGGGATACAGGGAGGTGCGGACCCCTTGCCTAGAATCGCTGGAGGTCTTCTCGAGGACGATCGGCTCCGGCCTGGTGGACAGGATGTTCAAGTTCCAAGACTACGATGGGAAGATCATAACGCTGAAGGGGGAGGGGACGGCGCCGACGGCGAGGCTCTTCGCCTCATCCCTCTTGGATGGCCCCCTTCCGCGGAGGTTGTTTTACATCTCAAAGGCCTTCAGGTTCGCAACGGGCTTCTCGGGGGACTACAGGGAGTTCACCCAAGCCGGAGCGGAGCTCATAGGATCGGGGGCGCCCTCGGCCGATGCCGAGATCATAGCCCTATCGATCGCGGCCTTGGAGGAGCTGGGCCTCGGGGGTTTGCGGGTCGACCTGGGGCACGCGAACCTCATGAGGGAGTTCATCTCGGGCTTCATGGATGGGCCCGATGGGGAGCGCGCCCTAGATCTGCTGAGGAAGAGGGATTTGGGCGGGATGCTGAGCTTATTCGAGGAGAGGGGTTTGTCCCCCGAGGCCTCCGACTCCGCCGCGAAGCTCCTCCGATGTCGAAGGGCCGATGATTTCCTAGCGATGGATCTCCCGATCGCGAACGGGAGGATGCGCAAGATGGCGAAGGGCTTCTCGGAGGTGATAAAGGAGGTAGAGGAGTACGGCGTTGGGGATAAGCTGTTCTTGGATTTCTCGCTCATAAGGGATTTGGAGTATTATACTGGGGCCATCTTCGAGATCTCGATCGAGGGGCTGGGGATGCCCGTGGGCGGGGGAGGGAGATACGATACCCTGATAGAGAAGTTCTGCGGGGCCAGGATCCCCGCCGTGGGCTTCGCGCTGAACGTCAATAGGCTCATGGAGGGCATAGGCGCCGCATCGGCCCAAGGGGATCGCCGCAATAGGATCGTAATCCGATCGAGGAGGAGGAAGGAGGCGATCGAGGTCGCGAGATCGCTCAGGAGGAGGGGCTTCGTAGCCGTCGTTTCGCTGAGGAGGGACGGCACTATGTCCAAGGGGCCGGACCTGGAGGGCTTCGATTACCTCATCG
>Ga0315298_1005607_pt1 | contig 17700 bp, 12 predicted proteins | sample WHS_1_MG_FD_203077 | JGI IMG/M metagenome (GOLD analysis project Ga0315298, IMG submission 203077) | Extremophilic microbial mat communities from Washburn Hot Springs, YNP, Wyoming, USA - WHS_1_MG | ecosystem: Environmental > Aquatic > Thermal springs > Hot (42-90C) | place: USA: Wyoming...
GAAGATGCCGTCCACCATTTCGGCGTTTTCGACGGTGTCCCACATCGGAACAGCGCGCTCATCCAGGGGGTCGAACCGGTGGTTGTGGGCCAGAATGCGGCGCACCTGGGATTGGGCCTGCTTCCATTCGCCCAGCGACTTCGGCACGTAGATCAGGTCATCCAGAATGCCGGGGTGGAAGTTCGCGTCTTTCTCCGGGATATCGCGCACCAGGGTTGAATAGGGGACATAGATGTTGTCCACGTCCATGCCGTTGTAGCTGCTGGTCTGGTTCTTGTCGGGCGTAAAACCGACCACTTCGAAGGGCAGGCCGTTCAGACGCACCTCGGTTCCCACGACGTCGTTGCGATCCGCATACAACTGTTTCTTCACGTTATGGCCGATGACGCACACGCGCCGGGCCTGAGCATCGTCGGCCGCATTGAGAAAGCGCCCTCGCTGGACGGCGATGGTCCGGATCTTCGAGTACAGCGGCTCGACGCCCAGCACCGAGAAGGTGCCGCTGTTGTAAGGGCTCTGCGCGCGCGCCTGGTTCTGCAACTCGCCCACGCAGTACCTGACCAGGTAGCACTCGGTGCGGATATCTCTGACATCGTCATAGGTGAGGCGGATGCGCCGCCCGGCTCTTTGGCCGCCCGCCTGGCGCTCGGTGCGCCCGCCGAACACAATCACGATGTTCTCGCCGAGGTTCGCCGTGTTCTTGCGCTGCCCCAGCTTGAAGCCGTCGCCCATAGCGACAATCAGCACCAGGGAGGCCACTCCCCAGGCGATGCCGGCCATGGTGAGAAAGCTCCGCAGCTTGTTCCGGGCCAGGCTGGAGAGAACCTGCCGGAATACTTCCGTCAAGTAAGACATAGCGCCGCCCGATTATTGCAGGATGACCTGCTGGCCCTCGCTGACGCCTTTGACGATCTGCGTCCGGGAGCCGTTGCTGATCCCGGTCACGACGGCAACCCGGCGCTTGCCCTTCTCATTGGTCGGATCGGGGATTTCGACGGCGGTGGATTTGTCCTTGTTGTAGAGAATGGCTCCCTCCGGAACCGCAATCACACCTTTGCGTTCCTCGAGGATGATTTCCGCGTTGGCCGTCATCAGGGCCCGCAGTTTCCGCGACTCGTTGGAGATGGACACGCGCACCTCGAAGGTGGTGACGTTCTCTTTCTCCACTCCCATGGGTGAGATCTTGGTCACTTTGCCCCAGAACTTCTCTTCCTTGTAAGGCTCCACCACGATCCGGGCCGGCTGCCCCATCCAGATCTTGCCGATATCGGCTTCGTCCACTTTGCCCTTCACGTAGACCTCGTCCAGATTGCCGAGGGTCATGATCAGGGTGGCGCCGGAACCCATTACCAGGATGGAGCTGACTGCGTCGCCGATCTCACGGTCGCGCGAGAGGACCACGCCGTCGATGGGGGAGGTGATGGTGGCGTTGCGGAGGTCCTCTTCGGCGCGCGCCAGCACGGCCTTGGACTGATCGCGCTGGGCCTCAGCTTTGGCAATGGCGGCACGGGCCACTCCCAGGTTGACGATCGCGGATTGCTGGCGGTTCAGCGCCATCTCATAGTTCTTCTCGGCGTCGTCGCGCGCGTTCTGGGCGATCAGCCCGTCGTGGAACATCTTGCGGGCGCGCTCCATGTCGCGCTTCAGGAATGGCACGTCGGGCCCCGAGGCTTCGACTTTGTACCGCTCATAGTCGGCCTGCGCGCTCTTCAGCGTGGCCTCGGCTACACTGAGGGCAGCCTGGGCTTCCCGCAGGCGAGGCAGCAGGTCGTTCTTGTCGAGTTCGCAGATCACCTGCCCCTTGCGCACGTAGTCGCCGACGTTGACCGGCAGGCTCTGGATGATTCCGCTGGCCTTGGACTTGATTTCGACCTTCGTTACCGGCTCGATTTTCCCGGTGGCGACTACGGACCGGGCCAGGTCGATGCGCTCGGCGCGCACGATCTTGTCGGGATCGATCTTCGGAGATGAGGTTCCGATCGCCTTCAAGGAAAAGAAGACAGCCCCGCCCAGTACCGGCATCAGGGCCACGAACCAGATCCAACGTCTCTTTTTGGAATGATTTGCCATCGCCGTATCCGAAGAATGGATACGCGCGCGGCGGCCGGGAAGTTCCGGAGAATCGGGTCATCGGGTGATCGGGTTCTGGCCCCGATGGCCCGATGGCGCGATCGGCTTCACATGGGTTAGCTTCAAAACCACCGCGTTGGGCCACTTGCGGTCGTCATAGAGCCGCTGCGCCCGCATGGCCCTGATGTGCAGCCCGTCGGACTCCTGCCGCCACGTGGTCCGCGGCACGACATCGGGCTTATATTCGAGCACCTGGTCGCTCTGTCCCAGGATGCCGATCTTGGTGTCCGCCGTGGCAAGTACGGAGCGCAGCGTGATCTCGCGCCACTCTCCGAGCCTCCATCGCGGCTCGCCGGTCACGAAGGCATACAGAGTGTCCTCATTCTTCCGCCTGGTGAACCAGATGTTCTTTTCGTTGGTGACCACCCACGGCCGCACGGCGTAAATGGATTCGCCGTTCACCATGTTCCAGAGCGCGAACTCCCGCAGGCGCGCCTCCTGTTCGATAGGCAGTTCGCCATCCGGCTTGGGTCCCACGTTGAGCAGCAGATTGCCTCCCTTGGCGCGGGTCTCAATCAGGATATTGATCAGTTGCGTTCCGGACTTGTACTCTTCGTTGGTCGGCTGGTACTGCCAGGCGGCGCCCATGGTCAGATTGCTCTCCCAGGCCCCTTCGATGGGGACGCCGGGGACATACTGCTCGGGCGTTTCAAGCGCGCCGCGGGTGACCACGGTGTCGGGCTGCATCTCCCAGCAGACCTCGCGCAAGCCTTCCGGCGGACCGTCCAGGAACATGACGTCGATCTTGCCGTAGTTGGTCATCAGCTCACGGATCTGCGCCTGGTCATACTTGAGTAGCGGCGGGTTGCCAGGCGGCAGCACCTCGGGACGGCTGCGGTCGATCACCTTTCCCTGTTTGTAGAGAAAGTGGAAATCGTCGGGCGAGAAGTACAGGCCCGGCACAATGCCCTGCTCGCGGAAGGCCAGCAGCAGCATGCCCGTGATATCGCGCCCGTAGGGCGTATTCATAATATTGAAATCCGTGGTCCTGGTGTCGTACATGCAAAAGCCGGAATGGTGCTTGGCGGTGAAGACCACGTACTTGATGCCCGCGAGCCGGGAAAGCACCGCCCAATCCCGCGGGTTGAACTTGTGCGGGTTAAAGGTGCGCGGCAGCAGGGTGAAGTAGCGCTCGCAGTATTCCGGCGACGCGCCCACCAGCGAATGACTGATTACCCCGCCAAGCTGGCTGTCGACGCTCCAGTGAATGAAAAGGCCAAAGCCGAGATCACGGAACCACTCCAGGCGTTCGGGCCTGTTGCCGGGCGCGGCCCACACACCGGCGCTCAGCGAAAGGAAAACGCAAAGCTTGCGCAGCATGGCAAACATTGTAAAGGATTTCCTGGTGTCCGCCGCTCCTGGTTGCGGCGCCTGGCGCGGCGGCTATATGCTGCCTGAGATTGGGATGGTGAAACCATGCATGACAGCATCGGGAAGGTGACGCGGCGGGCCGTGCTTTCAGCGGCGGCTGCCGCACCGCTGGTTCCGGCGGCGGGCCCGGTCAGCCTGAGGGAGAAATTCTTCGGCTGCATTGCCGGCTGCCACGTCGGTTCGGCGATGGCGGCGCCGGTTGAAGGGTGGACCTACGCCAGGATCGAGGAGAAATACGGCACTCTGGACCGGCTGCTGCCCTATCAGCACTATGGAAACGGCTGGACCCGCGAGCCCGGCACAACGGAAGACGGAGTCGAGCGGCAGAAGCTCATGATCACGGCAATCATCGACAAGCAGGACCGGGTCACCGCCGAAGACGTCCGCAAGACCTGGGTGCGGGACATCAAGCCCGAGTCGGCCGGCATGGTCTCTGAACCGTTCGAAGCCACCTTGCTGGCCATGGCCAAGACACCGATTCCTGCGGTGGACCTGGGGAAGTATTGCGACTACGCGGGCCTGGTTTCGATGGCCCGGTCGTGCCATCCGCTGGGACTCATCAACGCCGGCGACGTGCCCCATGCCATCGCCGACGTCTTCGAAGTGGGGCAGTTGTACCAGACCGCGAATAGCCGAGGCCTGAAGTGGGCGGCGGTGACCGCGGCCGGCATCGCGGCGGCCACCAGACCCGGAGCCACGGTGGAGAGCGTGCTCGGCGCCATTCACGACCATTGCGACCCGGGCGTGCTGCGCGAAATCGACCGCGCCCTCAAGCACACCGCCCAGTGCCGCGATTTTCGCGATCTGCGCCAGGCTTTCGACGTGCTCTACGGCGGGCACGGCATCCCCTACGCCGCCAGCTACGCCAACGAGGTCGTGACCAAGGCCGTCTGCACGTTCCGCATGACCCGCGGCGATCTCAAGCAGACCATCCTGGCGGGGGTGAACATGGGACGCGACACAGACTGCCTGACGGCTGTCGCGGCCGGCCTTGCGGGCGCCCTGACCGGCGCCGCGTCGCTGCCCGAGGAGTGGATCCGGCAGGTGGACTACGCCACCACCCTGAACCGCTTCACGAATTCCCAGCGCACCCTGCGACAGCACTCCGACGGCCTGTACGAGGCCTTCCGCGCACGCCTGCGCATAATGAAAAGTTACGCCGCCGAGATGGAGGCGGCATAAACGCCGCCGAAGCCGCGCGCGGGCAGACCCTCCCCACGGAATGCTACGCTGGAAGTCTCTCTATGTCCACGATCACAGTGACCCTGCCGGACGGCAGCGTGCAATCCGTCCCGGCAGGCACACGTCCGATTGATATCGCCAAACAGATCAGCCCGCGGCTGGCCGAAGCCGCAATCGCGGCCCGCGCGAACGGCGAACTGGTCGATCTGACGCGACCCCTGGAGGCCGACGCTACTCTCGAGATTCTGACGGACAAGGATCCGGCCGCGCTGGAAATTTACCGGCACTCGACGGCGCACCTGATGGCTGCGGCCGTGCTCGAGCTTTTTCCGGAAACCAAGCTGGGCATCGGACCCGCCACCGACAGCGGTTTCTACTACGATTTTCAACGCGAGACGCCGTTCACTCCCGAGGACCTCGAGCGGATCGAGGCCAAGATGTGGGAGTTGCAGAAGAAGGATCTTCCCTACGAGCGCAAGCTGACGCCCAAACCCCAGGGCCTGGAGAAGTACAACTCGCTCGGCGACTGGATGAAGTGCCAGCTCATTGAGGAAAAGGCCGGAGAAGTGTTCTCCGAGTACACCCTCGGCCCGCATTTCATCGATTTCTGCCGCGGCCCGCACGTGCCTTCGACTTCGAAGATCAAGGCGTTCAAGCTGCTGAGCGTAGCGGGCGCTTACTGGAAAGGCGACGAGCACAACCCGCAGCTCCAGCGCATTTACGGCACGGCCTTCTTCACGCGCAAGGAACTGGAAGACTACCTGAACAAACTCGAAGAGGCCAAACGGCGCGACCACCGCAAGCTCGGCAAGGAACTGGACCTGTTCAGCATTCAGGAACTCGCCGGGCCGGGCCTGATCTTCTTTCACCCCAAGGGCGGCACGGTGCGCAAGATTCTGGAAGACTGGATGCGCGACCAGTACATCCGGCGCGGCTACTCTCTGGTCTACACGCCGCACGTGGCCCGGGCGGACCTTTGGAAGACCTCCGGCCACTACAACTTTTACGCCGAGAACATGTTCAAGCGGATGGAACTGGAAGACGCCGAGTACCAGCTCAAGCCGATGAACTGCCCGTTCCATATCCTGATCTACCAGGACCGGCAGAGGAGTTACCGCGATCTCCCGGTGCGCCTCGGCGAACTGGGCACGGTGTACCGCTACGAGCGTTCCGGCGTGATGCACGGGTTGTTTCGCGTGCGCGGCTTCACCCAGGATGATGCTCACATCTTCTGCACTCCGGAGCAGATCGAAGACGAGATCGTGGACTGTCTCCAGTTTGCGATCGACACGCTGACCACGTTCGGATTCGAGCAGTACGAAGCCGAGTTGTCCACCTGGGACGGCGGCGCCAGCGGCAAGTACGACGGGGAACCGGAGCAGTGGAAGCTCGCTGAAGAAGCGCTGGCCAAGGCCACCCGGCGGCTGGACATGAAGGTGAAGGTGATGCCGGACGAGGCCGCGTTCTATGGCCCCAAGATCGATGTGAAACTGGTGGACGCGATCGGACGGTTGTGGCAACTCTCCACCGTGCAGTTCGACTTCACCCTCCCGCGCCGCTTCGGACTGGAATATATCGCCGAGGACGGCAAAGCGCATCAGCCGCTGATGGTGCACCGCGCCTTGTACGGATCTGTGGAGCGGTTCTTCGGGATTCTGGTGGAACATTACGCCGGAGCGTTTCCGCTGTGGCTGGCGCCGGTACAGGCGGCGGTGCTGCCCATCACCGACCGGCAGATCGACTACGCGCGCCAGGTGAAAGCCAGGCTCGAAGACGCGGGTCTGCGCGCCGCGGTGGACGAACGCAGCGAGAAGGTGAACTTCAAGATCCGCGAAGCCCAGTTGCAGAAGATTCCCTACATGCTGGTGGTGGGCGGCCGGGAGGCGTCCAACGGGACGGTGGCGGTGCGCAACCGGAAGCACGGCGATCAGGGCGCGAAGAGCCTCGATGAATTCATCGCCGAGGCGAAGAAGCTGATCGAGTCCAGGGCGGCGGCGGAATAGAGCCGTGATCGTGACCGCACTGCTGGTGGCCCTGGCGGCCGGGGCGGGCGTTTACTCGGTACTGGCGGTGATCGCCGCGAGGCGGTACGCGGTTTGCCGGCCGGAGATGCCCTCCGGCGGTGTCCCCGATTCATCGCTTGAACCGGTCAGCATCCTGAAGCCGCTCTCCGGGGCGGAGGACGAACTTGAAACCAACCTCCGCACTTTCTTCACCCAAGACTACCCGGACTTCGAAATCCTTTTCGCGGTGCGCAGGGAAGACGACCCGGCGGTGGGCGTGGTCCGGAGACTTCAGGCCGGGTTCCCCCAAGTCCCCACACGACTGCTGCTCACCGGCGAATCGCCCTACCCCAACGCGAAGGTGTTCAGCCTCGACCGGATGATGGCCGAAGCGCGCAACGACCTGCTGGTGATGAGCGACAGCGACATCCGGGTAACGCCGGGCATGCTGCGCGTCGTCGCCGCCGAATTCCGGGACGGCAAGACGGGTGTGGCCACCTGTCCCTATCGCGCCGTGCCGGGCCGCAGTTTCTGGTCCCGGCTGGAAGCCGTGGGCATGAACACGCAATTTCTCTCCGGCGTGCTGACGGCCCGCATGCTCGAGGGCATGAAATTCGCCGTCGGACCGACCATCGTGGCGCGCAAGCGGGTGCTGGCGGACATCGGAGGGTTCGACCGGCTCAAGGACTACCTGGCCGAAGATTTTGTGATGGGAAAGTTCGCCGCTGAGCGGGGGCACGGCGTCATTCTCTCTTCTTACGTTATTGAGCACCACATCGGCACGCAAGGTCTGGTGGAGAACCTGAAGCACCGCCTGCGGTGGGCTCGCAGCACGCGGTGCTCGCGGCCGGCCGGCTATGCCGGGGAACTGTTCACCTATCCGCTGCCAATCGCCCTGCTGCTGTGGGCGTGGGAACCGCGACTGTGGCCGGTTGCGGCGCTCACCGCCGCCCTGCGCGCATGGAACGCGTGGGAGGTGGGGTGGCGCTTGCTGCGCGACCCGCTTACGGCCCGCCGCTGGTGGCTGGTCGCCGTTCAGGACCTGCTTGCCTTCGCCGTCTGGATCGCCGGCTTTTTCGGGAACCGCATCCTCTGGCGCGGGCAGTGGTATCACCTGTACCCGGACGGACGGTTCGAACGCGTATAAGCGGGGCCCGGAGGCACGGCCGGAAGGCTGGTGGCGCGCTCCGTGCGTTTTGAGTAGTCTGGGACAAGTATGCGGATGATCGCTTTGCTTTGTTGCCTGCCGGGCATCGGTTTGTTCGCCCAACCGCGGGTAGCCACCTTTCGCGCCGACGCCACGCCGGCTCCGGGAGAACCGCTGATCTGGACCATGCCCACCAGCAGGGTAGAAGATCCGCTGTGGGCCAAAGGCGTCGTGATCGAAAGCGGCGGGAGCCGCTACGTGATTTGCGCTCTCGACTGGTGCGGGGTGGGCGGATCCATCGATCTGATGCTGCGCGAGCGCATGGCCGCGGCGGCGCGGACCGAGCCTGCGCGGGTCGCGCTCCAATCCGTGCACCAGCACGCCGCGCCTTATATTGAGGGCGACGGGTACGCCATCCTGCGCGGGCTCGAGAAGCCGCCGCTGATGATGAGCGACCGTTACCTGGAATCGCTCGCCCGAAAGCTGGCCCAGTCGATCGAGGAGGCGCTGGGGCGGCTCAAACCTTTCGATCGGATCGGAACCAGCGAAGCGCGGGTCGAGCGGGTAGCTTCGATCCGGCGTCTCCCCGCCCCGGGCGGCAAAGTTATCGTGCGCTTCAGCGGCGACGGCGCGAAACCCGAAATGGCTGCCGCACCCGAGGGACCGGTGGACCCGATGTTGCGGACCATCACCCTGGCCTCGGGCAACCAGCCGCTGGTGCGTCTGCATTACTACGCCACGCATCCCCAGACGTTCTGCTGCGACGGCACGGTCAGCTCGGATTTCGTGGGCGCCGCGCGCGAGCGCCTGGAGAAAGAGGAAGGCGTCGTTCAGATCTACTTCACGGGCTGCTCCGGAGACGTGACCGTGGGGAAGTACAACGACAAGACCCGGGCCGCGCGGGTGGCCCTGGGTGAGCGCCTCTTCGCCGCCATGCGGGCGTCCAACCAGGCCACGCGATTCGCTCCGGCCGGGAAAATCGAGTGGCGCAGCGCGAACCTCGAGTTGCCCAAGCGCCCCGCGCCGGACCTCGCCGCCGCAACCTCGGACGACGACCGGTACCGCAGAGCGATCGCTGTCGCCTTCGCCCGGCGCACCCGGCCCCTGCCGGCAAGCGCGCTTCAGATCGGTACGGTTCAGATTCTCCACCTGCCCGGCGAGCCCATGCTCGAGTTTCAGCGTTTCGCCCAGCGAACCCGCCCGGACCGCTTCGTCGCCGTGGCCGGCTACGGCGACATCGCGCCCGGCTATCTGTGCACGGACGAAGCGTTTCCTCAGGGTGGATACGAGCCTACGGCCTCCAACGCGGGACCGGGTACGGAAGCCGCGGTGAAAGCCGTGATTCGCCGCCTGCTGGGGAAGTAGGCTTGGAGTCGATTCCCGTCCCGGACGACCTGCTCCGGCTGGACGAAGCTCTGCTGGCTCTTCCCAACCGGCCCGCCGTTTTCTTGCTCTGGCCGAAGGATGGCGAACCGTATCTGGCGCGCACGGCGCTGCTCCGCCGGCGTTTGCTCCGCCTGCTCGGCAAACGCGACAAGCCTTCGCGGATTCTGAATTTGCGGCACACGGTAGCGCGCATCGACTACTGGCTTACCGGCTCGTCGCTCGAGTCCGGCCTGCGCATGTACGAACTGGCGCGCCGCCACTTCCCCAGAACATACTTGGATCTGCTCCGGCTCCGCATGCCGCCGTACGTCAAGATCGTGCTTGCCAACCGCTTCCCGCGCAGCCTGGTGACGACCCAGGTCGGCGGCGGGCCGGGCTTCTATTACGGACCGTTCCGCAGCCGGGCTTCGGCGGAACGCTTTGAGTCGCAGCTCCTGGATCTGTTCCAGATGCGCCGCTGCGAAGAGGACCTGGAACCCTCACCCGCCCATCCGGGCTGCATCTACGGCGAGATGGGAATGTGCCTGCGGCCCTGTCAGGGGGTGGTCGGCGAGGACGAGTACCGCCACGAGGTCGGCCGGGTGATCGAGTTCCTGAGCACCGGCGGCCGCGCCCTGGCGGCCCGCGCCGCCGCGGAGCGCGAGCGGCTGAGCGAGGAACTGAATTTCGAAGAGGCCGCCCGCCAGCACAGGCGCCTGGAAAAGATCCAGGAAGCGCTGAAATCGCGCGACGAACTGGTCCGCGACATCGCCGCTCTGCACGGCGTGGCAGTGGCCGGCTCCTCCCAACCGGACGCCGTGGAGCTTTGGTTCTGCCACCGGGGCTGGTGGCAAGCCCCGCAGCGCCTCTCTTTCGAGGTGGTCGAGGGCAGGAGCGAACCGCTGGACGAGAAAATACGCCGCCTGGCCGCCGGCATCGAGTGGCGCACCGGCGGCGTGCGGGAGCGCCAGGAACACCTGGCGCTGCTGGCACGGTGGTTCTATTCAAGCTGGCGGGACGGCGAATGGATCGAATTCGAAAGCCTCGAAAAGATCCCTTATCGCAAACTGGTCCGGGCCATCTCGCGCATCGCGGTGAAGCCGCGAGGCTCGTAGACGCAGCGGGGGTCCGCGGACATGTAATCGCCGGTCAGCGCGTAGGAGCGCGAGCGCGAGCCGCCGCACAGGTTGCGGTACTCGCACTCACCGCACTTGCCCGCGAGCGAGTCGCTGTCCCGCAACTGGAGAAACAGAGGCGAGTGCCGGTAGACATCCAGAATGGAGTCGCGCCGGACGTTGCCCGCCGCAAGCGGCAGGAAGCCGCTCGGGTAGATCTCTCCGGTATGAGAGATGAAGACGAATCCCTTGCCGTCGTTGATGCCTGCCTGCCGGGCGATGGAGCCGGAAGCGCGCCGGTCGTCGTTCGGTCTGCCCTCGGCTTTGCGGCGCTGGGCCACGTACCGCCGGTAGTGCTGCGCCTCGGTGGTCTTGATATCGAAGGACGAGCGTTTGGAAAGCTCGTACAGGAACGCGAAGACCTGCTCGTATTCCCCGGCCGTCAAGTCCTGATCGGCCGCGGCGCGCCCGGTCGCAATCAGAAAAAATACGCTCCAAAGCCTGGCTCCGGAGCCGGACACCAGCGCGGCGATCTCTTCGAGCCGGTGCAAATTGTGGCGGGTGACGGTGGTGTTGATCTGGGTATCCAGTCCGATGCGGCGCGCCTCTTCGAGCGCGAATACCGTGCGTGAGAAGGAGCCTTCCACACGCCGGAAGCCGTCGTGTGACGCGCCGTCGGGCCCGTCCAGGCTGACGGCCATTCGGGCAACGCCCGCCTGCCGGAATCCGCGAATGGCTTCGGCGGTCAGCAGGGGAGTAGCGCTCGGCGTCACCGTGGTCCGCAGTCCCGCCGACACGCTGTGAGCGAGCAGAGTGTGCAGGTCGGGGCGCTTCAACGGGTCGCCGCCCGTAAACACCATGAGGGGATCGCCGAACTGCTTCACGGCCTCGAGCAGGCGGAAGCCCTCTTCGGTCGAGAGTTCCAGCGGGCTGCGCTCCGGCTGGGCCGAAGCGCGGCAATGCACGCAGGCCAGGTCGCACGCCTGGGTAACCTCCCAGATGACCAGAAACGGGGCATCCTCGAAGCTCCTCATACCTAAAGCCTAGCGCGCCGCGTCAGAGCGCTTCGGTGACTCCGGTCACCGCGGGCAAAACACCACCGCTTGCGCACGGGCAGCAATGGAAGGGAATCAGAACTCAGTCTCGGCCTCGCGCGCCAGTCCTTCTTTGTCCAGCAGGGTAATCTGACGCTGCTCAATCCGGATGAGGCCCTCGGCCTGGAAACGGCCGAGGTTCCGGCTGACGACTTCGCGGACCGTGCCTAAACGGAGGGCAAGTTCCTGGTGGGTGACGGGTAGCGGAAAGGATTCGCGGCCAGCCTGTTCGGAGAAGTCGAGCAGGGTGCGCGCCAGACGTTGCCGCACACTGCCGAAAGTAACGCTTTCGACGATGCCGACCAGGGTTCGCAGGCGGCGGCCGATCATCGCGAGGACCTTCAGCGGGACGTCGGGGTGCTGGCGGCAGACCTGGCGGAAATCCTGCTTGTGAATCAGGTAGGCCACCACGTGGTCGATGGCGCTGACGGTGGCCGGCAGCGGGCCGTCGTCGAACAGCGGCACCTCAGCCACGCTGGAGGGCGCGGACTCGACGGTGAGCATCACCTCGCGCCCGCTCGGTGAGGTCTTAAAGATTTTGACGCTGCCTTGCCCCAGCACGAAAAGACCCGGGCAATCCTCCCCCTCGTGAAACAGGACCTCGCCCGGCGCAAAGCGGCGTTCGATCGCGCGGCCGGCCAGCGCGGCGGTCTCAGCCGCGGTCAAGTCCGCAAATAGCGAGGTGTGAGCGAGGGCCTCGGACTTGGTGAAGGGCATAGCGTCTACCGCATCCAACGATATCTTTACACGGAATGCCCGGACTTCGCCGGGGCGCCGTGGCCCCGGCCGGCATTTGACGCCGCAGTCCCGATTTGCCACTCTAATGCGAGGTTCTTATGAATATCGGTGTGATTCGCGAAAGCCGGGCCGGCGACCATCGGGTCGCGCTCACTCCGCCGGTAGTCAGACATCTGACCGAACGGGGCCTGGTGGTATGGGTGGAAGCCGGCGCGGGCAAAGGCGCCATGTTCTCCGATGACGAGTACGCGGGCGCCGGGGCGCAAGTTGCCTTCTCCGGGGCCGAGGTGATCCGCCGCTCGGACCTGGTGGCGAAGATCTCCGTCCCGACCCTCGAAGAGCTTGGCTATTGCCGGCCCGGCATGGTGCTGATGGCCTTCTATCACATGGCGGTCGCGGACCGGCCCGTGTTCCAGCGGCTGATGGAAGGCGCCATCACCGCCATCGGCTGCGAGATCATTCAGAGCGGCGGACGGCTTCCCGTACTGGCGCCCATCAGTGAAATCGCGGGCCGGATGACCGTGGAGATCGCGGCTCACCTGCTGCGCTCCGGCAATGGCGGGCGGGGCATCCTGCTCGGAGGCAGTCCGGGCGTGCCTCCGGCGCACGTCGTCATCCTGGGCGCCGGCACCGTGGGGACTTGGGCAGCCCGCGCGGCCTCGGCCGGCGGAGCCCGGGTCACCGCCCTGGACGTGGATCCCGAAAGGCTCCGCCGCCTGATGGAACACCTTCCGAATGTGGCCACCTGCCTGGCCGAGCGGGAGGCGATTGCCGAGGCCGTGGCCGGAGCCGACGTGGTGATTGGCGCCGTACTGGTTGCGGGCCGGAAAACGCCCCACGTGGTCACCCGCAAGATGGTGGAGACCATGCGGCCGGGCTCCGCAATCATCGACCTCGCGATTGATCAGGGCGGCTGCGTGGAAACCAGCCGGCCCACTACCCTGATCCAACCGACATTCCTGTATCACGGTGTGCAGCACTACTGCGTGCCCAACCTGACGGCCGATATGGGACGCAGCACCAGCATCGCCCTGGCCCAGGCCCTGCTGCCGTACTTGATCGAGATGGGGCTCCGCGGTGTGGCCGGGGCGCTGCGCCACTGCCCCGCGCTGGCGCATGGCGTGTACACCCACCGCGGAGCCTGCGTGCACCCGGAGCTGGCGGGAGCCTGGCAGGTAGAGGCGCACAGGCTCGAAGACTTGCTGGCGGCCAACCCCGAGGACAAGTAAAGCTATGCAGTGGATGGACGAATACCGATCGAAGATGACGACCGCCGACGAGGCGCTCAAAGTGGTCAAGTCCGGAGACCGTGTCTACATCCACCAGGGATGCAACGAACCGGAAGTTCTGGTCGCGGCGCTGACCCGGCGCGGTCCCGAACTCCGCAACGTCGAGGTCCTGCACCTGAAAACCCAGGGCAGCGCGGATTACACCCACCCGGAATACGAGGGTCACTTCCGCCACAATGCCTTTTTCATCGGTGAGAATGTCCGCCAGGCCGTGCAGGAGGGCCGCGCGGACTACATCCCCATATTCCTGGCGGAGATCGAAGACCTGTTTCGGAGCGGCGCCATGCCGATCGACGTGGCGCTGATCTCCTGCACGCCCCCGGACGACTACGGCTACATGAGTCTCGGGACGGGAATCGACGTCACGCTCACCGCCGCCCAGTTCGCCAAACACCTGATTGTGGAAGTCAACGATCAGTCGCCGCGGACCCTGGGCGACACCTTCATCCACGTCAGCCGGGCCGACCGGATTGTGGAGGCTTCGCATCCTTTGCCCGAGCTTCAGCCCGGCGAGATCACCGATTTGCACCGCACCATCGCGTCCCACATTGCCAATCTCATTCCCGATGGCGCGACCCTTCAGATGGGCATCGGCGGGATTCCGAACGCGGTGCTGGCGGCTCTGAAGGACCACAAAGACATCGGCGTGCACACCGAGATGTTTTCCGACGGCGTGGTGGATCTGATTCAGTCCGGCGTGCTCAACAACCGGCGCAAGACGATCCATCCCAATAAGGTCATCTCCGGTTTCGCGCTGGGCACCAAGCGCCTCTTCGACTTCCTGCACAACAACCCGATCTTCGAGTTTCACCCCACCTACTACACCAACGACCCGTTCATCATCGCCCAGAACGAACGCATGGTGGCCATCAATTCCGCTATCGAGATTGACCTGACCGGGCAGGTGTGCTCGGACTCGATGGGCACTACGCTCTACAGCGGCATCGGCGGGCAAGTGGACTTCATTCGCGGGGCGGCGCGATCGAAAGGCGGGCTGCCGGTCATCGCCTTGCCCTCGACGGCGAAAGGCGGCGCCATTTCGCGCATTGTGCCTCGCCTCAGGCTGGGCGCGGGCGTGGTGACCTCGCGCGGCGACGTGCACTACGTGGTCACCGAATACGGCGTGGCCTACCTGCACGGCAAGAACATCCGGCAGCGGGCCGAAGCGCTGATTCAGATTGCCCATCCGAAGTATCGGGACGAACTGACCGACTTCGCGCGCAAGATGAATTACCTTGGCCGGCAGCCGGCTGCCAGTCCGGTCTGACCGGCGGTTGGGAACCGGGGCCGCAGCGCCCGGCGCCGGGCTATGGCGCCCAGTGCGGGGCTACATAGGCGTAGAAGACGGTAATCAGGCCGATGGCCAGGGCCAGAACCACGCTGTGTCTCAGGGTGAAGCGGAACAAGCGCGCTTCGTCGCGCGAGGGCATGCCGGTGGCGGCCGCGGCTACGGCGATCGACTGGAGGCTGATCATCTTCCCCATAACCCCGCCGCTTGAATTCGAGGCTGCCATCAGAACCGGATTCAAGCCGAGCTTGTTGGCAGTGATCACTTGCAGGTTGCCGAACAGCGCGTTGGCTGAGGTGTCGCTGCCGGTGAGGAATACGCCCAGCCATCCGAGCAGCGAACTGAAGAGCGGGAACAGGGCGCCGGTGGCCGCAAAAGCCAGGCCGAGCGTGGCCGTGGCGCCGGAGTAATTCATCAGAAATGCCAGGGCCAGGACGGCCGCGATGGTCAGTTCCGGCAGCAGCAGTTGCCGCACCGTGGCCGCGAACACTCTGCCGAAATTCCCCGGCGACATGCCCAGCAGCAGAGCCGAGCAGATGGCCGCCAGCAGGCACGCCGTTCCGGAGGCCGAGAGCCAGTTGAAGTTGTACATGGCCGCGTAGCCCGTGGCGGTCGAGACCACTGGAGGCATGCGCTCGATGGTGTTGTGCAGACCGGGCCAGGGGAAGCCGGCCGAAACCCGGTTCAGAACCGCCTGTACCGGCTTCATCCCCCACAGCAGCACGAAGGCGACCAGCAAGGCATAGGGACCCCACGCCAGCAGCAGTTCCCGCGGCGAGTGGCGCTTGGGCACATGCTCGGTGAGGCCGTTGCCCTCGAGAATGAAGGCGTCCTTGGGCTTCCACAGCTTGAACAGGATTACCAAAGCTCCGATCGCGGCGAGCGAGCTCAGGATGTCGGTCAACTGCGCGCCGATGTAATTGGACACCACGAACTGAGTGCCCGCAAAGGCCACCCCGCACAGCGCCACGGCCGGCAGCACCCCCTTGAGCGCCGGCCAGCCTCCCATGACCGCGATCAGGTACGCCGGCACAATCAGGGAAATGGGAGCGCAAATGCGGCCGACTGCGGCGCTTAACTTTTCCAGCGGAAGGCCGGTAATGGTGGCCAGGGTCAGAACCGGCGTCCCGATGGAGCCGAACGCAACCGGCGCGGTATTCGCCAGCAGGCAGATTCCCGCCGCATAGAACGGCGAAAAACCCAGTCCGGCGAGCATTGCGGCGGCCACCGCCACCGGCGTTCCGAACCCCGCCGCACCTTCGATGAAGGCGCCAAAGGCGAAAGCAATCAGCAGCCCCTGCAAGCGCCGGTCCTCGGTGAGACTGCCTACCGAGTCTTTGACGATCTCGAACTTGCCCGTATCCACCGTGATGCGATACAGAAGAATGGCGCAGAAAACCACCCAACCGATGGGGAAAAGGCCGAACGCCGCTCCGTAAGCCACCGAGTTGAGCAGTTTGCCGGCGGGCATCCGGTATGCCAGAAGGGCCACCAGCGCAGCCGCTCCCAGCCCGGCCAGCGCCGCCACCCAGGCCGGTCTCCGCCTGACACCCAACAGATAAAGCAACGTGAAGACCGGGATAGCGGCCACCAGCGCCGAAAAGAGCAGATTATCTCCGACGGGCGTGTAGTTTTGTTGCCACATGGTGAGTGACCTTGATAATAAACGCCGGGCCTTGCTGTCAAGTGTGTTACACTCTGGAGTTCCTGAATCTCAGGTTGTAAGCCTACGGGAATCTAGCCTTGACACTCGCACCTGTCGACTACCTGATTCTGATCCTCTACTTTGCATTTGTGCTGGGCATCGGCTGGCGACTTCGCAAGAAGATGGCCACCAGCGGCGACTTCCTGCTCTCGGGCCGCGCGGTGCCGGTGTGGATCACCAGCCTGGCGTTCGTGGCGGCCAACCTGGGCGCGCAGGAACTCATCGGAATGTCCGCCTCGGGCGCCAAGTACGGCATCATGACCGCGCACTTCTACTGGCTGGGCGCCATCCCGGCCATGCTGTTCGTTGGCATCTTCATGATGCCGTTCTATTACGGCAGCAAGGCCCGCTCGGTCCCCGAATACCTGAAGTTGCGTTTCGATGAAAAAACGCGCGGTTTCAACGCCATTACCTTCGCCGTGATGACGGTCTTCTCGTCGGGCATCTCCATGTATGCCCTGGGGCTGCTGTTCCAGTTCCTGCTGGGCTGGACCTTCACGGCTTCGGTGCTGCTCTCGGCGGCTATCGTGCTTGTGTACACATTTCTGGGCGGTCTCACCAGCGCCATCTATAACGAAGTCATCCAGTTTTTCCTCACCGTGATGGGATTCGCGCCTCTGGCGATCCTGGCGGTTTGGAAGGCGGGCGGGTGGAAGGGCGTGTCGGAACGGATTCCGCCGGTGATGACCCATGCCTGGAAGTACATGGGTAGCGCGGCGGAGAACCCTATGGGCGTGGACTGGTTCGGCATGGTGGCCGGGCTCGGGTTCGTGCTGTCGTTCGGGTACTGGTGCACGAATTTCCTGGTTGTCCAGCGGGCCATGGCAGCCGACTCGATGTCGGGCGCGCGCCGGACGCCCTTACTGGGCACCTTCCCGAAGATGCTGATCCCGTTCATCGTTATCGTACCGGGCATCGCCGCGCTGGCGCTGGCCAACATGAACGTTGGCTATGTGCTTCCCACCAAAGGGGATGGCTACGACTACGACCAGGTGCTGACCACCCTGATGGCCCAGTTCTACCCCTCCGGCATGCTTGGGGTCGGGCTGACCGCGCTGATGGCGTCCTTCATGTCCGGGATGGCCGGCAACGTGACAGCCTTCAACACGGTGTGGACCTACGACATTTATCAAAGTTATATTCGGAAAAATGCCCCGGACGCGCATTACCTGTGGATGGGGCGGGTGGCGACGGTGTGCGGCATCGCCCTTTCGATCGGCGCCGCGTTCATGGCGCGCCAGTATAACAACATCATGGATTTGCTCCAGTTGGT
>Ga0315298_1005608_pt1 | contig 17698 bp, 17 predicted proteins | sample WHS_1_MG_FD_203077 | JGI IMG/M metagenome (GOLD analysis project Ga0315298, IMG submission 203077) | Extremophilic microbial mat communities from Washburn Hot Springs, YNP, Wyoming, USA - WHS_1_MG | ecosystem: Environmental > Aquatic > Thermal springs > Hot (42-90C) | place: USA: Wyoming...
CGTAATACCACCGCCAGACGCCGCTACGCGGCGGCCTGCGGCGCTCCCGCGCTGCGCTCGCTCTGGCGGACAACCGTCCCGGGCGCCGGAACCACCGCACAAGCGGCTAAGGGATAAAGAAGGCGCTTGGCCGTTCTGGACCAAACCCAAGCAACCGACCCCTTGGAACGTCAGACTAAAGTTTCTGGTTGCGCTGGTTCAGTTGCCGTCATCGGTGAGGGCCGATCGGCTTTGGTGTTCAGCAGATCGTCGAACAGGGCTTTATCCTCTTCGCGCGTCAGGAAGCCTGGCAGTTCGCGCCGGAGCCAGTCGCCGAGGCGTTTGGAGAACTCGCCATCGCCACTCTGTTCGAGGCGGTGAAGCACCAGGGCACCGAGCAGGATTTTGCGTCTGGTGTCTTTGGCACGATCCTGCTTTGCCATACGTGCCTTGAGAGCCTTGGCGCGGGCTTCGAGCTGGGCGATCTGTTGTTCGATTGGTTTGCGAGCCATGATCCGTCTATCCTCATGATCGATGTGGTTGCCGCAAGATGACTGCCGTTATGCTGCACGTCAAACCTGACCATGATATAAACCGGATGTGCTGACCTGTTCCGCCATTTAGCGAGCGAAGTGTAGCCAAATGCGCACTTACGAGTTGCTGCGCAACTCAGCGCCTGATATGGTAGAGGCGGCATGTCGATCTATCATCTGAGTATGAAACCGATCAGCCGGGCGTCAGGCCGCAGCGCGGTAGCGGCTGCTGCGTATCGTGCTGGCGACCAGCTGGAGAACGCGCGCGACGGCATGACGCATGACTTCACCCGGCGATCCGGGGTCGAGTATGCGGAAATCGTGCTGCCGGGTGACACGGTTGGAGCCGATGGCGCCGTGGTGCGAGGTGACGGACCTGAGTGGGCGCGGGACCGATCGGCATTGTGGAATGCGGCGGAGGCAGCGGAGAAGCGCAAGGACGCGCGGGTTGCCCGCGAAATCGAGGTTGCGCTCCCGCATGAGTTGTCGGCATCGCAGCGGGTGGCCTTGACGCGGGAGTTCAGCCAGGCACTGGCCCGGCAGTATGGGGTTGCGGTGGATTTTGCGATCCATTCTCCGCATGGCCACACCGATGTCCGCAACCACCATGCCCATATCCTACTGACGACGCGACGGTTGATGACCGGGCGTGACAAGGCGGGGCGCTGGATCGGGGCCATGCCGGCCGGTTCCCTGGGCGACAAATCCGAACTCGAGCTTGAGAACAAGAAGCTGCAGGCGCTTGGCCTGCCGACTTCGCATGAGCAGCTTCGGGATCTCCGGATTGGCTGGGAGCAGCGGACGAACGAACATCTGGCACGTGCGGGGTTGGATGTGCGGATCGATCACCGTTCGCATCAGGAGCGCGGGCTTGAGATCGAACCGACGCAGCACATGGGCGTGCATGCCACGCAAATGGAGCGGCGTGGCAAGGCCGTATCGCGGGTTCGGATCGATGAGGATGCCGCGAAGCGCAACGCCGCGCTGATCCGGGAGCGGCCGGATCAGGTGCTGACGCTCATCACAGGCGAGAAGAGTGTATTCGATCGTCACGATGTGGCGCGGGCGCTGCACCGCTATATCGGCGATGCCGATGCGTTCCAGGCGGCATTTGCGACAGTGATGGCGTCGCCTGCTCTGGTGGAATTGCGGGCCGAGCAACGCGACGAGCGCGGGCGGGTGATCGAGCAAGCCCGGTATTCAACCAGGGAAATGGTTGACATCGAGCGCGATATGGCGATTAGCGCCGATCGCATGGCGGATGGGCGCGGGTTCGGGGTCGCTGGCCGGCGCGTGGAAGCGGCGGTCAGTGCGCGGCCATTCCTGGCCGACGAGCAGCGAGCGGCCATCGAGTATGTGTGCGGGCCAGAGCGTATCTCTGCGGTGGTGGGGCTTGCCGGTGCGGGGAAGAGCACGATGCTGGCGGCAGCTCGGGAGGCGTGGGTTGCGCACGGCTACCAGGTGCATGGGGCGGCGCTGGCGGGCAAGGCGGCCGAAGGGCTGGAGGAGTCGGCCGGGATTGCCTCGCGCACGCTGGCCTCATGGGAGCGGGGCTGGGAACGAGGGTTCGACCGGCTCGGGCCGCGCGATGTGCTGGTGATCGATGAGGCCGGCATGGTCGGCTCGAAGCAGCTTTCCCGGTTCATCACCGAGGCCGACCGGGCAGGAGCCAAGATCGTGCTTGTGGGGGATCCCGAGCAGCTGCAGCCGATCGGGCCGGGGGCGGCGTTCCGTGCGGTGGCTGAGCGGATCGGCTTTGTTGATCTTTCGGAAATCCGCCGGCAGCGCGAGGGCTGGCAGCGGGCGGCGTCGGTGGCGTTCGGGCGGCACCAGACAGAGGAGGGTTTGCGCGCCTATGCCGAGCGCGATGCTGTCCGGTTCGAGGGAACCGCGGCGGATGCGCGGGCGGCGATCGTGCGGGATGTGCTGGCCGATATGGAGGCGCGGCCGGATGGCTCTCGCCTGGTGCTGGCGCATCGCAACGCGGACGTGCGGGACCTCAACGAGGCGATCCGGGCGGTTCGGTGCGAGCGGGGCGAGCTGGCGGACGAGCGTGTTTATCGCACGACCGAGGGCGAGCGGGCCTTTGCGCCGGGGGATCGGCTGCTGTTCCGCGAGAACAACCGCGAGCTGGGCGTGAAGAACGGGATGCTGGGCACGGTGGAGTTGGTCGAGGACGACCGCCTTCTGGTGCGGCTGGATTCTCCTGCCGGGCCTGGGCGGGGTCGGGCCGTGTCGATCTCGATGGCGGATTATGCTGCCGTGGATCACGGGTATGCCACGACCATCCATAAGGCGCAGGGTGCGACGGTGGACCGGGCCTATGTGCTGGCCTCTGGGACGATGGACCGTCACCTGACCTATGTGGCCATGACCCGGCACCGGGAGGCGGTGACGCTGTATGCCGATCGGGAGGAATTCAGCAACGTGGCGGCGCTGTCGGCGCGGCTGTCCCGATCCCGGGCCAAGGAAACCACGCTGGATTACGACCGGACGGCCTATGCCGGGCGGCGGGGGGTCGAGGCGCGGCCGCGGGAGGTGGTGGCGGCGCGCGAGATCGAGGCGGGGCGTGCCGGGTTTCGGGCGCGGTTCGAGGCGCACCGGCAGCAGCAGGCGGTCGAGGTGGCGCGCTACAAGGAAGCGCATGGTCTGGTGCGGGAGTGGACGCGGCTATCGGAGACATACAACAAGGCGTTGCCGGGGCTGGAGGCTGATCCGGCTGTGGTCGGCGAGGCGCGGGCGGCGTTGCAGGGGTTTGCGCGGACACTGGATCGTCATGCCGAAGCGGCGCAGCGGCTGCGGACGTGGGGCCGTGACTTTGGGATCAGGGAGGGATCGGCACTCGCGCAGGTGCTGGCGGCGCCGGATGCCGGGCGGGCCATTGGCCGGCTGATTGACGGTGCGGAAGAGCAGATGCGCGGCCATCTGGCGCTTGAAGCCGAGCGGGCGGCCGCCCGGAAGCAGCAGGAAAGATCCCTGTCGCGGGATCGTGGGATGTCGATGTGAGCGAGGCGGAAGAGCGGCTCTACGGGCTGATGGAGATCGCCGAGCGGCAGCAGGCGGTGGTGCAGCGGGCGCTGAACGGGCTGGCGGAGGAGCGGGCGGCGCTGGCGCAGGAGCGGCAGAAACTGGCGGCGGAAGCTTCGGGTCTCGAAGAGCGGGTGCGCGAGGCGATCAGCGCCGCGGTGACAACGGCGCTGGAGCAGGTGGGCAAGGATGGCGTTGAGACGGTGCGCAAAGCAACCAAGCCGATGCTGGAGGATCTGGCCGGGCTGGCGGGCGGCATGGCGGTTGCGGAGGAGGCGCTGCGGCGGATCGTGGCCTGGGCGAGCTGGCGGCTGCTGGGGTGGATCGTGGCCCTGACCGTCGGGCTGATGCTGTTCGGCTGGCTGAGCAGCACGGCCGTTGTCTGGTGGGATCGCACCACGGTCAGTCAGCTGCGGGGCGAAATCGCCATGTTGCAGGCCAATCACAAAGCCTGGATAAAGAAGGGAATGCTCGACAGGATCACGGATTGCGAACCTGGCAATCGTCCCTGCGTCGCCATCAACCAAAGCGCAGGAACATACGGGAAAGACAGTGATTACCGCGTCCTCAAGGGATATTGAACCGCGCCGGGAATCCCGGAGGCTGTTTTGCCTGAGTCAGGCCACCATAGCCTGAGCATGATACCGGACACGGAAAGCCAATAAAATAGATAACAGGGTGTAAACGAGACAAACGTCGGCTTGGCTGGAAAGGCTCACCCCGCCGTCGATCAGATATCCCATCATGATCGGGGCCAGGCCGCTTGCAATGACGCTTGCCGACGCCAATGTGGAGCGTACTTCCGCGAGCCGCGCCACGCCGTAGAGTTCGACCAGGAGTGCCGTGAGCAGGGTCGAGCTCAAACCGGCGGAAAGGCCGGTCGGCAGTAGGAAAAGCGGCATGCCCCAGGATGAGTGAACGAATGCGATGCTTGCCATCGCCACGGCCAGCGGAAGGGCAAACAACGGCAGCAGCCGTACCGCGCCGACCTTATCAATCACGGGGCCGATCAGCACCATGGCGATACCACGGGTCAACGCGAAACTGACAAACCAGCTCGCCCAGATCTCGAATGCCCAGCCCTTTTCTTGCAGCAACCGTGCCTGATTGAAAAGAAACCCCGTGCTGATGAAAGATGGCGCGAGCGCAACCGGCAATGTCAGAAGAAAGCACTTGTCCCGCCATAGCGACCGGCTGCGTTGTATGCCATGGATCTGGGGCCCTGCTGATCCACCTCGCTGACCCTCGGTCACCGGCTTGCCAGGGGCCCAGTGTAGCGCGCCGATCGCCCCGACAAAAACGATCACCGCAGCCACGCCCCAAATGCCGCGCCAGCCAATTGTCGCCATCCCACCGGCAACCGCCAACGGCAGCACGCCCTCGCCAACCGCTCCGCCGAGGTTCGCGAGACTGAGGGCAGTGCCCCGTTGACGAGGGAAGCCCCGTGCCGTCGCTGTCGCGGCTGTGTGCACCATCAAACCTTGGCCACCCAGCCGGAGCATATAGAGGGTCAGCACCAGCCCCGCGATGCTGGTATTGAACGCCATCAGCACACACGCACAGGCCAGTAGAACCGCAACACCGACGGTATAGCGCGGCAGTCCGACCGGATCGATCCAGCGGCCGACACGTTGCAGGGTGAACGCGCTGGCGAAGGTCGCAATCGCGTACGCGGTGCCGAGGCCGCCATCCGAAAGCCCGAAATCATGACGGAGATGTGCGCCGAACAGAGCGATGAAGAATGTCTGTCCGAAGCTCGCGAGCGCCATCAGCAGTGCACCGAAGGCCAATCCGTGTCGATTTGTGTGAACGAAGCGGAAATAACGGCCAATCACTGTCGCGTTCCGCTCGCACACTCCAGGCAGGTCGCGATCGCCGGATCAAGCGCCAATCGTCTCGGTGCGATTGTTCCCCCGCACATGACGCACTCGCCGTAGATGCCCGCACCCAGCCGGGCAAGCGCCTGATCGATTCGCCGGATAGCATCGGCCCGCCGGCGCTCGCTCGCGAGAGCCATGGCTTGCGCTTGCATGGCATCCATCCGAGAGAGGCGTCCGACCGAGGTCTGGTCCAATTCGACCGGAGCGCGGCTCTCGGCGGCTGATTGGCTGTTGTCGGACAGAGTGGCACGCTCGGTCAGGAGCCGGGAGCGGATTGCTGCAGGGTCCAGGGGAGAAGAGGGCATCTGCTGTCTCTCTCGTCAGCAGTCGTGGACCCAAAGACCTCTCGGTCTTTTAGATTTCGGACGTGCGGGTTGTCGGGAGTGAGCGGCCCACCGTTGGGGTCCGATCAAGTATGCATCTTACCATCTTGACCTGGGCCATCAAGGCCTGTGGCACTGGACTGACGGACGGACACGGCCTATATCGGCGTGAGCGGCACCTCGCGGGTGGCTCACGGTCGCCGCAGATGCAGTTCTAATCCATGGAAATCCGCCGGATTCCTTGGGAACTTGAAGAGCTGAAGTGCTCCGTTGCGAGCTGGTTTGCGCCAGCAGCGAGACCAACGGGACTTTCAGTTTGCGGCTACTGATGACCTGGGTCATCGCCGCTGATCGGGTTCCCGTTGTGTCTGGTTCATTGCGACAGGCGGGACCTCGTCCCCATTGGCCTGATCGCTAGGCCGCGTGCGTTTTCAGCCATACCGATACATGCCGGTCTCACCTCAGTGAGGCCGGTGAGCGAGGATGGACATGGACGACATCGCGTCGCGGATTGAAGACGACATTGCCGGGCGAGTTACCGCCACCGGTTCCAACGATCACGCGTTGCCGTTGCCGCGACGCACGTTCGCCATCATCTCCCATCCGGACGCCGGCAAGACGACCTTGACCGAGAAGCTCCTGTTGTTCGGCGGCGCGATCCGCGCGGCCGGAATGGTGAAAGCCCGCAGGGAGCGCCATCATACACGTTCTGACTGGCTGAAGATCGAACAACAACGCGGCATCTCTGTGTCGAGTTCAGTAATGACCTTCGAATTCGAAGGAACCGTGTTCAACCTGCTGGACACGCCAGGCCACCAGGACTTCAGCGAAGACACCTATCGGACGCTCACTGCCGTGGACTCCGCGGTGATGGTCATCGATGCAGCGAAGGGAATCGAACTTCAGACACGCAAGCTGTTCGAGGTCTGCCGTCTGCGTGACATCCCGATCACCACCTTCATTAACAAGGTAGACCGCGAGGGCCGCGACCCCTTCGAACTGGTGGACGAGATCGCAGAAACCCTTGCACTGGATGTCTGTCCAATGACCTGGCCGATCGGTATGGGCGGTTTGTTCCGCGGTTGCTGGGACATCGCGCACCAACGGGTCATCCGATCGCAGCGGCCGGGGGATGCCATTGCCTCGACTGACGCTCTGGAGGATACGGCATCACCGGATCAGGCAGCCGCGCTGCGCGAAGAAGTCGAGCTGATCAGCGCCGGCTATCCGGCGTTCCATGTCGAGTCGTATCGCGCCGGCCATCTCACGCCGATCTACTTTGGGAGTGCACTCAAGGATTACGGCGTGCGGGAGCTGCTGCACGGCCTGGTCAGCCATGCACCGTCGCCACGCGGTCAGCCGGCCGATCGGCGCACCGTCGCCCCGTCGGAACCTGCCGTGACCGGCATGGTGTTCAAGGTGCAGGCGAACATGGATCCAAATCACCGTGACCGCATCGCGTTCACCCGCATTTGCTCAGGCCGTTTCCGCCGGGGCATGAAGCTGTACCAGGTGAGGACTGGGAAGATCACCGCGGTGCAAGCCCCAATCTTCTTCTTCGCCCAGGATCGGTCGCTAGCGGAGGAGGCTTGGCCAGGGGACATCATTGGTATCCCGAACCACGGGACGCTGCGTGTCGGCGATACGCTGACGGAAGGCGAGCCCTTGCGGTTTACGGGTGTTCCCAACTTCGCCCCGGAAATCCTGCGTCGCGTGCGCCTGAACGACCCGATGCGAGCAAAACAGATGCGACGCGCGCTCGACGATCTTGCTGAGGAGGGTGTCACACAGATCTTCCGGCCGATGGTCGGAGCGGACTGGATCGTCGGCGTGGTTGGCTCGCTTCAGCTCGACGTTCTCACCGCCCGGATCGAGCAGGAGTATCATCTCAGCATCGGCTTTGAGGCGGCGCCATATGTGACGGCGCGGTGGGTCGACGCGTCTGACGCACATATGTTGAAGCAGTTCATTGAAACCAATCGCGGCGCAATCAGTGAAGATCGCGATGGTGCGCCGGTCTTTCTTGTGCGGAACGCGTGGGAGCTCAACCGAACGGTGGAGCTTTGGCCACAAATCCGGTTCAGCTCCATCAAGGAGAGAGATTGATGCAACAAGACACACCAGAGAACTCGGCAGAATACCCTCGTATTGCCGACTGGTTTTCCAACACGCAAGCATGTCCACAACAGTCGGCGCTTGCTGTTCTCATAGAAATTGTTGCCACGGTAGAAAGCTATGGAACGGAAGGGCACTGGCTGAGCCGTGCCAGCCCACTGATTGCCAAGGCACGGCTTGCCTGCTTTCAGGACCGCGCCGAATACCTCGCCGATTTGGAAAACGCGCACCCGAATAGGCAGGCAAGAATGCTGCGGTACTGTTTGCGTGAGTTGATTGGCCGGATTGCTGCCGCACGCGCGCTGCTTGACAGGGATGGCATCGGCACCGGTTCAGCGCCGCAGATCGTCGCGCAAGTCAGTAGCCTGCGAGATCTACTGGATATCGCCAGCATCGCACGTGTGCTGGATCGGCTCTCGCTCGACGGGGGCCACCAGGTATCAGACGAGGAGGTCAAAGTAGAATGAGCGCAAAGGAACTGGCTTTTTCCATTGGTGCACGCGCGCGGATGATGCGTGGCATAGATATCCTGGCGGATGCGGTCGGGGTGACCATGGGACCGCGCGGCCGTACTGTCGTGCTGGAGAGACCATTCGGGGCACCACGAGCGACCAAGGATGGCGTTACGGTCGCCAACGAGATCCAACTTGCCGACCCGTTCGAAAACCTGGGAGCACGGTTGGTGCGCGAAGTCGCAGAACGCACTCATAGCGAAGCCGGAGATGGTACGACGACGGCAATCATGCTTGCGCGTTCCCTGGCGCGCGAAGGCTGCAATGCTGCGGCGCTCGGGCTCGATCCGATGCAGATGCGGCGTCACATGGACCACGCCGTCGGGCTGGTCCTTGCCCAAGTCCGGGCATCGGCGCGCCCGGTTGCCGGACATGCAGAGCGAATGGCAATTGCCCTTGTCGCATCGAACGGCGATGCCGAGGTAGCCGGTATGTTGGCTGAAGCCTTTGCCAAAGCCGGCACGGATGGGGCGATCGGCATCGAGGAGTCACAGGGGCTGGCCAGCGAGATCGAGCTTGTGGACGGGATGCGGATCGATCAGGGGCTGCTGTCTATGCACTTCGCCACCGACCCTGAGCGCATGCGGTGCGAACTTGTACGTCCCAGGGTGCTCCTTTGCGGCAGGAAGCTGGCCAACATTCAGGAAATCCTCCCGTTGCTTGAAGCGGTGGCGAAGGCCAACGAGTCACTGCTCATTGTCGCGGAAGACGTAGAGGCCGACGTGCTTTCGGTGCTTACGGCAAACAGCCTGCGTGGCAAGCTTAAGGTTGCGGCGATTAAGGCGCCCGCCTTCGGGGAACAGCGTGCCGCCCTGCTGGACGATCTCGGAGCTCTTCTTGGTACCGGCGTCATTCGCGATGAACTTGGCGTGTCGCTGGAGCACCTGACGTTGGACCAGCTAGGCCGCGCACGCCATGCAAGGATGACCAAGAGTGAGAGCGTCGTGATCGGCGAGACGAATGCGGCGAGCTCGGTATCGGAGCGCGCGGCGTGGCTCCGGCGCGAGATTGCCGCAGCCGGTTCGGGCGCCGACAGGGAAAAACTCGTCTCGCGGCTGGCTGCTTTGTCCGGAGCATCGGCGATTATCCGGATTGGCGGGGCAAGCGAGGGTGAGATCAAGGAACGTAAGGACCGCGCTGACGATGCCTTGCACGCGATGCGCGGGGCCTTGGCTGATGGCGTCGTGCCCGGTGGCGGAGTCGCTTTGCTCCGAGCGGAGACGGCGCTGGAAGGATATGATGCCTCGACAGCGGAGGCGCGAGCGGCCGTCCGGGCCGTTCGTACAGCCCTTGCAGCACCGATACGGCAACTTGCCGAGAACGGGGGATATGCCGGCTCATTCGTCCTTTGGAAAATAGGCAATCTGGACCCGAGTATGGGGTTCGACGTGGTGACAGGGGAATGTCGTGACATGCTTGCGGCCGGAATCATTGATCCGGTTAGGAGCGTGTGCGCAGCATTGAGTAGTGCAGCGTCTATTTCCAGTTTGTTGATGACCGCAGAAGCCGCGATTACTGATTTAATCGACGCGGAGAATGCACACCCGTCCATGCTGACGGCGTGACGGCGACCTGAGAGCGCATTGTAGGCCCAGTTAGCCGGTCGGCGCCGGAATGGCCACAATTTGGAACGTCTGATGAACACAGCCTCCGCAATTGATTGTTGCATTGAAAATTGATTGTTGCATTGAATAGTGGGAGGTTCTGCTCGTTGGGACTTCAGTCGGCGTATCGACCTTGACCTGCCGATGGCCGCATGACGAAGAAAACTTCCCCACTTCCGGGGCGCGCGCAAACGATCGTTTATGCGCCATCCCAACCGCCCCAAGGAAAACAAGGCGATAGCCGTCGCAAAAAGCTGTTGCCAAATATAACCCAAAAGCAACAGAAAAATGCAGCATCTCCCACGCTGCTCGGCTATGCGCGCGTGTCCAAAGCTGAAGACCAGGATCCCGCCCCCCAGATCGAGGCCCTCGAAGCCGCCGGCTGCAAGCGCGTCTACGAGGAACGCGTCTCAGGCGGCCGCTGGGATCGTCCCGAACTCCATCGCCTACTCGACCGGCTCGGCCCCGGCGATGTCCTCACCGTCTGGAAACTCGACCGGCTGTCGCGCTCTCTCAAGGATCTGCTGCTCATCCTCGACAAGGTCGAGAAGGCCGGCGCCGGATTCCGATCGCTCACCGAAAACATAGACAGCACCACGGCTTCTGGCCGCATGATGATGCAGATGCTCGGCGCCTTCGCCGAATTCGAACGCGCCATGGTGCGCGAACGGACCCAGGCCGGCCTGCGCTCAGCACGAGCCCAGGGCCGTCGCGGCGGACGGCAACCCAAGCTCTCACCGCAGCAACAAGCCGAAGTGCGCGCCATGCTAATGGCAGGCCGCTCAGCCGCGGATGTCGCCCGGCTCTTCCGCGTTCATCGCGCAACAATCAGTCGTATCGTCAGCAATGCTGCGGTCGCCGCCCCGTGATCATCCAACAATGTTCACTAAACGTTCCAAATTGTGGCCATTCCGGCGGCGACCGGCTAACTGGGCCTTGTACAGACTTTTTGGAGAAGATCTTGGCAAAATCACCAATCGACATCGACAAAACGATCGAACACGCGTTGGCCTTGCGTCCATCGGCGACCCCGCAAGAGATTAGGCGCATGGTGCCACTTGCTGCGACCCTGCATGAGAACGATCTCGCAGCGCGAGTGCAGCGCCTGCGGTCTCGTATCCTCCGAAAAAGTGCAGAGCGACAGCGTTTAGTGACACGGACTGATTAGGATCTGTCCCCATTGCGTTGGTCAAGGCGTGTCTGATTCAACCTCGGTAGGAGGGCTTGGATCATGGCGGAGCGGTTCGAGGACCATCAGCGGATCAGCAGTACCGGCACTCTGACCGAGCGAATCAGTACGGTCGTAGTACTGCCGACAATAAGAGTCCTGAGCGGCGAGTGGCCATAAGCCCCCATCATCAGGATACCTCCAGGTGTTGCGGCAATGACATTAGCGATCACGTCCTCGGGCTTGCCACGGTCGAGTGTGGCAGTGACGTCGCGTCCGTCAAGCGCCACGAGTGCCTGGTCGAGGATTGCGCGATGCCGCGCGTCATCGGCTCCGGCGACAACAATATGGACCGGCAGGCCAGAAAACAGGGGCGAGTTGGCGCAGCGTTCGAGTGCGCGACCGGCGGCAGGACTGCCGTCATAGGCAAGTACGGCGTGCTTCGGTGGCTCAACGGCGCGAGAGGCAATGAGAATGGGCCTGGCGCTCGCGCGGACGACACGCTCGATTTTCGAGCCAATATGGGCGGTAGCGAATTCATGGCTGGCGCCGCGCTTGCCGATCACCACGATGCGAGCGGCCGCTTCACGCTCGAGGATAGTCTCGACAATACCACCATGGCGGTGGAGTTGCCGCACATCGTCGACACCGCAGGCCTGTAGCCGCTTTTTGCTGGCTGCGAGCAGCATACGGCCGCGCTCGACCTGAAGCCGTGCATCGGCTTCTTCCAGCCTGATGAGCTCCTCGAGCAGGCTAGACTTTACGCCGAGGCCGATTGCGCCCGACAAGTCATGGCGTTCAGCGACAGCATCCTTACGTTGCACGATGTGAAGCAGTTCTATCGGCAAGTTCAGTCGCCTGGCTGCCCAGGCAGCTAGATCGCAGACGCTGGCGGCATAGCCAGAGGCGTCGATCGCAGCAAGAATGGTCTCCATGCGCTCTCTCTCCCTAGTGTGCCGCGAGCAGCGCCTCGGCATCGGGCTTATCATGCACGCCGAATCGTTCGATCATCGAGGCAGACGCACTATTGAGTCCTACGACTTCAACTACCGTGCCTTCACGCCGAAAACGAATAACCGCTTTGTCGAGAACACCGACGCCAGTGATGTCCCAAAAATGCGCCGCCGTGAGATCAATAACCACGCGGTCGAGAACTTCCTTGAAATCGAACGCATCGGCAAAACGCTCGGCAGAAGCAAAGAAGATCTCGCCCTCGATGCGATAAGTACGGGTGCTCTGGTCACCCGAGATTGCCGACTCAACTGTAAACATGCGACGCACCTTGCTCGCGAAAAACAGCCCGGAAAGAACGACGCCGGCTACGACCCCCATGGCAAGGTTATTGCTCCATATGACGATAACCACCGTAGCAACCATCACGACCGAAGACTGCCAAGGGTGACCACGCACATCCTTAATCGAACGCCATGAGAAGGTTCCGATGGACACCATGATCATCACTGCCACAAGGCTCGGCATGGGAATGACCGATACTACTGGATGGAGCACAATGAGCAGGAACAGCAAGAACACGCCAGCGACAAGCGTCGAGAGCCGCGTCTTGCCCCCCGACTTCACGTTGATCACCGACTGCCCGATCATCCCGCAGCCGCCCATTGCCCCGAGAAAACCGGTGAGGAAGTTGGCGATGCCCTGACCGCGCATCTCGTGCGACTTGTTCGACGGTGTGTCAGTGAAATCATCGACGATCTGCGCGGTCAGCATCGACTCGAGCAACCCGACGGCCGCCATCGTCAGCGAATAGGGCATGATGATCCTGAGCGTCTCCCAGGTCAGCGGGACATGTGGCAGCGCAATCGTCGGTAAAGAGGTCGGCAGCTTACCCATTTCGCCAACGGTGTTGACGTGGATGCCGCCATAGACAGTGACCAGCGTCAGGATGATGATTGCGACGAGCGGCGATGGAACCGCCCTGGTGATGCGGGGGAACAGATATATGATCGCTAATCCCGCAGCGACCAAGACGTAAGTGACCGGCGTGACGTGGGTCAGCTGTGGCAACTGCGCCAGCAGGATCAGGATTGCAAGCGCGTTGACAAACCCGGTGACTACGGACCGCGACACGTAGTTCATTAGCAGGTCGAGCCGGAGTGCTCCCGCAATCAGCTGGAATACGCCCATCAGAATCGTTGCGGCGAACAGGTATTCGACGCCATGATCGTGAACGAGGGGGATAATCACGACGGCAACCGAGGCAGTAGCGGCCGATATCATTCCCTGCCGACCGCCGACAAAAGCGATGATTACCGCAATCGAGAATGAGGCATAGAGGCCGACGCGCGGATCCACGCCGGCGACAACCGAAAAGCCGATCGCTTCTGGAATCAGTGCCAGAGCCACTACGATGCCGGCGAGCACATCCGCGCGCGGATTGGAAAACCAGTCGCGTTTGATCGCGGCGGGATTAAGCATGATTTTTATTCTGTCTTGGTCGAGTATCCACCGCACAGGCAGGTACCTGACGGGACGTCGCATATAGCAACGCGATACAAGTGTTATCCCAGGGATAGGCGCCGGGCCGAGCCACCCAGCGAGCCGGGTCCGATGATGAATTCCCTCGTAATCCATATCCAGCAATGCTGCAAGTGCGAAGGTGTATAGCTGACAAATACGGCAACGATCATTGAAGCGAAGAGCGCCTATTGCACGTTTCTTGTCGCGTAAATTGTGAAATCCGCGACATCTCGCCCCTGCCCCGCAAAGCCCCTGCCTGCCTGGATATTTCTTGTCGCATATCGTTGTCGCGAGTAGTAGAATGCTTGCGACATGATTTGCGACAGGTGAACCCATGCCCAAGAAGCCTCCCGCCGGTCCGCTGATCGGCTACGCCCGTGTGTCCACCCAAGGTCAGGACCTCGCACATCAGCGGGCCACGCTGTGCGAAGCCAGCTGCACTCGGATTTTCGAGGAAAAGGTTAGCGGCGCGAAGCGTGACCGGCCTGAACTGGGGCGGCTGCTCGACCATCTGCGTGCCGGCGATGTGGTGACAGTCACACGCCTGGATCGCCTGGCCCGCTCCACCCGTGACCTGTTGGAGATCGCTGAGCGCATCAAGGAGGCCGGCGCGGGCTTGCGTTCCCTGGCCGAACCTTGGGCCGACACCACAACGCCGGCCGGGCGCATGGTTCTGACCGTGTTCGCCGGCATAGCCGACTTCGAGCGGTCCCTGATCGTGGAGCGCACCAGCGCCGGCCGGATCGCGGCCAAAGCGCGCGGCGTGCGTTTTGGTCCCCGCCCGTCCCTCGCGGCCGAGCAGATCGCCCATGCCCGCCAGCTCATCAAGGGGGAAGGCAAGCCCGTGGCCGAGGTTGCCCGCTTGCTGGGGGTCCATCGGGCCACGCTCTACCGAGCATTAGAGGCTCCGTCTGCCCGTGCTGGATAAATACATAAATGCTCTATTGAGCATTTACTTAAATGAGCTTGTGGGTTATATGCTCAAACGCACATACCCCACATGAGGCGGCCCGTATGCACGTTATCGCAGTTCTGAACCAAAAAGGGGGGGCCGGAAAAACCACCATCGCTACGCACTTGGCGCGCGCCCTACAGATAGGCGGTGCCGATGTGCTGCTGGTTGATTCCGACCCTCAAGGCAGCGCTCGTGATTGGGCTGCCGTGCGCGAGGACCAGCCGGTGCCGGTAGTCGGCATAGACCGCCCGACCATCGACCGCGACCTAAAAAGTATTGCCCGCAAGGATTTCGTCATCATTGATGGAGCGCCACAGGCGGCCGATCTGGCGGTGTCAGCAATCAAGGCAGCCACCTTTATCCTGATCCCGGTGCAGCCCTCTCCTTATGACATTTGGGCGACTGCCGAGCTGGTGGAACTGGTCAAGCAGCGTATCGAGGTCACGGACGGGAAGCTGCAAGCTGCCTTCGTCGTTTCGCGTGCAATCAAGGGCACCAAAATCGGAGCCGACGTCACGGGTGCTTTGGTTGACTATGGGCTGCCCGTTCTCGATGCCCGTATCACACAGCGGGTCAGTTACCCCGGCACAGCCGCCGTGGGAACCACGGTCCTAGATACCGAGCCAGATGGCGACGCCGCCCGTGAAGTTAGGGCGCTGGTTAATGAAATCACTCAGAAACTCAAATGAGTAATTGAGGAAAAAGTAGATATGAGTAATTCAACACTTCGAGCCGGCAGACCCAGCAGCGCCAAGAAGGTGACCAACCTTGCGGACCTGGCAGATAAAACCCCTACGGTGCGGGTCAACTTCGACTTGGATCGGGAAAAGCATGTTGGCCTGAAAATCCTAGCCGCGCGATCGGGCAAGAGTGTCACGGACATTCTGCGTGAACTGGTGGACCGTGAGCTGTCCACACATCCGAGCAATTAAGTGAATAATCAACTAATCATTTGAGGAAATGTATGGCCAGGAAAAGGCTGCCGAAGAACGAAGCGCCGGAAGGGGAGGGGAGGCAGGCCGCACCGCGCCTATCCTCCCGTTACACGGAAAAGCTCATCAACGCGGCCGTCGAAATTACCGATGCCCTTCCGACCGGAGACGACATCGCATTCATGCACTCGATCCTCTGCCAGATCGGATTGCCGCGGTCAGTGGTGAAGGGCGAACGGTTCGAGCGGCGCAGTGGCTCGGCGATCCTGGTTGTTCGTGCCGGCGAGGTGTTCAATGGCCGGGACATGATGCAGCAGCCTATTCCCTATGGCCCGATTCCGCGCCTGGCGTTGTCCTACATGACGACCTATGCCGTTCGGCATCGCACGGCGGAAATTCCCTTTGGCGACAGCGTGAATGAAGCGCTGCGGCTGTTGGGTATCGAGAAAAGCGGGCAGTCCTATCGCATGTTCCGCAAGCAGGTGTCGGCTTTGGCGGCTTGCCATCTTACGTTGGGCTTCAATGCTGGCGGGAAGGCCCGGACCTTTAAGGGCGAGCCAATCAAGCAGTTTGAGGCATGGCTGGCGGACGCCGAAGGACAGCGCACCTTATGGCCGTCAATGCTGACGCTCGGCACGGATTTCTATGCAACCTTGATCGAGCATCCGATCCCGCACGACGTGCGGGCGCTATGGGCGTTGCGGGGGTCCTCCTTGGCAATGGATGTTTACCTATACTTGGCCGCACGCCTATGGCGCATTCAGGGCAAGCCGGTGCGGCTGTTCTGGCATCAACTCCGTGACCAATTCGGCCAGGAATACCGAGGCAAAGATGCCGACAAGGATTTCAAGAAGGAATTCCGGCCTGCCTTGCTCCACGCGATGACCGTCTATCCCGCTGCCAAGGTGGACGTGATCGACGGGGGAGTCGTGCTCCATCCATCAGCCTCGGCAGTTCCCTACCGCCCGCCGCAGCGCCTTCAATAGCAGGACGTAGAGCTTGTGGAAAAGCCTGTTGATTCAGCCGCTTATCCAGTGATAATCGCCCCCCCCCAGCGGTGATAATCGCCCCCCCCCGAATCGGGGTTTAGCGGTGATAATCGCCCCCCCCCTAAATCCTATACGTTTTCCTATAGATTCTTGCCTGTAGTTGGCAGCCCGTTTCTGTGGGTAACTTGCGCGAGCACCTGGGCAACGAAAAGTCGAGAGAAAGGGCATTCCATTCATGGACCTTGCCGCGGGCAAGTTGAGCAAAGGGCTATTGAAAATGTAATGTAAATGCATTACCTATGATCACATGTATTTAGGAGGCGACACATGCCAGTGGTCGAGGAAATTTGCACCATCACGGCCAAAGGACAGACGACAGTGCCAAAGGCTGTACGGCAAGCACTTGGAGTTGGTTATGGCGGCCGTATTGCCTTCCGGGTGGAAGACGGCAGTGTCACCATTCATGCCTTGATGTCGAAAGACGAAAACGAAGATCCGGCGCTGTTGCCCTTCCTGAGCCTCTTGGTGGCCGATCTTACTGTCCGGCCCGCTGATGCCGTCCGCGCCATCACACCCGCTCTGGCGGCTCGCCTAGAGGCTCTGGGGGGCGAAATAGGGAAGGTCGACCCGGATGACCCAATCGAGGGCGAGGTAACGCTGTAGGCGCGCGTCAGGTGCTAGAGCGGCACGGCTGGCACCTTTATGCCCACCCCTTGTTTATGGATCAGCTAGAGCGGCTCCTGGCGAGCGTGGAGCGGGCCAGGCGATCCGACCCCGAGGGATGGCGAGGCAAGGCTGATGCTCGCCTTCTGGCGGCGCTACGAGCCTTGCTCCTGGACCGAATTCCCCGTGCCCCGCTGTCGCCGGAGTTTCGGCAGGGCAATACGCTGGGTAAGGAACGACGGCACTGGTTCCGGGCAAAGTTCGGCGGCAATCGATTCCGGCTGTTCTTTCGAGCCGACTCTCAAGCACAGGTGATTGTTTATGCCTGGGTCAATGATCGGAATACGCTGCGCAAGGCCGGCGCCGGGACCGACCCCTATGCGGTTTTTGCGCGCATGTTAGCGAGCGGCAATCCGCCTGATGACTGGCCGGCACTGTTCGCTGGCTCGCGGGACAATCTCTCGGAAGCTCTCCACAGTTTCGATAATGCTCCCGATGTGCCTCCCGACGATGGAGATGAAACGTCGGAAGCTGGAACGTAAT
>Ga0315298_1005609_pt1 | contig 17690 bp, 14 predicted proteins | sample WHS_1_MG_FD_203077 | JGI IMG/M metagenome (GOLD analysis project Ga0315298, IMG submission 203077) | Extremophilic microbial mat communities from Washburn Hot Springs, YNP, Wyoming, USA - WHS_1_MG | ecosystem: Environmental > Aquatic > Thermal springs > Hot (42-90C) | place: USA: Wyoming...
CAAATATAAATGATAATGCTGTAGCGGCTTTATATGCAAAAACTGCAGGAATAATATGTCCTTATGGTTATTCTATTGCAGCAGCTGAAAACGCTGCTCAAAACGGAGTGGAATTTATTTTTAATTCGGAAGTAATTGGAATAAAAAAAGATGAAGATTTGTTTGAAATTACAACAAAAGAAAAAAAATATTATTCAAAATATGTTATAAATGCAGCAGGTCTTTATTCTGATGCAATAAACAATTTATCTGGTGCAAAACCCTTTTCAGTTCATCCAAGAAAAGGAGAATATTTTATATTAGATAAGGATCAGGGTTACTTAGCAAAAACGGTTATATTTCAGGTACCAACAAGTATGGGGAAAGGAATATTAGTATCACCAACTGTTGATGGTAATTTGCTTATTGGTCCCACATCAGAAGATATCCAGGACAAAGAATTTAAAGCAACAACAAAAGAAGGTCTTGATAAAGCATTAAAGGGTGCTAAAAGAAGTGTAGATAAATTTGATATTAGAAAAACAATAACTCAGTTTACAGGGTTAAGATCAACACCTGATACAAAAGAAAAAGATTTTATAATAAAAGAATCAGAGATAAAAGGATTTATAAATGTGGCAGGCATTGAGTCACCAGGGTTTACAGCTGCACCTGCTATTGCAGAAATGGTAAGAGATATATTAAAAGATTCAGGAATTAAATTGATTGCAAAAAAAGATTTTAACCCTAAAAGAAGGCCTTTAATAAGATTTAATGAGCTTACAGATGAAGAAAGAAATAAACTTATAAAAAAAGATCCTTCATATGGCCGTATAATTTGCAGATGTGAAACCGTAACAGAAGGAGAAATAATAGATGCTATTAAAAGACCTATAGGAGCTAAGTCCATCGATGGTGTTAAAAGAAGAGTCCGTGCTGGTATGGGAAGGTGTCAAGGTGGATTTTGCGGACCAAGAGTATTAGAAATACTAGCAAAAGAGTATAAGATCAGTCCTTTAGAAGTTACTAAAAGTGGTGGAAAATCGAACATACTATCCGCTGATGCTAAAAGTTATCTTTTGGAAAGGGCTTCTAAAGTTATAAAGAAAGAGGTGCTTACTGATGCAAAATTATGATATTGTAATTATAGGAGGAGGCCCTGCTGGGCTAAGTGCTGCAGTCGAAGCTTATGAAAAGGGTATAACTAATATTATCATAATAGAAAGAGATAAATATTTAGGTGGTATCTTACAACAATGCATACACAATGGTTTTGGTTTGCAAGAATTTAAAGAAGAATTAACTGGCCCAGAGTATGCTCAGAAGTTTATAGATAAAGTAGAGGAATATGGTATAAAAGTAATGCTTGAATCAATGGTTTTAAATGTATCAAAAGATAGAATTTTAAAAATAGTAAATCCTTATGATGGTGTTTTAGATATAAAAGCAGAAGCCATAATTCTTGCAATGGGTTGTAGAGAAAGACCAAGAGGGGCAATATCAATTCCAGGTTCAAGACCTGCAGGTATTTTTACTGCAGGGGCAGCTCAAAGATATGTAAATATGGAAGGTTATCTTCCTGGTACAGAGGTAGTTATTTTAGGTTCTGGTGATATAGGATTAATTATGGCAAGACGTCTGACCTTAGAAGGTGCAAAAGTAAAAGCTGTTGTTGAGCTTATGCCATATTCCAGCGGTTTAACAAGAAATATTGTTCAATGCCTTGATGATTTTAATATTCCATTACTATTAAATCATACAGTTATTGAAATACATGGGAAAGAAAGAGTAGAGGGTGTAACAATAGCAGAAGTTAATGAAAAACGAGAACCAATTTCCGAAACAGAAAAATATATAAGTTGTGATACACTTATTTTATCAGTTGGATTAATACCGGAAAATGAATTATCGAAACAAGCGGGAGTTGAAATTGATAGTATAACCGGTGGACCAGTTGTAAATGAAATGCTTGAAACTAACATTCCTGGAATATTTGCATGCGGAAATGTTTTGCAAGTACACGATTTGGCTGACAATGTAAGTGAAGAAGCACGTTTAGCAGCTTCATCTGCTGTTAAATTTATAAAAGGCAATAAAGATCTTATTAAAAGTGATATTATTATACGTGCTGGTTATGGTATAAGATATGTTGTGCCACAAAAAATTAACATAGAAAACATTGAAGACAAAGTCAAATTCCGTATGAGACCAACAAATATATATACTAATAAAATTTTAACAGTAAGGACAAAAAATAAGTTATTATTAAAACAAAAAAAGCAGAGGTTAACACCAGGAGAAATGATAGAAATTAATATAAATAAAAAGATTTTAAATGATTTAGTAAAAGATGATGAAATAGTTTTTAGTGTCGAGGAGGGTTAATATGGAAATTAAAGAAATTACTTGCACAGTCTGCCCCTTAGGCTGTAAAATAAAAGTTGAAATAGAAGGAGGTGTTATAAAAAATATAAGTGGATATTCTTGTACTAGAGGACTTAAATATGCTACTGATGAGGTTACATTGCCAAAAAGAACTATAACTTCTAGTGTCAGAGCTAAGAATGGACAGCTGCCACTTCTTTCTGTGCGTACAAAGGAAGCAGTTCCTAAGAGCAAAACAGAAGAAATAATGTTAGAGCTTTCAAAAATTGAAGTTAAAGCACCTTTTAAAATAGGAGATGTAGTCGTTTCAAATATAGCAGGAACAGGAGTAGATGTTGTTGCAACAAGAAATTTGTATGAAAAATGAAATTTTGTGTGGTGATAAAAATGGGAGAAATAAGAGAAATGTTAATAGCTCCTGTAAGTATCCATTCACAAATAGCTGCACATATTGTACAAAGGGTTAATGCAATAAGTAAAAAAAACAATGTAAGTATTTTTTTAAAAAAATCAAAAGAAAATAGACTGGTACCAGCAAATAGTATGTTATCAATGATCACCTTTTTCGCTTCTCGGGGAGAAAATATAGAAATTATTATCGAGGGTAATAATATTGATAATGCTATAAAAGAATTTAAACTATTTTTTTATAAAGAATTAGGTAACGAAAAAGAAGAAAAAGGAACTTATGAATTATTAAAAAATGCTTCAACTGCTTATGAAAAAATATTTAATTCTATTGGCTCAGGTTTAGTGGTAACAGATGAAAATGGTATAATTACTATTTTTAATAAAGCTGCTGAAAGTATCACTGATATAAATATTAATTACGCTGTTGGAAAGAATATACAAGATATTATTCCCGATATAAGAATTAATGATGTATTAAAAACCGGCAAAGACGAATTTAATAAAAAATTGAAGATAGGTACAAATACGGTACTTACAAATATTACACCTATTTATGCTGATAATAAAATAGAGGGTTCTGTAATAGTGTTTTATGATTTTCCACAGATAGAATATTTGGAAAATGAATTAAAAAGGAATAGAAAGTTTGATAAAGCATTTGATTTAATAATAGGTAATAGTGGGAAATTAAAGGACGCTTTGACTATTGCCTCTAAAGCATCTGAAACAGATTCAAATGTTATTATAAGAGGAGAAAGTGGTACAGGTAAAGAATTAGTTGCAAATGCAATACATTATTCAAGTAAGAGGAAAGACAAACCTTTTATAAGAGTAAATTGTGCTGCAATCCCGACGACTCTTTTAGAAAGTGAATTATTTGGACATGAACGAGGAGCATTTACAGGCGCAGTTACACAAAAACTTGGAAAATTCGAACTTGCAGATGGTGGAACGATTTTTCTCGATGAAATAGGCGATTTTCCTATTGAAACACAAGTAAAACTTTTGAGAGTTATTCAAGAAAAAGAATTTGAAAGAGTAGGGGGAATAAAAACAATAAAAGTTGATGTTAGAATTATCGCTGCAACTAACAAAAATTTAGAAAAAGCAATTAAAGATGGATTATTTAGAGAAGATTTATATTACAGATTAAATGTTATACCAGTGCTTTTGCCACCATTAAGAGAACGTAGAGGAGATATACCCATATTAACAGAATATTTTATTAACAAGTTAAATAACAAACTGAACAAAAATGTAAAAAGAATAACTAAAAAAGCTATGCAAGCTCTGATATATTATGATTGGCCAGGCAATATAAGGGAGTTAGAAAATATTATTGAAAGATGTATTACTTTAAGTGATTCTGATTATATTGATTATGAAGATTTACCGTCATATATAAATAATGAAAAAACATTAGCAGAAGAAAATATTATATATCTTGGTGAAAATACTGATCTGTTAAAAATGGAAGAATATGAGTATAAAATAATAAAAGCTGCTTTGGAAAAGTATAAAAGTTTTAATAAAGCAGGAAAAGTTTTGGGTCTTACACATAAAACAATAGCTTCAAAAGCACGAAAGTACGGCATAGTTGATATTTAATACCAATGAAATTTGTTAATTGATACATTTTACCAAAGTAGCCTCTGAAGGCTACTTTTTAGCATTATTTTTTATATTTATATTTGGCATGTAAATTGCATTTAAAATTTAAATAAAAAAATATTTTTAAGGAGGTAAATAATGAAAAAGATAATTAATAATCCAGAAACAGTTGTAAAGGAAATGCTTGAAGGGCTTTTAAATGCACATTCTTCATATGTTAGAAAACTTGACAACACTGATGTAATCGTTAGGAAAAATGCGCCAATAGCTGGAAAAGTCGGGCTTGTTAGTGGTGGTGGCAGTGGACATGAGCCTGCCCATGCAGGTTATGTCGGATATGGGATGTTAGATGCAGCGTGCCCTGGAGCAGTTTTTACATCTCCTACTCCTGATCAAATTTATGAAGCTATAAAAGCAGTAAATTCAGACAAAGGAGTGTTATTAATAATTAAAAATTATACTGGAGATGTAATGAATTTTGAAATGGCAAAGGAAATGGCACAAATGGAAGGTATAGAAGTTGATGAAGTTATAGTAAATGATGATGTAGCAGTTGAGAATAGTACTTGGACACAAGGCAGACGTGGCATAGCAGGTACTGTTTTCGTTCATAAGATTGCGGGTGCTAAAGCTGAAAAAGGAGGAGATTTAAAAGAGGTAAAAAAAGTAGCTGAAAAAGTAATTGCAAATGTAAGATCTATGGGAATGGCAATTACTCCTTGTGTAGTTCCTGCAGCGGGCAAACCTAGTTTTACTCTGGCAGAAGATGAAATGGAAATAGGCATAGGAATTCACGGAGAACCTGGAACTCACAGAGAAAAATTAAAGACAGCAGATGAAATAGTTGAGCATTTAATGGACAAGATATTATTAGATTTGCCTTATAAACAAAATGATGAAGTTGCCGTAATGGTTAATGGATTAGGGGCAACTCCTTTAATGGAACTTTATATTATAAATAGAAAAGTTTCTAATATCTTAAAGGAAAAAGGAATAAGCGTATATAAAACTTATATAGGAGAGTATATGACATCATTAGAAATGGGCGGATTTTCAATTTCTCTTTTGAAGCTTGACAATGAGTTAAAAGAATTGCTAGATGAAAAGGCTGATACACCAGCATTTAAACAAGTGTAATTATTTTGGAGGTATAAAATGACTATAACTAAAAATGTTGTAATTAAAGTTCTTGATAAAATTATAGAAATAATAAAAGAAAATAAAGAATATTTAACAGAATTAGATTCTGCTATAGGAGATGCAGATCATGGAATAAATTTAGAAAGGGGATTTCAAGCAGTAAAAGACAAGTTAGCAACATTGACTGACAGTGCAGACATATCTACAATTTTAAAAACAGTAGGTATGACTTTAGTTTCAACAGTAGGTGGTGCTTCAGGGCCTCTTTATGGGACAGCTTTTATGAGAGCAGGTCAGGCTGTACAAGGTAAAGATGAATTAACAGAAGAAGATATTATAAAGATTTTTGAAGCGGCTCTAAATGGTATTAAAGAAAGAGGCAAAGCTGAAGCTGGCGATAAAACAATGATAGATGCAATAGAACCTGCATATAAAGCATTAATAGATGGGCTGAATAATAAAATAGAATTACCTGAAGCATTAAACAGAGCAGTAAATGCTGCAAAAGAAGGTATGGAATATACAAAAAGCATTTCTGCCAGAAAAGGTAGAGCAAGTTATCTAGGTGAGAGAAGCATTGGTCATCAGGATCCAGGAGCTACATCATCATATTTAATGATTAAAGCTTTTGCTGATGTAGCTAATTTATTATAAATTTGGAGGAAGAGATGGTTGGTATAGTGTTAGTTTCTCATTCAAGGCAAATAGTTGAAGGACTTTATGAACTTGTAAACCAAATGACTGGAGGTAAGGTAAGTATTGGAATTGCAGGCGGTACTGAAGATGGTAGATTAGGTACAGATGCTACAAAGATAATGAAAGAAATAGAAAAAATTGATAATAATGAAGGAGTTGTAATACTTGTCGATATAGGCAGTTCAGTTATGAGTGCTCAAATGGCAATTGAATTATTAGGTTCAGATTATGAAAATAAAGTTAAAATTGCTGATGCTCCTTTAATAGAAGGAGCAGTTGCAGCGAGTGTTGAAGCCTCTATTGGCAGTAATTTCAAAAGGGTATTAGAAGTAGCCGAACAGGCAAAAAATATAAATAAAATTTGACTTGATTTCCAATAAGTCTGGACAAAAACCAGACTTATTTTTTGTGTAGAATTTTTACTAAAAAGGTATTAAAATAATAAATAGGAGGTGATAATTACGAATGTGCAAAATATAGAAGATGTATACGATAACACTATAAAAAAGTTAATTGCTGAAGATGATTATTTAAATGCCTATTTATATGTATATCAACAGAAAAATGAAGTTAAAGATCTTGACAAAGAACTATTTTTTTATTTGATATTATGGCAGATTATTTTAGAATGTTATTTGGGGATTGAAGATGAAGCTAAAGAACATTTCTTATTTTTATATAAGGAGATAAAAATCAATTCTTCTAATATTGAACTTTTTATAAAAACTGTATTATTTACTGATACAATTGAAACATCACTAGAAACTGAAGGTCTATTTGAAACTTTGTATAATGTTGAAAAAGATAGTGAATGGATTAAATTCTATTTGATGATAATATCATACAGAAATAAAAGAAGAATTCCAGAAGTTTTTGAAGAATTATTAAATATGAAAGAACAAATTAATGATAAATGGCTTTTGGCAAAAGTACATTTATTATTAGCAGAAATTTACAGAGAAAAAGGTGAAGATAAATGGCTTAAAGAGCTAAAAATAGCTGAGGATCTAAACTCACGTGATTTATATCTTTTAAAATTAAAATTGAAATTTGGATTAATAAATAAAATGGAAATAAAAGATAAAAAGTTATACAGATATTTTCCTGAAAACAGTAGTTTAATTAATGAGATTTATAATCTTAAAACTAAAGACAAAAAAATTAAAGATTTTAAATTTTTTTGTGTGGGTGGTGGGAATATTGGTGCTAGCAGTTACTTAATTTCATATAAAGGAGTAAATATTTTATTAGATGCGGGTATTTTAATAAAAGAAGGAGAAACATATTATAATAATTATAGCGAATTGCCTTTTGACTTAAAAGATATAGATTTATTAATAATATCACATGCTCATCTGGATCACTGTGGAGGTATAATTAAATTGCTTAATGAGGGGATTTGTTGTCCTATAATTATGTCACAGGAAACAGCTGATATTTTACGTGCTATATTTTTTAGAACGAAGAAAGATTATGAGTTTAATTTAGATTATAGTGATATGAATTTAAAAGAAAGATTTGAAGATTTATTAGATACCGGTATACATAATAAATATTTTATAAAAAATAAAAAAGTAGAAGTTGATTTAAAATCTTCTGGTCATATTATTGGGGCAGTTGCTGTGTCTATAAATATTGATAGTCTTACTATATTTTATACAGGTGACTTTACATTAAAAGATATGGAGAGCAATAAAGGATTAAATCTTACAAACGATTTTACAGCAGATATATTGATAACAGAAGCTACATATGGTTATAATAGTAATTTTACGGTTAACAACAAATTTATTCATGACAAGCTTTTTTTGATGATGGTTGAAAAACTTATTCATAAAAATGGGATATTACTTTTACCTGTATATTCTATAGGTAAAGGTCAAGATTTATTATTACTAATAAAAAAAGTTTTCAGAAATTATATTTCTTTTAATATTTTTGTAGATGGTGATATAGCATTTTTTACAAAAATTTATGAAAAGTATTTTGGGAAAATTTATAGCAATGGAATTTTAGATGTTTCTGATAATTTTACTTATGAGAGCAAAAAAGAGTTTATAAGGAAAGAAGTTTCTCATGGCAAGTGTATGATTGTAGCCAGTTCAAGCAATTTAAAAGAAGGAAGCACATCTTTTATATATGCTAAAGAGATGTTAGATATTGCTAACAGTTCAATTTTACATTTAAATTTATCCAGTAAGGAATTTTTAGGATTAAAAAACCAGTACTTAGGTTTGGTTAATCATGGAAAATTACTGGATTTGTTAGAGGTTGTACTTAAAACAAACCCATCAAAAGTTTTTATTGTTCATAGAGGACATATTAATGACAATAGTACTAATATTAAAAAAATTTTAAGTGAAATAAGAGGATTGGAAATTTTTGAACCTGCAGATGGAGAAACAGTATATATAAATTAACTTTATATATTAAGGTGGTCTAATTTATGGAAACTTACATTGGTATTGATCTTGGCACTACAAATACAGTAGCAGCTATTTTGAATATTTCAGACAAAAACAATATAAATCCAGAGATTATAGATATTATCCAGTTTGATGTTGATTTTAAAGGACACATAACAGACAAAATTTTACCATCATATATTTATATAAATGAGTTTGGTACAAAATACATTGGGAAAGCTGCTAAATATATGAAAGATAAGCAATATGACAGAGTAATTTATAATAGTAAAAATTACATAGGTGATAATAATTATTTATGGAAAATAGATGACTTTGAGTATTCTCCTGAAGATATTGCTGCAATGCTTTTAAAAGAAATAAAGAAAAATATTGAAAATAAAATTAAAAGAGAAGTCAATAATGCGGTAATAACTGTACCAGCATCTTTTAATCATGATCAAATAACTGCCACAAAAAAAGCTGCAATTTTAGCAGGGTTTAAAGAGAACGAAATATATTTTATATCTGAGCCCACTGCCGCAATTTTAGATTTTATAAATAATGAGAAAAAACTTCCCCAAAAGGATAGAACTTTAGATTTTTCTTCCTGTAAAAAGGTTCTGGTTTTTGACCTTGGTGGTGGAACATGTGATGTATCAATTTTAAATATTTTAATTAAAGACATGGATTTTAAAGTGGAGGAATTAGCAATATCACCTCATACTCAATTAGGCGGTATTAATTTTGATTTGCGAGGGGTAGTCTATTTAATAAATAAGTTTTTGCGTGAAACCGGTTGTAATATAGACAGTATTTTTAAAAATGAAAATGATAAAAGAAAAATATATAGTATAATGGCTTCAGAGGTCGAAAAGGCAAGAATATTTTTTATGAGTCATAAAGGAGAAAATGATAATGTATTTTATTCTTTTATTGTTCCGGATTTTATAGATGGCAAAAGTACTCAATTTACTCTTACAAAAGTTGAATATATTGAATCAATTGAATCTTTGCTTAAATCAGAAGGTAATTTAGGATACAATATAATAGATCCGATAAAAGATACACTTAGTAAAGCAAATATGACGAATAAAGATATAGATAATATTTTTCTTGTCGGCGGAATGACACTTTATAAACCTATTTATTATACATTGGAAAAGTATTTTGGCAAAGCTCCTATTACAAATATAGATCCCATGTTTGCAGTTGCACGTGGTGCTGCGATTTATGATTATTATAACAGAGGAATAAATAAAAATAATAATAAAAATATTAAAATAGATCCTGTTGTTGCAGATAATATTTATATAGATGTAGAAAATGATTTGCCTTTTCTTATTGTAAAACAAGGGACAAGGGCACCTTTTGAGATAACATATAATAATGTTTTAAAAGTAAGTAATGCTACAGGTATGAAAATAGATATTTTTTCTGGGAGAAGTATATGGGATCCGAAAATGAAACGTCTGAAAAGTGGACAGGTATCTTTTTTAAATTTAGTTAAACCAGGCACACCAATTTCTCTGAATGTGAAATTTGATAAAAATCGTATTTTAAGTCTAAGTGCTTGGATAGAAAATTCAGAGGAATATAAATTAAATGTAACAATAGGAGAAGGTGAAGACAAATATGAGTATTAACTGGAAAGAGCTATTACTGGAAAATAAGGATAATTTTACCAATATACCTAAAGAAACCATTGATGAAAGTATGCATTTTCTTGGAGCGAAAAGGAAAATAGAAAAAAACAAAGTATTTAAAAGCAAAATTTTTAAATATTATATATCAGAATCTTATGCGAATATTTTAGGAGAAAAAATAAAAAAGATAAATTATGTTGATAAAAATATATTATATAATTTAGAAATGGATATAGTAGAATTTTCTAGGGAAATTCTAGAAGAAGGTCAAAATCCATTAGAAATAATTATATATGGGACAAAAGGTCTTAACTTAAATGATGAAGAAGTTTATAAAAGTATTATAAGAATATTAAAAAGTATTTCAAATAATAATGCTAATGCAAGGAAGGCACTTATATCTATTATAGAGGATTGGGAATGGGAGAATCAAGTAAAAATAGCTATAGAAGTTATAAAAAGCATAAAAGAATATGAAGCCTTTGATGCCCTGATAAAATTGTTAAATAATGATATATATAAAGAAAATGCAGCAATAGCTTTGATTGAGTTGGGAAAAGAAGATGCTATTGACCCTATTTTAGAAATGGTTAATCAACTTAATGGTTTTAATCCAAAGGAAAAAGATACTGCTTTTAAGATAATGATAAAACTTGCACAGCTTGGGGAAAAAGCAACAAAGAAAATTATCCAATGTTATTTAGACAATGAAAACAAAAGTCTTAATATTGTTTATTCTAATGTTATTTCCAGATTAAAAAATACTGCAGTTGAAACTATGGCGAACTTATTGTATGATAATACATACAGTCAAAAAGCAGCCATAACTTTAGGGAAAATGAGAACTGAGACTGCAATGATATATCTTAAAAAAGCTCTGTATGATCCTGCTATTTTAAATAAAGCGAACATAATAATAGGTTTGGGTTATACTAAAAATACAAATGCAATAAAACTTCTTATTGACATATTAAAGGATGATTTAAATTCTTTTGAGATTAAGAGCTGTGCAATCACATCCTTAGCTAATATTCAGGCTATTGAGATAAAGCCATTCATAGAGAAATTTATTGATGACAAAAATTTATCGGTACCAGCGTATTCTGCATTGGTACAATTAGGCGAAATAAAATATCTTAGCAATTTATTTTTATATATTGTAAAACCTGGTTTTAGTAATTTAGAAGTTGAAATTTCTATTAAAGAAATAAAAAGACTAAAAGGTCTTAAAATACCTGAAATTAATAAACAGATAACAGATGGTCTGATCTATATAATAAAAAATGATGAAGGGTATGCATTTATAAATACATTAAAAATAATAGAGACAAATATTGAAGATGAATTTATACAAGTTCTTATAGAAAAAATAAATAAGACACAAAAAGAAGAAATTCAATATTATATATATAAAATACTTGGTAAATATGCTGGTTTAGCTAAAAAGATTGTTGATGAACAGATTTTTATTGATGCGGTGGGAAGTAAAAGCACAAGGATAAAATATTTAGCACAAAGAATTATAGAAAATAATTATAAAGATAAAGATAAATTAATAAGTATTTGAGAAGGTGAGAAGATGTTTTTGTTTTGTAAAGATGATAGGCCAGTATATATAGAAATATTTTTATCAACCCTTCCTTATAATATTTTAATACAACCCTTTAAGGATAATATGAAACTTAGAAAAAAATTAGCAGGATTTAGACTTATAAAGGAATCAAGCCCTCCAGAAAAAATAATACCAATTTTATGTAATGAAATAATTAAAGGTAATTTTGATGGAAATAAGCTTATTGACGAATGGAAAAAAATATATCATGGCAAATGTGAGGAAATCCATTCTTTAGATTTTAAAAATTTAGAAGAAAGAACAAATGAATTATGCCGTATTTATACAAAAGAAATATTTATTTCCTGTTTATTAGTACACGAAAGTAACATCAATATACTTCAAATTTTAGATAAAGCATTAAAATATGAAGAAGAAGATATTAATAATTCAAATATGCAAAAAGAAATTGAATTAGACAAAGCAAACAAAACCATAAAAAGACTTTATAAGGAAATGGAAAAGTTAAAAGATAAATTGATTAAAGAAGAAAAAAAGAATATAATTGAATCAGAAAACTTTCAGGAAAAGTTAGATAAAAAGAATAAAGAAATTGATGCTTTAAATATGAAAATTTCTGAGCTATTAAAAGAAAAAGAAATTTTAGAAGCAAGATTTGATCATATTGGAGCAGAATTTGAAAAAAGAATCATAAGAATATTAGATAATAATTCTTCTAAAGAAAAAAATTTTGATAGTATAAGATTAGCTGTAAATAAAATGTTGACTGATATAAGACAAGATAGTATAGAGTTTAAAAATAGTATATATGAGATAAGAGAAATTTTAGAAGATTTAACGCAAAAAATAGAGAATATATATAGTAATAATAGTTCTATTAGTCAGGTGGCTGCTACAAGAATAGATCAGGTAAACAATTATTCGTTGGTAAAAGATTTATCTGATATGCTAAAGAACATGTAAATTTATGAGGTGATGTAATGCAACAAGATGATTTTCAATTATTAAAGGAAAATTTAAATGAGATAAAAAATGATAATAATCTTATGAAAAAATTTCTAAAAAATGTGTTTGAAAAAGAAAAAGAAATAATTTTCACAGTATCAATTCTCGAATTATTTAATGAATCAATATATTTATATTATGCTTTATTAAACAAGAAAGCTATTATATCATCTTTAAAATATGCTGATAAGAATTATGAATCAGAAATAGAAAAACTTAAAAACATCGTTGACAATATTAAATATTACAATGATATAGATTATAAAATCAAGGAAAATATCAAGGTACAACTTGAAATAGCTAAGGATTATTTTCAGGATGTTATTGAAGTATTGTATGGATATCATATAGAAGCTCATTATACTAACGATGTATTAATTGATAAGTCATGGGAATATACTGTTTCATCAGAGGCTAATGAAGAAGATTTTATTGAGAAAGTTAAAGATTTTATAAATGAAGTAGAAGATGAAAAAGAAGAAAGGATACAAGAGATTGTATCAAATGTGCCTTTTGTCATGTCTAAAAAAAGATTTTATGAATATTTAATGAAGGGTTTAAATAAAGAGTATTCTGATTATGATTCTCTTATAGAAAGAATGTTTGATATTGAAGAAAACTTTTATGGGAAACTTGTAGATGGATATGGAGATATTTTTGTAGAAATTTTTAAAGTTATTGAGTTTTTGCAAGCTTTAGATTTAAAATCTGCTACTTCAAAAGAAATTAATAATTATTTAAATATGAGTTTAAGCTTATTAAAGATTATTCAAAACTTACATGAAATATCTATTTCTTCTTTGAGAATAATTAATAGGCTTTTAGTATTATATTTGTCTGATTTGGATATAACTGATATTTTAGAGAAAGAGCCTTTTATTGTTGAATATTTGGATTTTTATTATGGCTTGTTAGAAAATCGTTTTTCAAACAAAGAAATAGAAGATAAATTAAAAAAGTGTGATAAGATAATATCAAGTTTATATTTTGATTTGTATAGATATAATGGATTATTAAATGAGATAGATTATTTAAATGTTGATATAGGTGAAGTTGTTGATGATGATATATTAAAAGAAATAGAGCTTTTATCAGAATATGAAAGTTTAATTAATGATGATAAAGACGAAATAAAAAAAGATAAGAACGGCAATAATGAAGAGGAAGGCTTAGATTCAACTATTATAGAAAGTGAAATAAGATATGTAATTTCCATAATAGATGAAATTTCCAGAGATATGAAAAATGATTATAGAAAAGTTCGTATGAAAAGGTTGATGGGTATTATACCAGTACCACAGGATTTTGATGATCAGATTTTAAATTATATTAAAAACTCAATTGCTTTTGATACTACTGAAAAGAAAAAAGCATCAATAATTGAAAATGTAAAGAAAAGAATGGAACTATATAAGGATTTAAAAGATGAAAAAAAAATATATGAAATACTTATAAAAAATGCGAAGGATGTAATATAGCTTATGAAAAATAAGTTTGTATTTGCATGTTTAAATTTTATAATGGTTTTAATTCTTGTTCTTTTTATATTTTTAGTTAATTTGCAGTATATTGCCTTTAATCCTGATTTTTATAGATCAGAGTTTATTAAATATGATGTTCAAGCCACTACAGGCATGGATATTAATGAGCTTATGAAAGTAACAGATAAAATACAAGGTTATCTATCAAATAAAGATAGCAACTTACAGATAAATATTAAGGCACATGGAGAAAATTCTGATTTTTTTAATTCCAGAGAATTATATCATATGGCTGATGTTAAATTATTGTTTATAAAGGGTTTTCTATTAAAAAACATATTAGGTTTTACCTTTATAGTATTATTTTTATTTATTTGGCTATTTTATAAAAAAACTTTAAATAATATGTTTAATACAATATATAAAGGAATGATATGGTTTTTCTTAATATCTGGTATTTTAGCTATTTTGATTTTTTTAAATTTTGATGACTTATTTATTAAATTTCATGAGTTGTTTTTTAATAATGATTTGTGGCAATTAGATGTTAATAAAGATAAGTTGATACAAATGCTGCCTGGAGGATTTTTTCAGGATGCTACTTTATTTACAATAAGAAATTCATTAATAACAATGCTTATAATAACGGGAGTATCTTATTTTTTAAAAGGATATATAACAAAAAAACCTTTATAATAAGGTTTTTTTGTTATATGCATACTTTACTATTTTCAATAAATATAGATTCAAATTCATCTTTTGATAATGTTTCCTTAGTTAAAAGTTTTTCAGCTATTGTTTCTATTTTTATCTTGTTTGTCATTAAAAGATTTTTTGCAACTTTATAGGAATTATCCATTATTTTATTAACCTCTTTTTCAATAACTTCATTTGATTTTATAATTCTAGAATCAAAAACTCTGTTTCCTAATTCACTCATTCCATAATTACATACCATTTGATAAGCAATATTTGTTGCTTCTTTTAAGTCATTTTCTGCTCCTGTTGATATTTCATTAAATATTAATTCTTCAGATGCTCTACCACCAAGAAGCATTATAATTTTATTTTTCAGTTCGGTTTTAGTTAGAAGGAATGTATCATCTTTTGGGAAGTTTAGCACATAGCCTAATGCTTCTCCTCTTGGTATAATAGAAATTTTTTCAACTGTATTTACGTTAAGTAATTTTGCTATTAAAGCATGACCGGCTTCATGATATGCAGCTATTATTTTTTCTTTTTCCATTACTGATTGATTTTTCTTTTTAAGTCCTGCTATTACACGTTCTAAAGCCTCATTAAACTCTTCATTTCCTATCTTATTTTTATTTTTGATTACTGCAATTATAGCTGCTTCATTACATATGGAGGCAAGATGAGCACCTGTCATACCATGGGTTTTTTTTGCGAGGTCATTTAAAGACACATTATTTTCTAAAGGTTTATTTTTTGTATGTACTTTCAATATTTCTAATCTGGCCTTAATATTTGGATTTCCTATATGTATTGTCCTATCAAATCTTCCAGGTCTTAATAAGGCTTCATCAAGCATATCCAATCGATTTGTAGCACCTATAATTATTATACCGTCATTACTATTAAAACCATCCATTTCTACTAAAAGCTGGTTTAAAGTCTGATCTTTTTCAGAGTTATTATCTGTATTTCTTTTTGTACCTACAGCATCTATTTCATCAATGAAAATAATACTTGGAGTACTTTTTTTAGCTTTTGCAAACAATGCTCTGATTCTACTTGCACCGACTCCAACATACTTTTCAACAAATTCTGAACCTGAAGCTGATATAAAAGTTGAATTTGTTTCTCCGGCTAAAGCAGTTGCAAGAAGTGTTTTACCTGTGCCTGGAGGGCCATAAAAAAGGATTCCTTTAGGTATTTTTGCTCCCATTTTATTATATTTTTCTGTATTTGTCATAAAGTCTATTATTATTTTAAGTTCATCTATTATTTCGTCAAGTCCAGCCACATCTCTAAATGTAATATTTGTTTTGGGTTTATTTGTATTATTCTTTGTAGTATTTGAATTATTATAGTTTGCAGGCATTAATTCAGTAGGTTTATTTTTAAATAATATATATCCTAATAATGATATTGTAATAAATGAAATTATTATCAAATCAATATTTGTGCGACTTTTGTTGAAACTGCTTACAAGTATATAAACTAAAGCAATATTTACAATAATAGACATAATGAAGATTAAATTGTGTATATATTTTTTCATTTTTTTCGCCCCCAAGATTGTTCTTAAACTAGTTTTTGCGTATGTACATAATTTATTCACATTGTTTTAGTGTATAAAATATATTTTTATAGGTAAAAATGTAAATTAGATGAATATATGGAGGGATTGTTTTGACAGGTTATATGGGAATTGATGTTGGATCAGTTAGTACCAATATTGCAATTATAAATGATGAAAATGAAGTTATAGATTCGATTTATATTAGAACTCAGGGACAGCCAATAAAAGCAGTACAGAATGCTTTAAAGCAAATAAAAGAAAGAGTAAATATAGAAATTTGTGGTGTAGGTACAACAGGTAGTGCAAGGCAGCTAACTGGTTTAATGGTGGGAGCAGACATTGTAAAAAATGAAATTACGGCTCATGCTATAGCAGCTTCATCAATAAAAAAAGATGTACACACAGTTTTAGAGATAGGAGGGCAAGATTCTAAAATAATTATTATGAATGACGGTATTGTAGTAGATTTTGCTATGAATACTGTATGTGCTGCAGGGACAGGATCTTTTTTAGATCAGCAGGCATATAGATTAAACATACCTATAGAAAATTTTGGTGATATTGCTTTAAAGTCAAAGAGCCCAGTCAGAATAGCAGGACGCTGTAGTGTTTTTGCTGAATCTGATATGATACACAAACAGCAGATGGGTTATTCTTTACCAGATATAATAAATGGACTATGTGATGCCTTAGTAAGGAATTATCTTAACAATGTTGGCAAAGGTAAAGATATAAAAGAACCTATAATTTTTCAAGGTGGAGTCGCTGCAAACAAAGGTATCAAAGCAGCATTTGAAAAGGCTCTTGGAATGAAAGTTTTTGTTCCTGAATATTATGGGGTAATGGGAGCTATTGGATCAGCAATATTGGCTAGAGAAGCTGTAAAGTCGAAAGGTTACACAGATTTTAAAGGTTTTGAAATAAGTGATTTTGAGTATAAAGCAGTTGGTTTTGAGTGCAATGGTTGTCCAAACAGATGCGAAGTTGTAGAATTTATAAAAGATAATGAAGTTATATCAAGATGGGGCGATAAATGTGGTAAATGGTCAAATAGCACAAATAAGAATATAAATTCAAATACAGCTAGTTAAT
>Ga0315298_1005611_pt1 | contig 17687 bp, 20 predicted proteins | sample WHS_1_MG_FD_203077 | JGI IMG/M metagenome (GOLD analysis project Ga0315298, IMG submission 203077) | Extremophilic microbial mat communities from Washburn Hot Springs, YNP, Wyoming, USA - WHS_1_MG | ecosystem: Environmental > Aquatic > Thermal springs > Hot (42-90C) | place: USA: Wyoming...
GCGATATTTTCTGCGGCATGAATGGCTTCTTCATGGGTGTCATGATCCGACGCCCATGTCGCCAGACGATCACCGTCGCCATCCTCACGCCGAACGTAGACTGAGTATATCGGCATGCATGACGGGGAGGATGTCAACAAGGTGTTTCTGGAGAAGCAACCCCGGCGCCTGGAGCGCATTCTTGCCCAGGTAAAAACGTCGCTCAAGGATGCGGCAGCCGTCAACAGCACGCGACGGGCGCTGTTCGAAGCGCTCAAGGGAGTCAGGTTGCAGATCGAGACGGGGTCAGGCGGCAGGACGAAGTGGAATCGCAGTCGTCTGGGCATTCCCAAGACCCATGCGCTCGATGCGGCATGCGCCGGACAAGTGGATTCCGTTAAAGGCTGGCAGAAACCGGCACTTTCCATCAAGGCGACAGGGCGCGGCAGTTATCAGCGCACGCGGCTGGACAAATATGGCTTTCCGCGTGGATTTCTGATGCGGCAAAAGTCGGTTCACGGCTTTCAAACCGGGGATCGAGTCAAGGCCGTAGTGCCCAACGGAAAAAAGACCGGAACCCATACAGGGCGGGTTGCTGTTCGCGCCTCCGGCAGCTTCAACATTCAAACCGCAGCAGGTGTTGCACAGGGAATATCCCATAAGCACTGCAAAGTCATTCAGCGCGCAGACGGATATGGTTATTCAACCGTGGCAAACATGGAGAGTGAACAGGTACGCCACAAAGCAAGGACGCCTCAAGCGTCCGCGCTCTACCTCCCCGGCCTAAACGCCGAGGTTTCACGCGCATACTCATGATGTTCACCAGAAAGCTCCCTCGCGCCGTCGCAGCTTTGCTTTTGTTCATGGCGCTTCCGCTCGCTCATGCTACCGTCACCGGGCAACTCGATACGCAAAGCATCGCCGCGAGCGCCAGTTCTACCACCTCCGAATGGTCGGGAATGGGGCTGCTGCAGAAGGTGTTCGGCGGAATCGTAACGAATCCTTTGAATCCCTCTTCGAGCGATAGCGCGAGCTCGATTCTCGGCGAGGTGTTCGCGGTGCTGAATGCTTCCCTGCTCGCCATCGGGTCTATCTGGATGATGTACACCATCTCATCCGGCGTCGCGCAGACCGCGCACGAGGGCGAGCTGATGGGCCGGCGCTATTCTACTCTCTGGACGCCGATTCGGATGATCAGCGGTACGGTTGGCATCGTGCCGGTTTTTCACGGATGGTCCCTCGCCCAGCTCATCATGCTCTGGTTTTCGATGCTCAGCGTCGGCATCGCGAACATGGGATGGGACCAGGGAGCCGACTTTCTTGCGAACGGCGGCGATCTGGTTGTTCAGGCGGTGCCCTCGCAAAATATACAGCAGGTAGCCGAGGCGGTGTTCGATGCGAGTCTTTGTGTCGAAGCGAACAATGCAGGGATCTCGATCTCGAACGCATTGCGAGCGAATGACCCCCTGTCGCAGCCGGAGACCGGGCAGTACGGCGGACAGGCTACTCAAGATGGATCAGGGTACCAGTGGGGATTCCTGCAGGCAAACGGCGGGTATGGCGACGCGAGCTGCGGGTCTGTACAGTTTCCGTCGGCAGGCACCTCTCTTTCGGCTGGCTCTGGCGGATTCCTGGGTTCTGCAGGAAACTTCATCGGCGGACAGGCTGTTTCCGTCGAGAATGCGGCTCGCAATGCGGCGATGGTTGCATTTCAAAATCTGGCGCAATCCGCCGATCAGGCGGCGAACAATCTCGTTCACTCCATCGTCGCTGCGCAGGCTGCGAATTTGAGTACGTTAGGGCTTGCAAAGGCGATTCCAGTTGATTACAAGGCTTCTGTGATCGAGAGCCTGGCGATTGCGTATCAGCATGATCTTGAGTCAGGAATTGCTCAGTCATCGGCGGCATCGAATTCCGGCGCCTACGCATCCGAGCAGATGGTGCAGAACGTGAAGGCTACATCTCAATCAATCGGCTTCACCAGCGCGGGCGCGTGGTTTACCACGCTCGCCGGTCTGTCGACTGCGATGGAGCATGCGATGACTGCGAGTGTTTCGGTCGGATCATCCCCGCAGCCGGTCGCCTCGTTCCAGTACGGAAGCTACGTTTACGGCCCGGCGCTGAGGGACAAGGCGTTCATTGACGCCGCGAATGCCGGGGCTTCGTCCCAGGCTCCCGGTTCGACGACTGCCAATATGGCTCCTGCCGACCCTGCAAGTTCTTGGATTGGAAGCAAGATCCATGAAATTGCGATGAAGATGTGCCCGACCGGGACGGCGATGAACAACGCCGCCGGGGTCTCCGGGGTATCGAGCGCCGGGCAGTGCATCGTGGAAGGGCTTGTCGGTTCGTCCGGGCCTGGCGCGAACAGCTCCGCGCTGATCCGGATGAAAGATGCGGGCGACTATATTGTAGGGATTTCTGCAATAGGGGTTACAGCACTTGGCGGCGTATCCGGGTCGGAGAGCGCAATTCATGGGTTTTTCGGCTCGATTGCGAGGAAAGCGGCAAGCGTGGCAACATTGGGCACTTCGGACGCGGTGATTGGCGCAGCCGAGGGTGCGGCGAAGGTATGGGTCACCATTTTGATGACGGCTTTGTCCGTCGTAATGGGGTTGGGGTTCATGCTGTCGATTTACCTGCCGATGATCCCGTTCATTGTGTGGATTGCCGGGATCGCTACCTGGCTCGCGGTCGTCGTCGAAGCCGTGGTTGGTGCGCCCCTATGGGCTTTCGCGCACATGGACGCGGAGGGCGAAGGCATGGGGCAGCGCACGACCTATGGCTATCTTTTTGTGCTCAATGTGCTTTTCAGGCCATTCCTGATGGTCGTCGGACTGATCCTGGCGGCGGTGCTGATCCAGGTCATCGGCGGGCTGTTTCTCTACCTTTTCCCGATGGCGATGTCATCGGTTCAAGTCGATTCTGTCACGGGCCTGCTTTCAATCTGCGGATTCATCGGAGTGTACGTTTCAGGCTGCCTTGCGATCGTGAACACCGGGGTGAACATGATAACGATGGTGCCGAACAATGTGTTGAACTGGATCGGCGGAGCGGCGGGGATTCAGTTGGGAGAAGGGATGCAGCAGCATACCCAGGGCGCCGCCAGCGGGTTGTCCGGCGCAGGCGGCGTGGCGGGTCAGGTGATGAAGGGTGTGGCGGATGAGCGGACGAAGGCGGCTCAGGCAGCGAGCGCCCTCAAGGGCGCGGACAAGGCTGGTGACACAAAAGAGAAAAGTTAATCCGTCTTTGTTTCAGCGGCCTTCTTTTCTGCTCTTGCGACAAGTTCCTTGTTGTCGATAAGCTTGTAGTATTTATCCCCCAACGCATCGACAGCTTCCTGATTGGCAAGTGGGTTGGTGGGATCGACCCGGGCGAGTTCGGCGATCACGTCGGCCTCGGCCATGCGCTCCGCATCCAGCGAAGCCCTGAGATTGATGGCGTACTGCCTCCACTTCTTCAGAACCCCGATGGTTCCAAGGTGATCCTGAAACTCCCTGTTCGCGGCGTTGTTCCCGTTTGCCTGACCGAACATCATTCCCGTGAAAAATTCCATGCCCATATTCATCTCCTTTGTTGTTGACGGCGTGCGTCTATGTATGGTAGAATTATACCGAATTTCGGGCTGCCTGTCAAGTGGGTTGTGAGGCATCGGGCGGGTTCCAGCACCGCCGCAGGCGGCATAAATGGGCGAGGACTTTTTCATATCGTGCTTGAAGTAATCAGGGCTCTCAACAAGATCAAGGCTGCTGGCGTAATCAGCGACTACGCCATTGGCGGCGCGATAGCGGCTTCTTTTTACCGGATTGCGCGAAAAGCCCCGTCGTTTAGGGCGGGGATGAATAGCGCGGATGCCGAAGGCGTCCATCTTAGTTTCCTATAGTGGTGTTTGCTGTTGCTCGATATATTGCTTGATGATGCCAATTGGCGCACCACCACATGAAGAGGCAAAGTACGATGGCGACCACAACACATTTTTCCAGTATCGTTTTTTCAGGTCTGTCCGCTCTTTGCGTAACAACCGGCTGGACACGCCTTTCAGACTGTTCACCAGCACAGACACCGCCAGCTTGGGCGGGTATTCCACCAGCAGATGCACATGGTTGTCTTCGCCATCCATTTCAATAAGGGATGCCTCCATGTCTTCGCATACCTTGCCGAACATCCGGCGCATCCGGTCTATGGCATCACCATCAAACACCTTGCGGCGATATTTCGCCACAAAGACCAAATGGACGTGCATCTTGAATACGCAGTGCCGCCCGTGTCGAATCTCATTGTCTTTTTCCATAGACCAAGTATAATTCAGGCATGAAACGCTTGCAAGCATTCAAATTCGAGTTAAAGCCCAACGGTGAACAAGCACGCTCCATGCGTCGCTTCGCCGGGTCATGTCGCTTTGTATTCAACAAGGCACTTGCAATGCAGAAGACCATCTACGAGGGTGGCGAAAAGAAGCTGGGCTATGCCGGGTTGTGCAAAGAACTCACCACCTGGAAAACTCAACCGGAAACCGCTTGGCTCAAAGAAACCCATTCGCAGGTTTTGCAGCAATCGCTCAAAGACCTTGAGCGTGCCTACAAAAACTTTTTCGATAAACGTGCCGATTTCCCACGGTTCAAGAAAAAAGGTATGGGCGACAGCTTTCGTTTTCCGCAAGGATGCAAGCTAGACCAGGCCAATAGCCGCGTGTTTCTGCCAAAGCTGGGTTGGCTCAAATACCGCAACAGCCGGGACGTGCTGGGGGCTGTGAGCAACATCACGGTGTCGGCCAACGGCGGCAAGTGGTTTGTGAGTATCCAGACCGAGCGCGAGGTTGAGCAGCCGGTGCATCCGGCCACCAGCATCATCGGCATAGACGTGGGTATCACGCGCTTTGCTACCCTGTCCGATGGTAGCCACATCGAACCGCTCAACCCCTTCAGGAAACACCAGCAAAGGCTTGCACGCTACCAGCGTGCCATGTCTCGCAAAACGAAGTTCAGCAGCAACTGGAAGAAGGCGAAAGCCCGTTTCCAGAAGATTCACACGCGCATCGCCAATGTCCGCCGCGACTTCCTGCACAAGACCACGACCACAATCAGCAAAAACCACGCGATTGTGTGCATCGAGGACTTGCAGGTACGGAATATGTCCAAGTCCGCAGCAGGCAGCAGCGATTCGCCAGGGCGTAACGTCAAGGCCAAATCTGGCTTGAACAAGTCCATTCTCGATCAGGGGTGGTTTGAGTTCAGGCGGCAACTGGAATACAAACAGGTTTGGCTGGGCGGCGATGTGCTGGCGGTTCCCGCACGCAACACCAGCCGGACGTGTCCGGCCTGCGGCCATGTGTCGGCAGATAATCGCCAGACACAAGCCAAGTTCGCGTGTGTGGAATGCGGCTATGAGAATAACGCCGATATGGTCGGCGCTATCAATGTTTTAGAGCGAGGGCATCGCTTGTTAGCCTGTGGAGAATTGGCGCAGTCAGGCCGTTCCGTGAAGCAGGAACCCGCCGAAGCGACTACGCAAGAGCTTGCTCATGCGTAGCGCCGTAGGAATCTCCGGCATTCATGCCGGGGAGGACGTCAATCTCGCGGCGGCGGTTCTGGCTCGTTTTCGCAGGCAATCACGATCGCCGCGGCTATGAATTCTGGCAACGAAACTGGATACCGCAGCCACAATTCTGCCTGGTAGCCGATCGATTCGCCGATTTCATTAGCTTCATCTTGCAGGAGCCGCATCGCGGCCTCGATTTCGGCTGTTTCGACCAGGATGTCGAGGGTGTTTCCGGATGTGTAATAAGTATATTCGCATCCGGAAACACCTTTCAGCTTCGCCCATGCCTCATGCCGAATTGTTGGGAGTCCCATGGCTGTGAGTGCAGAATTGACCGATCTGATGCTCACCTGCCTGTCGGCCTGCCTGATGGCTTCTGCCGCGATCTGCGCGCGTTTTTGCTGGTCATTTTGAAGATCGGCACGGTATCCAGAAAGCGACCGGAATTCGCCTTTTTGAATTTCATCGATCTCTAGTCCGAGGCAGGCGTGCGTTAGCGTCACAAGCTTGGCGGTTGCTCAAGACGCATCGCGGCTGCTTCAATTTCGACTTCGCGCGCCAAAGCAACTGCGTCTTGCAAGTTCAGCTTTAGCATGTCTTGCCCACCTACATACCCAGCCAGAGCGCTTGTGGCTCGCCGCTCGATATCGTCCGCGTTCGTCAACCCAAGCCGAACCAGGGCGGCGATATCCTCCTTGTCGTTTTCAGCAAATCGGTCGATCTTGCCGTCAGCAAGATCGCCCGGCGACAGAACGTGGACGCGAATCTGGTCTGCGCCAAGATCTACCGGGATGGCGTCATCCATGTAATCTTCGTGCATGAGCGCAAAAGTCGAGTTATAGTTGGTGTCGAGATAGACGACCTGTTGAGAGCCGTCTTCCAGCGTCACTTCGACCATCAGATCGCCAGGAAGGAAAATGCGTCCACGAAACTCTGCGTCAACATCGGTCGTGACGCGGTTTGCCGTGTAAAGATGGACGGCCATCCCCCCGGCGAGGTAGGCATTTATCGGGCTGCGCAAAGAAAGCCGCTTCTCAAGTTGCCTGAACAGATCCTGGAGTCCGAGCGCCAATGCCGTGCGAGTGTGAAACTTTTCCTTCACGATTAATCCCCCTTGAGTCGGTGACTCAGCATATCACGCAAGCGGGGGAGGTTTGCAACCCACCCTCTCCGGACAACATCCTGCGACTGCAATTTTTCGTCTGGATGCGAAGCGAAATATTCTTCACTCAGTCGCATCAGGCACATCGATTCTGATGGGAACCTTGGGCGCAATACCATTGCGGACAAACAGAATACATTGGCTTCGCGCTGGTTCTGCGCGGCCCGGACTTCGCCCCTGGCGGCGGCGCGGCAACGATCGAGGAGCGCGGCTTCAGCGTCCCTTGCACCCAGTCTAAGTTCCATTGCTTTCACCTCCCTTGCCAAAGCCATGCCAAATGCTAATATTTTGGCGAAAGACTATTTTCGTGGTTCGAGATCGCTTCAACTAAAAACGAAACTGATTCCCGGATTTTTTTCGCCTGGTGATGATTTCCCATGGCGAGTTCAATCGAATACGGTCCCTTCAGCACTTTTTCGAGCAGGTTCAGGTGATCTTGCGTCGAATATCTGCAATAGATTCCCGCGTCAAATCCGAGGTGCCGAGCGCAAAGCGCGATGCGGATCACGTCTTTTGCGTCCTTCTCTCCTTTCGAGCTTCCCTGCCTGTCCAGAAAAGCTTCCAGCTTGAGCGCAAGCAAATGAGGAAGCGATGCGACACGGAATCCGTTATATGCGACTGCGTTTGCCGCTACATCGGAGTAAGGGGCAATTAACGACGAATGATGTTCTGTGTAAATATCGAACTCGAATCCCTTCTTTTTGATCTGATGTTTCGACAGCCGGGAATTTTGCACCACCTCCTCTGCGTCCCTCAAGTCGGACATGGAGGGGATCGAGATGTAAAAATCTCCGTCATGCGTAAATTCCGCCAATTGAGAAACAAGTTGCTCGTTCGTGTTCACGCAATGCATATACACGGCGATACCGCCAATATATACAATGTCCGGGTAAGTTTCGGACAGCTTGAAGCATTCGCCCATCAAGCTCGAAAATTCATTTTTGTCCATCGTTTTCCTTTACATGTTCACTGTATATCGTTATAATAACGATTTATTGCACAATGTCAACTGAAAAATGTCCACCCCCCTCTTTTACCCGCAGCCGAAATATGTTGCCGCAATCAGGCGCGAAGGGGCGCTGCTCACGATCGACGATTTGTGTCGCGAGAATGGGATACCCTGCAGGCTTACCGGGCGCGGCTCACAAAGAGAGGTGATGATTGTCGATGCGCCGGAGCCGTTCATCGAAGTTGAGCCATTCGGCGGCGCGGTGAAAATCGGTGTTCCGAAAAAATTTTCAGGAAAACTTTCGCGCAAGTATGCCCTGGCTGCCATGGCATACAGCGTATTCGATCTGGCGGCCAGGGAGTCTGTGAGGGGTAACCGGGATTTTTGCGACATCATGATTATTGGGCGCCCTCGCCAGGGGCGCGCGAAAACCAATGCCGAGCGGCAAAGAAAGTTTCGCGGAAAGGCTGCTAACCTTTAGGGGTGAACGAATTTTGTTCCTCTTCTAGTATAACTCTTGAGCGAGAGATATTCCGGCGCCTAAACAACAGCCGCTGGCCCGCTTGTGAGATCGGACATTTCTTCCGGGACATCTGCATTCCTGGACGATATTGCGCCTTCGCGCCACGATGAAGTCAGGATGAATTTTTCCGCTTCGCCGATTCTCACGATATCTTCCGGGAAAATTGCCGCGTCATGGTCGATAAAGTATCCGCCGTCATCCACGACCCAGGCTTCGATGAATCGATCTTCCTGGTGGAAGACTTTTTTGGGGATGATGTACTCAGCCTCTTCGCCGGCTGCGTGTCGCCTGACATAAACAAGGTCGCGTCTTGCCGCCATGCGGAGATCGATTCCATCCAGATAAAGCATTGTATCCAACATGCGCGCTCCTGTTGACTTTCGTTTCCATGATTCCGTATAATTATATCATACAGCATTTCTTAAGCGAAAGCTTCGTTAATGAGACCGCAGCCATCATCAAAAGATCTTCTCGAATCAAGGATCGGAAAGCTTGCCATGTCGATCGCTGCCGGTATGGAAAGAAAAGCGCATCCGATTCCTACCGGCGATACGGAGGCTGACGCGGAAATGCAGTTGGCGGTCAGGGCGCGCGTGAAATCCTTGACGGATACCTTGTCAGCGATGAGTCCCGAGCAAAGGCTCTCATGTATCGAGGACACAGTCAGGATTGCCAAGTCGGTGAACATCGAAATCATGTCCGACATCATCAGGTGGGCATCGTTGATTGCCGAAAAATCTCCGGGCGAAGAAAAGATTCTTGAGGAAATGCTGTCCGATCCGGTGATTGCGGAACGGATGTCTCATGTTGCCAGGGTTGCCGAGGTGGGGTTCGCTTTGTCGGATTTTTCCTTGTCCAGAATTGGGGCCGGAATTGCCGGCGTGAAAAACAGAATTTATGAAATAGGATTTGGAGGATTTGATGAGTAAAGAAGGCACGGGTTCCGGAGCCATGAGCCGGGCCGGCATGACCCTCAACCCGTTTGGCGCGCTGCTGAGGGCTGGAAGAGCGGCCAGGAGCGCGGTCGGTGAGCTGTCCGTGTCGGCAAGGTATCTGAAAGACGAGCTCGTGAATGGCGTCAAAGCGAAGACGGAAGGCGAGGAGCTTACGTCCGAGTACATCGAAATCGCAGCCAGGGTTCAGCCGGAGGCGTGGCGACAAATTTCTGCCATGCACCGACAGGCTGCGGTATGGCTGCTTGCCTGCTCTTTGGTGATTTTCATATCGGTGGCGACATCTGTTGCTTTCGGCTACCTGTTTGCTGTCCCTGCGATTTTCCCGTGCATGTCCGTCTATTTTTTCGCGGCTCGTCGCGCCTGGTTGAGTCATATTGCCTCGTCTTCCGCTGACAGCGCGCTCAAGTTCAATGAATTCCTGCGCAAATACGGCATATTCGGCTGGGTAGGACGATTGTTCGTGGCGGGTGTTTAGGGTGCCGTTTGTGCATGCGGCGCCTCCGCCGCCATTTCCGGAGGAAACGCTGGTTTGTGTTAGGGCTGCGGCAAATGAATTTGCGGTTTCCCCGGTCGCGCTTTTGTCAATCCTGAAGGTCGAGGGCGGCAAAGCCGGCGAGGTTCATCAGAACCGGAACGGAACGGTTGATTACGGGGTAATGCAGGTGAATTCCTTGTGGATTTCAAGTTTATCCGGAAAGAGGAGGAGCGACGGTTCTGCGGGCGACGCGCTGCGCGTTGGTTCAGCCGGGGTTGCGACGAGGTTGCTGAGAAACGACGACTGTTACAACATCAGGGTCGGGGCATGGATTCTTTCCAGGAACATGCACCGCATTACGACGTCTCCGACTGCATGGTGGCAGGCGGTTGCCCGGTATCACAGCAAGAGCAGGCTGAAAAACATTGCGTATGCGCGGCGGCTCGAAACCATCGCGACTCGTGACATTATTTTTTCGGGGTGGTGGTGATGGCGAAAAAAGGCGGGCCGGAAAGTTCAATGGGATTGATGCATTTTGTCGCGCTCGGCGCAGGATTTTGCATTGTTCTGATGGCTGCACTATGGCACTTCGAGCAAAGAGCCATAGTGGTTGCCGTGATGCATTACTGCTACTGGATAGTCTGGCCTTGGGCCAAGCTGGCGGACTTGATCGGGTGGAATTCGGCTCCTCCGATCAAGACGATCAGAAGTATTGTCGAGGTGGCGTCGAGGTCTGACGAAGCTGCCCCGGGACTGCTTCTGGTTGCCCTGAACAAGGCCGGTCTTTATACGCTCCCTCTGTTGTATTTTCCTGTTGCAGCCGGATTTGCCGCAATGCGGCATCCTTATGTGAAGTGCAGAACGATTCACAACACATGGTCGCTGATTGAGGCACAGGCAAAATTCAATCCCAATATTGTTCCCGTCGTTCGATTTGAAAACTACTGGAAAAAAGGGAATCCTCGCAACAAGAACATTACTCGCGCCGTGCAGCCCGATGAGTTTGCGAAAAAACATGGTCTTGTCAATGAATCCGGAGCGGAATTGTCCCTGAACATAGAAAAAACTGCGGAACTGTTTTCCCGTCAGGTTGGCGAGAAGTTCAATCCGTCCAAGGTGCCGTCCTATTACAAGTCTTTGGCTGGCGTGTTCATGGTTCGCATCTGCGAACGAAGCGAGAGCGGGCGTAAAAAAGCCAAGGAGATATTGGATTCGATCAACCTGTCGTGCGATCCGGAAAAGAAACTCAGCTTTGATTTCAGTTTCGGGAAGAAAGAGTTTTCCGAGTATTTGAAAAAAAAGGAGATTCGCGAAATACTTGCCGCCCACCCTTATTCGACCACATTCCTGATCGCGCTTCTGCGTGAAGCCAGAAAAGACGGGAAAATCCCATGCTCGGACTTCATTTGGCTGAAGATGCTGAATCGCCCATTATTTTATGCGCTCAATGCGGTTTCTCCGGAGGTGATCGCCAGCGCCATGACTGAGGCCGCAGGCCCGTGGGCGCAATATCTGGCCGAGCTGACGGCACAGGAAAGCGGAATGTATCTCGAAGAGATTCACATCGATGAGGCGATTCCCGCTTTCGAGCAGCGTTTGTTTGAACTTGGAACCATCACCAGGCGGCATTTTTTTAATTCATGAAAGAGGATGTGGACGTGAGCGATAAAAACGGGAATGACAGAATTCACCTTGAAATCGGAATCGATATTGACCGCAAATCGTTTCTCGATGCTGTTTATCGGGCAAAACGCTCTTCGAGAATGGATGCTCGCTCAAAAGAAAGTCTTGCGATATTCCTCGACGCAGCCTGCGCCCGGGCTGCCTGCTCTGGCGGGGAGGAAGCCTCAGTATCTCTCGATGACGAGGATGTGCACCCTCCCCTTCCTCGCTGGCATGACGTGAGCCTTCCACAATTCGATTCGCGGAAAGCGGCTCGCTATTTTGCCTTTGGAATTGTATCAATACTGGCTATATTCGGGCTGTTTTCGCTGGGGTCGCTGTTTTTCATGAAATCGCCTTCGCATCAAATTTCTGCTGCGCAAGCTCAGCTTCAACCAGGGCGGAATGACATTCCCGGATTCAGCGCGCCGGGAACTCAGCCAGCGATGCAGCCTGCGATGCAGCCTGTTTCTCCGGGCGTGCAGCAGCAACAGTCCGTTACGGCAGATGCGCACCCGGATGAGGATCTTGTTGTTCATATGGGGGCAAGCCATGCCGACAAGGCGCGTACCTTGTACGTGTTCACCGATCCGCATTGTCCGTTCTGCATGAGAATTGAACCTGTGATCGAGAAGCTTGCGTCGGAAGGTTATGAGGTCACCATTTTCCCTACGCCGATCAAGGGGGCGGAATCCGAGCGGATCGTGAGGGGCATTGCGTGCTCGAAGGACAAACTGGCTGCGTGGCGCGACGGGATCGGCGATCAGCATTTGTCCGCGCCGGATAGTTGCGCTGCCGCAGACAGCGCGGTTTCCAGGGCAATCGGATTGTTCACGGCTTATGGTTTCGGTGGCACTCCGACGCTGATTTCTGGCGACGGTCGCGTTCACATGGGCGCGATGGACTATGACGCGCTGAAGCAGTGGCTTGCCGAGCCGCCGATTCCCCAGGTTTCCAGGTAATTTTTACGAAGTAATTCATTCAGGGGTTGCCATGGCATCCAATCAAATAGAGCGGTCGCATGAAATTTCGCGGGATTATATCCTGCGGGATGCCAGGTCTTTTTCGGCGAAGGCTCGTGATTGGATCGTCAAGCCGGCGAATTTCAGGAATGTCATGTTTGCCTATGCCGGCATCTGCGTTCTGCTTCCGCTGCTGATTATTCCAACACTGCCGATCATGTTCATGGTCGTGCTTTGGCATGGGAAACATGTTCTCGGGCTCTCGCTGCCCTTGAGATACCCGGCCTGGACAAAGCATCCGGATCCGAGCCTGAAGGATCAGCGCGTCAAGGAAACGCCGAAGGCCAACGGGATTTACTTTCTGGGCAACGAAAGGCGCGGTACGACAATCGAAGGCGGGGATGAGATATGGATTTCCGATAGCGACACTCGCACTCATCGGCTCGTCATGGGGGCAACCGGTTCGGGAAAGACGTATACGCTGCTTTCATGGATGCTGAATCCGCTGTGTTTCGGATCCGGTTTTACTTATTGCGACGGCAAGGCGTCGAATGACTTGTGGTTCAAGGTATTTGCCATGGCATCCATGGTCTGGCGGGAAGACGATGTCCGCGTAGTCAACTACATGATGGGCGGCGCAGACCCGTTTGATCGCAAGCGCAAAAATTTTGCCAGAAAGTCCAATACGATGAACCCGTTTGGCAAGGCGAATCATGACACGATCAATCAGATATTGGGATCGATCATGCAAAAGGCAGGCGGAGACGGCGCCACCTGGCAGTCCAAAGCGATCAACATGATGAATTCGGTGACGCAATCGTCATGTTATCTCAGGTCGATCGGCGAAATTCAGGTTTCCGTCAAAACGCTGCGTGAAAACATGGCGCTTCAAAACATCATGGATACCGTCAAGCGCACGGATTTGCCGGCATCGGCGGTTGAGCCGTTGCGCCAGTATCTTTCGGTTGGCGTTCCCGGCTTCAACTGGGATGCGATGCGCGCAGGAAAGCCGCAGGCTCAGACCGTTCTCGATCAGCATGGTTACCTGACAGGTCAATTCACGAGAACGCTTGGCATGCTCGGCGATACTTATGGGCATATCTTCAACGATCCCCTTCCTGAAGTGGACATGCTTGACGTTGTCCTGAACAACAGGATTTGCGTCGTAATGATTCCGACATTGGAGAAGAGTCCGGAAGAAGCCGCAAACCTCGGGAAAATCGTCGTTGCCTCCGCCAAGCAGATGATGGGCATCAATCTTGGCGATGCTGTCGAGGGAACGATTGAAGAGGCGGTTGAAAACAGGGCAACGAATTATCATCGCCCTTATGAAATTGTACTGGATGAGCTCGGGTACTATTTTGCGGATGGAATCGATTTGATGTTCGCGCAGGCAAGGTCGCTCATGCTGGCGCTCACGGCCAGCGGGCAGGATTTTCAGGCCATGGCGAAGTCAAATCGCGAGCAGGTTGATTCGATGATTGCCAACACCCACCTGAAAGTTGCGTTGAAAATCGAAGATCCGAAGGAGACCTTCGAGGTGTTCGAGAAATCCGCCGGGGAGGCTGCGGTTGCTCAAACGCGCGGTTTTGACGAGGACGGTTCCGGTCTTTCTGCGGATACTGCTGCCGGAATTGAGAGTCGCAGAAGGTTGACGCTCGATGAGGTAAGGAATTTCGACCCGGGCTCGGGGGCTATTTTGTACCGCAACAAGCTGATCCGGTCAGATATGCTGAACATGTTCACGGATTTTAAACTTGACCCGAAGCAGCATGTCCGAATCAATACGATGCTGCCGATCAACCAGCCCGAGATTGGCTCGATCGCCGCAAAATGCCGCACTGAGAAAATTTCCAGAACCAGCCAGATGCGCGTCATTTTGAAATCCGGCAAGCCGCCTGTGTATCCTTATTGCGGATCGATGTCCGTTGCGGAGGCGGTTCGCTCTGCCGCCAGCAGGATACCTGTCACGATGCCGGCGGCAGAGCGCGGCATCGTATTGTTCATGGCGGCCAAGCGAGCGCTGGATGCGCAGAAAACTGTACTGGAGAGCGAGGGCGATTCTGCAGGAGAGTATGTCGAGACGCTGCCTTCGTCTGTGACGGATGATCCGCTGTCCTTCCTGGATGACCCTCCGATTACGATATCGAATTCCGATGATTCGATGAAAAAGAAGGTAAATACGCCTCTTCAGATTGACGATGAGGTGTTTGGCGATGATGCCGTCGCTGCTGTCGATGATGGAAGCGGAGACGATCATGACTTGCATGACAAGGCGGACAAGCCTGTTGCAGTCGCGCCTGCCGATGCGCCTGCCGATGCGCTCGACGATGAGGAGTTCGGAATCATTCCGGGCGAGCAACCGGCTTCTGTCGATCTGAAGCCGAAGACGCGCGCGATGTTGCGAGTTCTCGCGCAGGAGGTGTCGGGTGAGCCGCTGACGGAAAGCGAAGTTGACCGCGAGGTGAATTCCGTGCGCAACATCGTGGACTCGGTTTGCTCGTTTGAGGCGGCAGATATTGGGCGCGACAAGTCTCCGACAGCCCTGGATGCTTTTGAAGATCTGTCGTCGACATTCGATAGCATGCAAGACATGTTGAAATGAGGTGCGTATAAACGTATAATCCTTTCATTCGTGCGTTTCGGAATCTACCTGCAGTGAGTACAATAGACTACATGACCATCAAGGCGTTTTCCGCTCAGACCGGCTATACAAAAGCCGCTGTCGAGGCGAAAATTCGCAAGGGGCAATGGCGCGAAGGTCTGGAATTTTGCCGCGCCCCGGATGGCAGGATTCTCATGTCTATTGAGGGGTTCAATCGATGGGTAGAGATGGGAGGGGCGTCAAGCCCGCCTCAAGCACAAGCATCGAGATCACATTCCAGTATCAGGGCGCGAGGTGTCGCGAGAGGATCAAGCTTGAGCCCACGCCCGCTAATCTGAAGCGGGTGGAACGTCATCGCGCCGCGATACTGGACGCAATAGAAAACGGCACATTCGATTATGCCGTGACTTTCCCGGAATCGACGGCTCTGTCGAAATTCAAAAGTCCGCCCTCTTCCCTTGCATTGTTTTCATCATATTGCGCTGCTTTCGTGGAGCGCCAGCGCGTGCATGTCAAGTACAGCACCTGGAAAAAAATCGACATGGATGCACGCAACATCCTGATTCCTTCGTTCGGGGAAATGCATCTTGCGGATATCAGACGCAAGGACATCAGGGACTGGTGCGCCAGTCAGACTTGTGGGAACAAGCGAATCAACAATGTCCTGTCGATTCTGAGGCGATTGTTTGACGAGGCGGTGATGGATGAGGTTGTCGACGTAAATCCTCTCGCGGGATGGCGTTACGAACGGAAATCTGCGGTAAAAAGAACGGACGATATCGATCCTTTCACCGTGAGCGAACAGGGCGCCATTCTGGATGCTGCCGAAGGGCAGTTCCGGAATTTTATCAAGTTTGCGCTCTGGACCGGGATGAGAACATCCGAGATGATCGCCCTGGATTGGGCTGATGTGGATTTCAAGCGCGGCGTAGTTCGCGTCTCAAAGGCGCTCACACAGGGTTCCAGCGAATCCGAAGAGCCGAAGACTCGGCGCAGCGAACGCGAAGTGAAGCTGCTTCCGCCCGCAATGGAGGCGCTTGTCGCGCAAAAACGGTTTACCCAACTGAAGCAGTCCGAGATATTTCAGGATCCCTATACTGGGCAGCGGTGGCGCGGGGATCAGCCGATACGGAAGGATTGGGTTGCCGTGCTTGAAAAAGCGCAGGTGAGGTATCGGCGCCCTTACCAGACGCGGCACACCTATGCATCCATGATGCTGTCGAGTGGAGAGCCGCCGACCTGGGTTGCGTCGCAAATGGGGCACGCGGATCTCGGCATGCTGTTCCGGGTGTATGGCAGGTGGCTCCCGGATGCGGCGCCGGAGGCCGGGAAGCTCGCCGTGAAGCGGTTTGGCTGAGGTTGACGGCGAAGCCCAGGGATGTATAACTAAAAGAGGTGCGTTTACCCAAAAGGCTCTTTCTTCGGATTGGGCCTTTAGTTTTTCCGGATACCGTTTCTCCTTGAGTGCTGCAAATAATGGATTTCAAGGAAAATCTCAACAAAATCAAGAAAAATCTGGCGACAGATAAGCCAGCCTCTTGTCTCAGCGTGATAAGATTGATATAATTTACATATATTTCATTCTGTTAAACTTGTCATGCCTAATGTCCTTGATGTAATTCTCGCTTCGCCCAAAGGCGCATCTGCCGGCGATATTGAGCGATTGGCGAGCGTGAGCAGGGCGACGATCAATCGCGAGTTGCGGCGCCTCGTCGGACTGGGGCTGATCGTTCCAGAAGGAAATGGCGCTGCCAGGGTATATCGAGACGCCGACCCGTTGCGCGCGATCAGGCGATATTTCGATGAGCCGCATACCAGGCGCCGGTTCGCGAAATACAACGAAAGTCTTCTGGAGATGGAGCCGTCCATCGATCTCGAAAAGTTTTCGTTTGCCAAAAGCTACCCCCCTCTTGAGCGCAAGGATCTGGTTAGGTTTCTTGTCGATTTCTCGTGCGCATCCTCGATTCTTGAAGGTGGAACGTATTCCATTCTGGATACGCAGGCTTTGATTGAGTATGGCGAAAAAGCGGCAGAAAAGCCGATCGCGGATATGTACCTCGTGTTGAATCACAAGAGCGCCTTCGAATATCTTTATGAAAATCTCTCTCTGTCGAGTATTTTCGAATTGAACCGCCGGCTCACTGACGATCACGGCATTCCTGAGTTGTCCGGGGCGCCGCATTTCCTGGATAAGACCAGGCAAGGGGTTGTGAGGGATTACGAGGACGTCAATATTGCGTTCAGCTCGTATTCCCCGCCCTATCGCCCGGGAACCGGGTATGTCGCCAAAATGCTCGACAAGGTGCTTGAGACTGCGGCAGCGGAAAGCAATCCGATCAAAAGCGCTTTTTACTTGTTGACGCGGATTCCCTATCTGCAGCCTTTTTCGGATGGAAACAAGCGAACGAGCCGGGCATTGTGCAATGTCCCGCTGCTGAATGCCGGACTGCCGCCGATTTCGTTCATGGATTTCGGCAAGAAAGACTATATTTTGTCGATGCTGGCTTTTTACGAGTTGGGGGACACCGGAATGTTCGAATATTGCTTTGCCGCAGCCTATAAGCGCTCATGCGAACGCCTTGGACTCGACAAACAGGTTGGCCTCATGGACAATGCTGACGCGCCAGCGATGCGGTGAGCGTTGTCATTATGTTGTCATTCCCTGGCTTATTCCAGCGTATTCCAGCGTAATTTTTGACAACATGGAATTGCAACCGATTGATTTTTAATAAGGTAGTGGCGGAGAATGGGGGATTCGAACCCCCGAGAGACTTACGCCTCAACACGCTTTCCAGGCGTGCGCCTTAAACCACTCGGCCAACTCTCCGCAGAGGTGCGAAGCATAAACCAGAACGGATCACAAGGCAACCTGGACG
>Ga0315298_1005613_pt1 | contig 17685 bp, 14 predicted proteins | sample WHS_1_MG_FD_203077 | JGI IMG/M metagenome (GOLD analysis project Ga0315298, IMG submission 203077) | Extremophilic microbial mat communities from Washburn Hot Springs, YNP, Wyoming, USA - WHS_1_MG | ecosystem: Environmental > Aquatic > Thermal springs > Hot (42-90C) | place: USA: Wyoming...
AGTTAAAGGCTGCGTTGGACGCGAAGAAGCGGATGCAGGAGATAGTGGATCAGTACACCGAATGGATGCAGGAGCGGTTTGCGTGGACGGATTTGATCACTGAGTTGAGGAACGCGCTCGAGCAGACTGAGGCGAGCACGCGTCGGCCCGGGATGCGGACTGCGGTGTGGGTCGAGAAGATGGCTGCCGAAAACGCCGAGGTGCCCGAGGAAACAGTCGCCGAGGAAACAGAAACGCCAAGGCGTTACATGGACCCACGCATCCTGAAACGGTACTTCCCCGGTTTGCGGTTGGTGCCAGATTCAGCCTTGATCGACGGTCGAACCGGCATGCTTCGAATGCCTTGGGAACAAACACAGTCCGGGCCACGGCAAGAATCGCAGCCGTCAACCAACAAGATCAGCAGCATAACCCTGACCTGCCGCGGGGTGAGTTGGAACAGGCTCTATCCGACCGCGGATGCGGAGCTGTGCTACGCGTTGTTGGGCAATTTGCTTTCCAGTCCGATGTTCTTGTCCGGCACCAACGGCACGCAGTTGCTGCCGCAGTATGACCATGACGAAGCCACCGGCACATTCCAGTTCTCGATCAAACTGAAACTCGCCCGTCCGATTACGCTTTGACGAGGCTCCGCCCCGGGCCTGCCATGCATGCGGTGCGACGGTGCTCAGCGCGGCGCGAGGGAGTGCCACGCCTGGAACGAACGCATTTATCTCACCGCGATCATTCGGTTGCGGCTGCGCCGCGCTGAGTGGATTTCCGAACTATGGCACGCTCGCCAATAGAAACTGAACCGCATTTTTCAGGTCGCGGTTTGCATGATCCAGCTCGCGTGCGAGCGGCGCAATAAGAACTTCTGCTGCCTGTTCCGGGATAGTGCCGCGGGGCTCGACGGCAAATGACGCGCTTTTCGGAGAAGAATCGCGTTGACTGAATCGGATCAGAGTGACAGACAAAGCCGCCACCAGAACCAGGGCAGCAATCAGAGCGATCGGTGTTTTCCACATGCTCCGGGGCACATTCAGTTGCCGTGGCGCACCTGCTGCGGTCTCGCGGACGCGTTGCATGATCGAGTCGTGCAGGTCCGCGGGCACAGCCCGCTTTTGGCTCGAGGACTGGAGTGCAAATTCGATCGGGTCCATGGTTGTCTTGGTGTTCACATGGTTTGGTTTGGTGCTGTCCCGGGTAAACCATCTGGCATGTGTCGAGTGTCCGGGCGCGCAGGCATCCGTATCCCCACGCCGTTGGGTTTCATACCAGGAGCCTTCAGGCAACGTGCCAATATCCTGCGCGCCCGAAACAGTTGAACTTTGATGTACGTTTGAGGCCGGCGCATCACCCGGGCGATATCGCGCACGCTCATGTTCTCGGCGTAACGGAGCCAGAGAGTGTGGAACTGAGAAGCACTGAGGTTCCTGCGGGCGAGTCCCCAGAGATGTTCGGCTTCATCGCGGTCTTCGAGTTGAGACGACGGGGTGTCAAAAGTTGCCGATTCCGGCAAGTTCTTTTCCAGAACAGGCTTGATCCGGCGACTGTTGTCGATGCATTTGCGACGTGCGATGGCAAAAACCCACGGCGCGAAGGGCATGGAAGGTTTGTATTGGGCAAGGCCGTGATAAGCCGCGACGAACACATCCTGCACAAGATCGCGGGCGTCGGTGTCATTACCACACCAGTACAGCGCGAAGTTGTAAAGCGGTTTTTCGAATCGGCGAACCAGTTCCTCGAACATTGCCAGATCACCGTTCTTGGCGAGTTCGGCGAGACGCTCGTGTGAAAGTGCTGAATTATCCTCGTTCACGTGAGCACTGATTGAATTGGATCACCACATCTCCGGCCCGGAAATCTCGCTGTCTCACCAGACCAAGACACCAAAAACTTCATTCCAGTGAGATTTCCGGGCCATGCCGTGATTTTTTTTCCAGTCATTTGTTTTTGGCGGTCTTGAGCATTTGGACAACTTCGTCGGCGGCCAACGTCAGATCGCCAAAGATTCTGGCTCCGTCCTGGCGAATTACAATCGCTTGAGCAATTCTCTGCAACTCGGGGCGGTCCTGGCGAAGTGCCATCAATCCGACCATGCCCCGGCAAACAGCTTCGAGTTGCCTTGCGACTTCCTCGTTCCCCACCTCGAGAACGAGTGTGGTTGTCAACTGCCGATCCTTTTCGCCCATGGCGAGGCGCATGCCTTTGGACTGCCTGAAAACCTCGGCATTTGGACCGCCCGTTTTGGCGTCGAACTTGGTGGCTGCGCCATGAACGAACGACCCGTCATTGCCGAAGTTTGCGAAAGCCGCGTTCGAAGAAAGATTCGGGACGACCCGGTCCAACACGTCGAGTGCTTCTGCGACACGGTTTTGGCTGTGGGCGAACACGACCTTGTTACCGTGAATTGCCGCATAGACTCTGGGTTTCAAGTCGCTCTTGGCTGGCCGCTTTTCATCAATCCAACTGTGGATTGTGTGTTGTCTGTGCGTGCTGGATTGATACCCATTGGCTGCCTGGGCAAGAGTAGTCAGGCGCGCCGCATCAAAATCGGCATGCACAAGCATAACGCCGTCTTCAGCCGACGTTGATGTGCCGTAAATTGTGACGCCGTGCAACTGGCTGCGCAGATCAAAATTGAAAACGGCCTGGAACGCAGCCAGTTTGTTGAGCGCCTCCGGCTTGTTCATTTCGGTCAACAGATGTTGGCCGATGACCGTTCCTCGCAGGGCGTCGAAATCAATGTGAAACAGCCATGCTGGTTCACTTACAACATCGGCATGCTTGATCGGCTCTGCCATTGTGTTAACGCCGCAGAATATGCACGCCATCATCGCGCCTGTAACAATTCTCGCTTTCATCGTGTTTGCACCAATTGATTTGTTTCGTTTTGATTTGTTTCGTTGTCAGACAGACCGGTTTTTTTGCCAGCCACTTGTTAATACGTGCGGCCGGGCTGAAAGGTTACAGTTTTCTTGCCATGCGTTGGCGAGCCGGGCAAGGCACAGAGAGCGGAACGGGCTTAGCGCGGCGCAACCGCAGCCGAATGCTCGCGGCGAGATAAATGCCTTCGTTCCAGGTTTGACACTCCCTCGCGCCGCGCTGGACAGGGCGACTTTGTCGCCCACGGCGGACAGTGGCGTTCACATGGTGGAGTCAATCCTTGCAAAGCGACACAATCGAACAATCACGGAGTCTGCGATCGATGGTCAAATTCTGTGACGTCGCGGCGCGAAACCCACGAATGGATTGCTGTAATGGGCCGGGCCTTCAGCCCTTGGATTGAGTAAGGTGATGTGGTGGTGACCGTTTCGCGGGTAAAGCGCGGTGAGCGAGTCAGAATAAGGGCTGGAAGCCCGTGCCATGGCGGGTGGAAACGGGTCGTGGCGCCACCGCAATAGAACGATCGTTGATCTGCGGTTTCTGCGCAGATTTTCCAATATTTTACTTCAACGGCCTGCGCAATCGTAATGTGTGCGGTGATCCGGTCTTTCGCCGCGAGCCTCAACGCCGCGAATTCCGCGACCATCCAAGATGTTCACAAATTGAAGGACCATTTCGATCTATTATCCACCACATGGCGGTCGCGGGCCGAGGTAGAACCTGCAGCAAGCGCCGTCCTTGGATCATACCGTGTCGCGCTGTGCGATTGCGCGCTCGCGCAGTTTGGCGTAACGAAGAAAAGTCTGAAACGCTGTCATACGAGCTATGCAATAGCCCTGCCATCCGTCAAGGAAACCAAGCCTAAGGAAATAACTACGGACAAATCGCCAGAGCGACCTGCCCCAGATATCAAGGCAAGACGCCTGCAGCCCCATTGCCGCTGCGTGGCGAACGAAATAGTCACTGTAGTCAATGCTTTTGCGCACGAAATGATCGAGGTTTTCCATGCTGTAGTGCTGCAGATCATGTTTCAAGCGGCCGACACTGCCTGAAACCTCGAGTGCGGCGTGTGGTTCGACGCCGGCCCAACGGGCGTGTCCACGGCGCCAAAGCAGCACTTTGCGGTCCGGGTACCAGTCGCCGTGCCTGATCCACTTGCCGGCGAAGAATGTGCACCGCGGAAAACTGTAGGCTGCATGTCGTGGACAGCGCGCTTCTGCGGCGATGGCATCTGCGATTTCGCATTGCAGCCCGGGGGAAACAACTTCGTCGGCGTCCAATCCCAGCAACCATGGCTGCGAGGCCTTTTCAGCAGCGCTGTTTTTCTGAGGCACATACCCCTTCCAGCGTTCGCGATACACTTTCGCGCCAAATTCATGTGCGATCTGGTCGGTGCCATCGGCGACTTCCTCATTCAACACGACGATGATCTCGGTTGTCCAACCGGCGACGCTTTCGAGTGCGCGCCGGATGCGCCGGGATTCCGGGCCGGAAATCATGCAGACTGAAATCGGCTGTTGTTCCATGAGTTGACTATACCAGTTGCAGGATGAACTTTCAGGTTTTTGATCTGCGGTCATGGTTTGATGAAGGCAGGGCGGGTGTTCCATCTCGAGCCTGAACCGGGATAGAGACTTTTCACATTTCCGCGTGAACGCGGAACAGCTCCGGCATTTGGCAGCAGGCGATTTGCCGGACTTGCGGAACCGCCCGGGTCGTGCTTTGCTTGCGACATGAAAATTAAGGCTTGGGCAGCATTGGAACGAGGAAAACCACTGACCGAATGGTCTTACGATCCCCCGTCATTGGCGCCACACGAAGTGCTCCTGCGAGTGGAAGCCTGCGGGTTGTGCCATAGCGACATCCACATGATAGACAACGATTGGGGACAGTCGCGGTATCCACTTGTGCCCGGGCACGAGGTTGTGGGGACCGTGCTGGCAGTTGGTTCGGGTGTGAGCGAGTTGAGCGTTGGGCTGCGTGTCGGCGTGGGCTGGCAAAGATCGTCCTGCCTTGCATGCGACGATTGCTTGCGCGGCAATGAGAACTGCTGTGACAGGATTCAGAGTGTGATCGGCGACGGGTACGGCGGTTTTGCAGACCACATCGTAATGGACAGTCGATTCTGTTTTCCGTTGCCGGACGAAATCCCGACCGAATACGCCGGTCCACTGATGTGTGGTGGCATAACTGTGTACAGCGGGTTGCGCGCCGCAGGTCTTTCTTCCGGCCAGCGCGTCGGCATCATAGGCGTGGGCGGGCTTGGGCATCTGGCGGTTCAGTTTGCAAGCCGCCTCGGCAATCAGGTGACAGTTTTCACAACCAGCGAAAACAAGGCGGAAGAAGCGACGAAACTTGGGGCGCACGACACCGTACTGGTCCGTAACGGCAAACCGGTGAAAACGCCGAGGCGCTCTTTTCACCTGATTCTGAGCACTGTGCCGGCAGCGCTGCCGCTCGAGTCGTACTTGAACATGTTGTGCACCGACGGCGCTCTGTGCATGGTGGGCGTGCCGAGCGAACCTCTGACATTTTCGCTTTTTCCTCTTTTGGTGAAGCGGCGGCGTTTGCTTGCGAGTCCAATAGGCGGGCGGGCGCAGATGCGGGAGATGCTCGATGTGGCGGCGCGATTCGGTGTCCGGCCAATCATCGAGAAGTTCCGGCTGGCAGAGATCAACACTGCGATTGCCAAGGTGCGCAATAACACAATCCGGTACAGAGCGGTGCTGATCCCGCATTAAGCGCCCGATTTGCAACAGTCAGGATAACCGCGCGTTGCCATGTCAGCGTGGGGTGTCAGTACTGCTTTCGGAGGTGCGACGGCAGGATGTTCAGCTCGGATCGGTACTTTGCAACGGTGCGCCGGGCTATCATGATGCCTTTTTCGCCCAAGCGTTTAACGATTTCCTCGTCTGACAATGGCTGCTTTTTGTCTTCGTTTGCGACCATTTCATTGATCAGCTCCTTGACGGTTGCATTCGAGACGCCCTCGCCGTTCGCGGTTGAGAGGCCCGAGGTGAAGAAACTCTTCATTTCGAACACGCCCTGTGGAGTGTCGATGTATTTGCCGGAGACGGCGCGGCTGACTGTTGTCTCGTGCACGCCGACGGCTTCGGCTATTTGAGCCATTGTCATTGGTTTGAGATGCGACCTCCCGTGTTCCATGAACTCGCGCTGACGTTTAACAATCTCACGGGCTATGTTCAGGATTGTTTCCTGTCGTTGCTGAAGACTTTTGATGAGGAACTTGCCTGCGCGGATTCTTTCGCGGATATAATTTCTGACCTCGGCGGAACTGTCGGGCCTGGTCATCAAATCCTTGTACGTGTTGCTGATCCGCAGGTGGGGTATGGCATCTTCATTCGCAGTCACCACGTACTCGTCGCCGACCTTGCGCACAAAAACTTCCGGGACCACGTACATGTTGTCGTCGTGAGAAAAATCACGTCCGGGTCTGGGTTCGAGCTGTGTGATTCGCTGCCATGCGTTTTGAACGTCGTCGATGGTGACTCCGAGAGCACGCGCAATTTCTGGGAACCGCCTTTTGCCCAGCAGTTCCATGTGCTCGCTGATAATCCGGTATTCGAGGGTGTTCTGGCGGTCTGCGCGTTCGAGTTGGAGCATCAGACATTCGCGAAGATCGCGCGCGCCGACCCCGGGTGGATTGAACGTCTGGATCACCTTGAGCACCTCGGCGACCTGATCGGCGGGCACGTTCGTCGCAAAAGCAAGCTCATCAACCGACGCCCGCAGATAACCATTGTCGTCAATGTTGCCTATGATTGACTCTGCGATTGGATAACGGTCCTCGGGCAGTTCGGAGAGCCGGACCTGTTCGAGCAGGTGTTCCTGAAGTGATGTGCCTGCAACGAGCGAATCAAACATGTACTTTCGGCGTTCTTCTTCTTCCTCTCGAGCGCGCAACGGAACATTGGCTTCGGAAAAATACTCGCGCCATTCCTGATCCATCTGGGCAAGCCGCTCAAATTCCGCCTGGAAATCGTCGGCTACCTTGGTTTCACCGTCCGCCGCAGGATCAAACTTCACATCAGGTGGAGGCTCGGCCGGGTCGGCTTTCTCGATTTCTCTGTCTCGCTGCGACTTGCCATCCTGTCCTCGCTCGAGTGGGTACTCTTCTTCCAGGACGGGGTTCTGCTGCAGCTCTTGTTCAACGAGTGCCTTGAGTTCGAGGACAGGGGCCTGCAAAAGCGCCAGCGATTGCTGGAGCTGTGGCGCCAGCACTTGCTGGAGAGCCATTTTCTGCGAGAGATGCAGACCCTGCGTCATCGCCAGAAGAATAAACCCTAAGTGTGATATCTCAAGTACTAATGTGGTCCGGTGCCGCGGTGTTTGCCGACCCCGGGCAGGGCGTATCTACTGATCGGGACAGAGGTTGTCCTTGGCCAGCGATCCTAACCCGGAAACCTCCCCCGGCAAGGCCCAAGGGGCACAAGTAAGTTCAATCCGGTATGAGTATCGGTTGGGACTGCGTGCCTGTCCCCATATCGCATTTCAAGAATAACTACGTGTCTGTCCCCAAATCGCGAAAAATCGCGGCGGTCCGAACACTGCGTTGGAGAAATCAATCGCTTCGGCGATTTATCGATCTTTTTTTCAATCGCGGTTCATCCGTGCTGCGTGGATGCGAATCAGTGCTTGCACGGCTTCGTCGGTGGCCTTGAAAGCAGCGTTGTCGCCTTGATTCACGCACACCATGATTGCGAAATCGCGGTTGGGCGCCAGCCACACGTCGGCGTAGTTCATGGTGTTGCAGCCGGTGTGGTTGAGAACTTTGCCGCCACCCCAATCGCGTTCTACAACAATCCAGCCCGCAGCGTGTGTGGAATCGAATGGCGGGTTGTGCAGAACCGCGTAGCTGGTGGATTTCAAGAGTGCCTGCTCGCCACGGGCGCCGCGGAGTTGATCGACAACAAACCGCGCCCAGTCATCGAGTGGGGCGTGCACACGTCCTGCCGGACCAAGGACCGGCGGGTTGTCGGTTTGAGGGCCGTTTTGAGCGACAGGTTTGCCGGAGCTGTAGTGGCCCCACGGTTGATCAAGCTGTCCTTGTGTGCCTGTGCCGCCAAAACCGGTCCGAGGCATCCCCAGCGGCATGAACAAATCATCGCGAATGACAGTTTCCCAAGACTTGTTTGTTAGTTTCTCGATTATTGCGCCCAGAACGACATATCCCAGATTTGAATACAGGTGCTTTTTACCGGGCGGGTGCAACAGGGGCTTTGCGAGAGCTTTCTTGAGCGCCTCAAGCCGGGCTGTGGGGCCGTCGGGGTACGATCTAAAGGCTGACCAATCCAGGTTGTCCGGCAAACCGGAGTGATGCGTTAGGAGGTGCATGACGGTGATCCGCCGTGCTTCCGGGCTAAAGCCGCTTTCGAGTTCGGGAAACAGGGACGCAACAGTCGAGTCCCAATCGAGAACGCCGCGTTCGACGAAACGGGCGACCAGAGTTGCGGTCATTGCTTTTGTGTTTGACCCGAGGTGCCACAAGTCATTTGTGGTGACAAGGACGGTTGTGCCGGTTTTGCGCACGCCAACCGCGTCGAGGCATTCGATGCCTTTCGAGGTGGCAATTGCGGCAGCGATTCCAGGGACATCGAATTTCTTTCTGATTTCATCCAGGGCCGATGCAACCGTTTGCGTTGTATCTCGAGGCGGCCTTGTGTTTGTGGAGGTTTGCGGAGGTTGGTTTTGAGCGGAGGCGATCATCGCCCCGGTTAAAAGCCGGACAATGCAAACTGTTAAAACGAGATTGGTCTTGGTCATTCTTGGCCCTGGGTTGCGAACCGGCGCCGGTAATTCACCGGCACGATCTTGTCGATGGCAGCCTTGTCTGCAACCGGGTGCTGCGCATCAAACAGCGTTATCCTTGAATGAAACAACAGGGATTGCACGTCAAATGAATGGCCGTGAAAAAATGCGCGCGCCGCCAATGGATTGACAAAACAGGTTTCAACGTCAAGTCTTGGGAAAAAGCAAAAACAATATCATGAGCACTAAGGAACATAAGAAACTCCTATTGTCAGCCGGGGCCATTGCATGTTCGGTGATGCTCTGGTGCCCGGGTGGATCGGCGTTTGTTTCTGAAACCGAGCCTGAATTGTTCGCAACAGGCGACTTCGACGGTAACGGACGGACGGACATCGTCATTTTCGATCGGATAAGTGGCAAGTACCGGCTCGGATATCAGAAGGAAGACGGCACGTTTAATTGGATCGGGCACCGGCTCAGTGGCGCCAAGGACATTTCCTGCATTGCAGTGGGCAAGTTGTTGGACCCGAAGAAAGATGCCCTTGTTTTCACCGCTGCCGACCTGAACATGCTGGCAATTGCTGATGCGTCAGACCCCGCTGCGACACCGAAACCGCAGCCGATTGAACTCGAGTTGCTCGGGCCGTTTGGTGTTGCGGCGATCGACATAGGCGGCGCCGGGAACAACCAGCTCGACGATCTTGTGTTGGCCAGCATTTACAATGATCCCGACCCGCACAAGATTGCTTTGCTGCGGAACAACGACGGCAAAACGTTCAAGGTGATTTCGCAATCGGTGGCGAAGGCGCAGTTAAAACGCGCCAACAGAATCACGCTCAAATCGGGCGGTCCGGTCTGCTTGGCCGGGATGATGGTCGGCGACGACGGTGCGAGTTTTAGGATTGTTGATTTGAGCGGGGGGAAGGAATCGCTTTTGGTCGAGATCGGGGATTTGCCGGCTGAATCTGATTACGTGGTCATGGCCCGTGGTGGCGACTCATTGCCGGCGATAGTGTTTTACCAGCGCGGCGAACAAAACATCAGGGTCCACCAGCTTGAAAAGTCGGGAGATAAATTGAAGGCCGGGGAGGCGAAGACGTTCGATCTTGAGAAACCGATCAAGCTTTTGGTGGCCGTGCCGAAGGCCGAAGGGGCGCAGTTGCTGGCCATTTTCGGGAAAGGCGAGTCCGCAAGCGTACTGGCCCTTGAGGGTAACGAACCGCCAAAGGCTGTCCAAACAATCGAGGTGCGGAGTGGAGACGCGCTGTTTGGCGCTGTTGCGATCGAATCGGGTTTCGTGCTTTTTTCGTCGCCGGACTACATGAAATTCAGCACTTTGGAACAGTGCTACCGGCTGACCGGGAACAATTACACCCCGGGCGCAACGGAGAAGTTGGCGTCGCTTGCCGACAACGACGACTGGACAGTTCCGGACATCCACAAGCGCATCGTTGAAACGCTCGAGAAAGAAGGCGTCGCATCGGCGGCAGACATGAAACCGTACACCAACGCAATTCCGGGGTCGGCGGTCACGTACGTTATGATACCGATACCGGGTGGCGAGTTTGTGATGGGCAGTCCCGAGAATGAAAAAGGCCGCAAACCGGACGAAGGCCCGCAGCACAAGGTGAAAATCTCACCGTTCTGGATTGGCAAATTCGAGGTCACGTGGAATGAGTACGAGATTTTCATGTATCCTGACGACGAAAAGAAACTGCGCGAGTCATATCCGACGGACGAGAAGGTCAACGCTCTGTCCGATGGGGTTACGCGGCCATCCAAACCTTACACTGAGATGAGCTTCGGGATGGGCCGCGAAGGTTTTCCGGCCATCAGCATGACACAGCATGCGGCCAACAAGTACTGCCAGTGGCTGAGTGCCAAGACAGGCCATTTTTACCGGTTGCCAACCGAAGCCGAGTGGGAGTACGCCTGCAGAGCGGGCACGACCACGGCCTACTATTTCGGAGACGACGCCTCGAAGCTGTCCGAATACGGGTGGTTCGAGGAGAACAGTGAAGAGAACGGTGACTGGAAGTATCACAAGGTTGGCAAGAAAAAACCCAATCCGTGGGGTTTGCATGACATGCACGGTAACGTGTGGGAATGGTGCCTTGATCAATACGAAGACAATTACGAGAAATTCGCCGACACGGTCCATCAAGACCCGTGGAACAAGGCGACCAAGCCATATCCGCATGTGGTTCGTGGCGGATCATTTGATGACGAGGCGTCACGGTTGCGGTCGGCAGCAAGGCGCGGATCCGACCCTGTTTGGAAGATGCGCGACCCGCAGCTCCCCAAGAGCATATGGTGGTTCACCGACGCCAAGTTCGTCGGATTCAGAATCGTTCGGCCTTTGAATGTTCCGCCGCCGGAGCAGTTGAAAGCGTATTGGACGAGCGGCGTGGAACGTGATTAGAGTTGCCCGAAAGCAAACCAGTGTAAGAATACACCCCAAACAAGTCCAGAGAACCAAGTCATGAACCCAGATAAAAACACATCCGGCACGGCGCCTGTAACGCGCCGCGATTTCCTTCGTACCACATCAACCGCTGCAGCGACAACGGCTGTTCTTGGCGGTCTTGCCATCGAACGGTTTGCTCATGCAGCGGGAGACGATGAGCTGAAAATCGCCCTGATAGGCTGCGGCGGGCGCGGGTCCGGCGCAGCAAACCAGGCTCTTTCCACCAAGGGCAAGGTCAGGTTGGTCGCAATGGCCGACGTGTTTCCGGACAGGATTCAGGAGAGCCTGCAGAACCTCAAGAAACAACACAGCGCAAAGGTCGATGTTCCGCCCGAGCGCCAGTTTGTCGGCTTCGACGCATACAAACAGGCAATCGCGCTGGCGGACGTGGTGTTGCTCGGAACGCCACCGGGTTTTCGCCCGGACCACTTCGAGGAAGCCGTTCGGCAGGGCAAACACGTGTTCATGGAGAAACCGGTCGCATGTGACGCGCCCGGTGTCCGCAAGGTCCTTGCCGCCGCAGAAGAATCAAAGAAAAAGAACCTGAAAGTCGTTGTCGGACTGCAGCGCCATTACCAACCCGGATACATCGAGATCATGAAACGTATCCATGACGGCATGATCGGCGAAATTCTGGCGATGCGGTGTTATTGGAACGAGGCGGGTGTCTGGGTTAACAGGCGCGAAGACCTCGAAAAGAAATACGGTCGGCCGCTCACCGAGATGGAGTATCAGTTGCGCAATTGGTACTACTTTGTCTGGCTGTCGGGCGATCACATCGTCGAGCAGCACGTCCACAATATCGACGTCTGCAACTGGGCCAAGAACGCGTACCCCGTCCGCTGCCAGGGCATGGGCGGCCATGAAGTGCGACGCGGCAAAGATTACGGCGAAATTTTCGATCACCACGCTGTCGAGTTCGAGTACGCGGACGGCGTCCGGATGTTCAGTTACTGCCGCCATATTCGCGGTTGCTGGAACAGCGTCAGCGAACACGCTGTTGGAACAAAGTACATCGCCGACCTCAGCGGTGCGGTCATCCGCGATCCTCGCGAAAAAAACAAAATCGTCTGGCGTTACAAGACCGAGGTCCCGGTTGATCCGTACCAGGCCGAGCACGACCAGCTCTTCGATGCCATCCGCAACGATAAACCGCTCAACGATGCCGAGAACGGCGCAAAGAGCACCATGACCGGCATCATGGGCCGGATGGCAACATATTCAGGCCAGATGATCACCTGGGAAGATGCAATCGAATCCGAGATAAATCTGATGCCCGACAAGCTTGCCTGGGACGCCACTCCAAAGGTGGTGCCGGACAAAGACGGGCTCTATCCGGTTGCTGTGCCTGGCAAGACAGTTGCCGTTTAGGTTTTGCGGGTCAGACCGCTTGCCGGACAACCAGCGTTGAAACCCGTGCAGGCACTTGTGTTACCACCCACGCCTCGAACGAGACGTGGGTGGTTTTTCTTTGCCGCACTTGTCCTTGTCTGTTTCTCCACAGTGGCCGGGTTTTCGGATACCCCCTCTGTCCAACTTGGTATTGATCGCCTCATCGCAAACAGGTACCGGGAACTGGCCGGCAAACGAGTCGGGTTGATCACAAACCCGACCGCTGTGGATCGACACGGAAACCCAACCGCCAGGCTCCTGCTCAAAGCACCCAATGTTCGATTGGTTGCACTGTTTGCCCCTGAACACGGCCTGAACGGCGACCTGCCCGCTGGCAAGGAATTCCCCAACATGACAAACCGCGAGACAGGTTTGCCGGTGTATTCGTTGTACGGGCCGGGCCCAACCCGCAAACCCACACCGGCCATGCTCAAAGGCATAGACGTGCTGGTTTATGACCTGCAAGACACCGGATGCAGAACCTACACTTACATTTCCACGCTCGGACTGGCCATGGAAGCCTGCGCGAACGCGGGGGTTGAGTTCATCGTCCTTGACCGGCCAAACCCGCTTGGTGGCGTGCGCGTCGAAGGCCCCATGCTCGACCCTCGATTTAAATCGTTCGTTGGCCAGTGGCCGGTGCCTTATCTTTACGGCCTTACTCCGGGTGAACTGGCCCGCATGATCAACGGCGAACGCTGGATTACGAATTCCTGCAAACTCAGAGTCATAGCCATGGAAGGATGGCGCAGGTCCATGGTCTGGAAAGACACCGGACTCAGATGGGTTCCCACCTCTCCAAATGTGCCGCGGAGCGAGTCTGTTCTCGGGCTGGCTGCGACGGGTCTGTTGGGTGAAATCGGCGGGCTGAGTATCGGCATTGGCACGAGCACCCCGTTCGAGTGCATCGGCGCTCCATGGTTGAAAAGCAAGCGCGCCTGCGATTATCTCAACGGCAAGAACATTGACGGCGTGCGCTTTTCAGCAATCAGCTTTACGCCGGCCCGGGGGATGTACAAGAACCAAACAGTGCCCGGCGTTCAACTCTGGTTCTCGAAACCCGCAACAGCACCATTGTACGCGTTGAACTTCCATTTCCTTGAAATGGCTGACAAGGTTTTCGGCCAGAATCTGTTTGCACAGGCGACGAAACGCGGACAGTCCTTTCAGATGTTCGACAAGGTCAACGGAACTGACGCAGTGCGCCGCGATCTGCAGGCCGGTCGAGCCGCAACAGAAATAATCGCAAAATGGCGCGATGGCGAAAACCGGTTTCGCAAGCAACGGGCCAAATACCTCATTTACCAGTGATCCCGGGGTTGAATTGTGCCAGCAGACTCAACATGCCAATCAAGAGCGCGCGTACTGTATGGCGCTTCTTCAAGTCCGGGTGCCGCCAGCTCATTGCTGGACATAAAAAACCTCACGATCGAGTTTGGTTCGTCGAACCCGCCTGCGCGTGCAATCGAAGACGTCTGCCTGACGGTTCAGCATGGGGAGACCGTCTGTCTTGTGGGTGAGAGCGGATCCGGCAAGAGCGTCACCGCACTGTCGATCGCAAGGCTTCTTTCATCACCACCGGCGCGATATGTTCAGGGCGAGATTTGGCTCGACGGCCATGAAATACTGGGATCGCCTGAAATCGTACTGCGCCGTCTCCGCGGCAGGATTGTGAGCTACGTTTTTCAAGAGCCGAGCGCTTCACTCAACCCGGTGCGCACCATCGGAAGTCAGATTCTCGAAGCCCTTAAACTCCACCAACCTTCGCTCGCGACAAGGGAAGAAGTCGTAAGGCTCCTTACCATCGTTGGAATCCCTTCGCCGGAGACTCGCGCCGGCGATTATCCCCATCAGATGTCAGGCGGAATGCAGCAAAGGGCGGCGATTGCGATGGCGATTGCATCAAGACCGAAGTTGCTGGTCGCAGATGAGCCAACCACGGCCCTCGACGTGACCGTTCAAGCGCAGATCATCGATCTGATGCGCGAGTTGCAGGCAAGACTCGGCATGGCAATCCTGCTGATTACACACAACCTTGGGATTGTCCGTGAAATCGCCAATCGCGTCGCAGTGATCTACGCCGGCCAGATAGTCGAGAGTGCCCCTTGTTCCGAGCTACTGCGCCGACCACGCCACCCTTATACAGCAGCGCTCATCAAGGCAGTGCCCGATCTGGGACGTCGCGCAAATCGGCTCCATGCAATCCCATGCCAGGTGCCATCACCGTTCAACCGCCCGAAGGGATGTCGGTTTCACCCACGATGCGAATTTGCCAGACCGGAATGCGAGCAGAACCCGCCGATGTTGATCCCCGCCGGCCTTGGCCACTGGACGCGCTGCCCATGGCATGATCGATTGCCACTGGCACCGCTCTCGACGGATTCAAAAGCATGAGCCTGCTCCAAGTCAGACAGCTCAGCGTACGCTTTCCGGTCCGGCGAGGGCTGCTCGGCCACGTCCGCGCGTGGCTCAGGGCCGTGGACAGCGTCGATCTTGAAATCCAGCCGGGAGAAACAGTGGGATTGGTCGGAGAAAGCGGTTGCGGAAAGTCCACCCTCGGTCGAGCGATTCTGCGACTTGTTGAACCTGCAGAGGGACAAATCCTTTGGAAAGGTACGGACGTGACCACACTCTCCGGGCGTGAACTCCGCCAGTGGCGACGGCAGGCGCAAATCATTTTCCAGGACCCGATCAATTCTCTCGATCCGCGGCAAACGGTCGGCGATGCCATCGGCGAAGCACTTGACGTTCACAAGCTGACGCCCAACCGCCGTGATCGACAAGATCGTATCGCCGTGCTGATGGAGTCGGTTGGCCTCGATCCATCCCGTGCTTCGGACTATCCACACGAATTCAGCGGAGGGCAGCGCCAACGAATCGGCATCGCCCGCGCCCTGGCAGTTCAACCCGACCTAATCGTGTGCGACGAGCCGGTGAGTGCTCTGGATGTCTCCATTCAGGCTCAGATTGTCAACCTGCTTCTGGACCTGCAGAAAAGCCGGGGCATCGCCTACCTGTTCATCGCTCACGATCTCGCCCTGGTTGAACACATCAGCCGGAAAGTTCTTGTCATGTACCTCGGTCGGATTGTCGAGTCCGCAGACGCCGCTGAGCTGCTCCACCGCCCGCTCCACCCTTACACGCAGGCTTTGATCAGCGCCGTGCCGGTCCTCGATCCCGACTCGCGTCGAAAAAGGATCATTTTGAGCGGCGAGGTGCCATCCCCAATCAATCCGCCATCCGGTTGTGCATTCCACCCGCGTTGTCCTTGGGCTGAGCCACGGTGCAAATCAATCGCGCCCGCGCTCCGCGAGGTAAGACCGGGCCACAAGGCCGCCTGTCACTTGATAACCTCGGACAACAGCACGCCCGGCAATCCCACTGCCACAAACATGGAAATGCCGGAATCACAATCGCTCTAACGCGGAAATCTCACCGGCCAACGCCCAAGGGGCACAAATAAGTTTAATCCGGCGAGATTTCCGGGCTAACGCAGCCGAAGAAACCGCTTGCCTGGGAGCTGCCGAACAAGCCGTTTCATCTCGAGACCAAGGAGCGCGGCAGAGACCGCCGATGCCGGCAGTCCGCTCCGTTGTATTACTTCGTCAATGGTGGTCTCGTCGGCATTGACCGCTTCGAGGACCTTTTGTTCTGAGTCCGACAACGCCAATGCCGGAAGCGCCCCGCTTTCGGCGGGTGTTGGCGGACGGTTCGTTGGCGGGAAGAGATACTCGAACTCACAAAGGACATCCTCCGCGCCTTCACACAGTTTTGCCCCTTTCTTGATCAGATCGTGACACCCTTTGCTTTGTGGTGAATCAATCCGGCCAGGCACGGCAAACAATTGACGCCCGCAATCGACCGCCATCCCGGCTGTGATGAGTGCGCCACTGTTGAGCCCGGCTTCCACAACCACGGTCCCGAGCGTCATGCCCGCGACTATTCGATTCCGGATTGGGAAAGACTGTTTGTCCGCGGGACGATTGAATGGGAACTGAGTCATGATTGCACCATTGGCGGCGATTTTTTCGAAGAGCGCGACGTTTTCCGGGGGAAACACGATGTTGATGCCGGTGCCGAGTACGGCGATGGTTCGGCCTTTGGCAGTGAGAGCGCCGTGATGCGCAGCAGTATCAATGCCTCTGGCGCCGCCGCTTACGACGGTGACCCCAACATATGCCAATTGATACGCAAGACGTCTTGCTGTCTCGAGTCCGTAATGTGTTGCGCGCCGCGAACCCACAAGCGCAACCGAGTTCTTGTCCCGCGCAGACAATGAGCCCTTCACATAAAGAACTATGGGTGGATCATATATCTGCCGCAGCAATTCCGGATACAATTCTTCATCGGGCGTTACCACATGACAGCCGAAATCCGAGATCCGACGCAACTCAGCCCCAAGATCAATGGTGTCTTCCCATCTGCTGATTGCGTCCGCAGTGTCATCCCCGATCCCATTGACCCGCATCAGAGCCGACTTCGACGCAGACAGAATCGCAGTCGCACTGCCAAACGTTTCGAGTAGCTGCCGCACGCGGACAGGACCCACGTGTTCGATCATGTTCAGGGCAATCAACGCTTCCTTGTTTGTCACGGCGATCAGATACAACATCAAATCGCGTTGGACAAGCCCAAGATGTGCCGGTTCGCAAGCTCGACCACCGCTTTTAATGATGTCTATTGCAAAACAGGAACTGGCTGCTCCTTCAGAATGATGAAACGCGGCATAAGAATCCCTGGATTGGAGGGCTGTTCGACTCGGGATTATCCGGGAAGTGGAGCGAAGTGCTGACCATTACCCCGAGCAAGGCCATCCACTTTGCCTCGGAGCGACGGTGAAACCTCGGCCCCGTTCGACTGTCGGAGCCTGGTGTGGCATCCGGCGCCAAAAGATGGGGACAGACACGATGTCCGATATACCGATCAGGAATGTTTAACGTCCAACGTTCAACGCTCAACGTTCAATGGAGTGACCGAAAGGGCGGATGGTGGCCGGGATATGGGGACAGACACGATGGTGGCCGGGATATGGGGACAGACACGATGTTTGGGGGCTGGCGGCGCAAATAGAGGGACAGACACGATATTTGGCCCGGGCCGCCAGACTCTTGACACGCCGGACCCGACCCAGCGCCGGTCGGACGGTCCAAGCCGGTTGTGGCGGCCAGATATGGGGACAGACACGATGT
>Ga0315298_1005614_pt1 | contig 17679 bp, 15 predicted proteins | sample WHS_1_MG_FD_203077 | JGI IMG/M metagenome (GOLD analysis project Ga0315298, IMG submission 203077) | Extremophilic microbial mat communities from Washburn Hot Springs, YNP, Wyoming, USA - WHS_1_MG | ecosystem: Environmental > Aquatic > Thermal springs > Hot (42-90C) | place: USA: Wyoming...
CGGCTGACAGAATCCTCCGCATAGAAGACGGCGTCATAAAAATGGCTTTAACCCCCTCTGAGGTTATAGTTGAGGAAAAAGCAACATCATACATTGACCAGTTAAGGGCAAGAATAAAAGAAATAGATGCACAATTGCAAGAGTTGGATGAGGATTTCAGAAACCACAAGATAAGTGGAGACGAGTATGTGGAGAGACGACAAAATCTTAAACAAACAAAAGATAGCCTCCGAGAAGAACTCCACAGAATGGGAGTTGTAGCCTAACTCACCTTCTCCGTTATATCTATTCCTCGCTTTTTCAGCTCGTTCGAAAAATGCGAGAAAAACTCATCGTTCACGCCTATCTTCTCCGGTGGAACAACACCCTTTTCCCGCAGGGCTCCCATGAGCATCAGCTGTGCAACTATAGACGCTGGATAAGCCGTGGTCCTAGCCATAGCCGTTATTCTCCGCCTTTCATCATAGCGGTCAAGCAAATGGTAAACGTAGCTTCTTTTCTCGCCACCCTCAAAGCCTGAAACCTCCACCTTCAAAGCTACAATGTCCCTAATTTCCGGCATGCTCAGCTTCTGCTCAAAAAGTTTTATAGTAAGCCTTCTCGGCGAAACGTTCACGCCATCCACGTTGACTTTTCTCTCTTCAAAGAATCCTAGGGACTTAAGCAGCCTAATCTTTTCCGCGTGGCCAGGATACCTAAGCGTCTTCTCCCACATTTCCCTCATGCCCTCCATCGTGTGCAACAGGGTTCTTAAACCGTCAGTATAGAAGGCTTCAAGTTTTCCAACACCGGGAAAATCAACTTCCTCTAAACCAGTTAGCGCGTTCACCGTGACCCTTTTTCCACCCCTCACAATTTTAACCTTCCGAGTATATTCATCAATGAGGCTTTCAGCAGACCACGTGATGATATAGCCCAAAGGCGGCATGGGCTTCTCAGGGAGACCGCCAACAATTATGCGAATAGCCTGAATTTTGTCGAACTTTTTGGCTGCATGGCCCACGAGAATATTGCTTATTCCCGGCGCTAGGCCGCAGTCTGGAATTACGGTTATGCTTTTGCTTTTTGCTTTATCATTTAGCGTTAAAGGGTTCTCAACCATGTAGGAAACGTCAACAAGGTTCTTTCCAGCTTCAATGCAAGTCTCAACCAGTCGGTAACCAAGTCTTCCAGGCAAAAACCCCATAACTAAATCGAAATCCTTTAAAGTGTAAAACAGCTCGTTGTGGTTTGCTGCATCCAGCCGAGCCCAAGAGATGTTCTTTCTGCCTATTTTTTCAGCAACATTCCTTGCCTTACTTAAATTGTTGTCAGCGACAACAATTTCTGCTGAGCTTAAGCTGTTTGCTAAATCTTCTGCGGCAACAGCGCCTATATTGCCACAGCCTAAAACGATTACTTTCATAAAGAATATTCCAAATTGGCTTTCATTAAAGCTTTCCTAAAAGGCGTCCTCATTACCCTACAGAAGTAGCGGTTGAACCGTGTCTTCAGTTGACTGTAGCAAGGCATCAGTTTGAAAATTTTATATATCGCCATGACAATTGTTAGTTTGAGCAACATGGCTGAAATTTGTCCAATATGCGGGCTTCCAAAAGACCTATGCGTTTGCGGCGAAATAGAGAAGGAGCAACAAACCATCCGCATCAGACTTGAAACACGCAAGTTCGGGAGACCAACAACAATAGTTGAAGGCTTAAATGACAAAAACACGAACCTCGCAGGCATAGCGCAGAGACTAAAAAGCGCCTGTGCATGCGGAGGCACATCAAAAAACGGTCAAATAATTCTCCAAGGAGACCACCGCGAAAAAGTTCGCCAATACCTAATAAAGATTGGATACCCAGAAGAAAACATAGAACTCCAGTAAAACCGCCACGGTAGAAGCGCGAGCCCATGAAATTCCTGGAAGACCTACGTGAAGTATTCAAGACTTTGAAGCGTAGGAAACCGACAAAAATTTACTGTCCAAGATGCGGAAGCCCAAGAATTCACTTGTCAAGCAGTTTAGACTATTGGCTGACGCCCAAAAAATACGTTTGCGACGAATGCGGATACAAAGGACAAATAGTCATGGAACTTGAAAAGGAAGAGAGTTAGCGTTAAACTGTAATTTTCAGCGATGGGAGAGCTTAGTCCGGAAGCTCCAGGTTTAGCTGTTTCTTCAGCGTTTTGTAGCGGTTTCTAACAGTAACTTCCGTGACACCAGCCGCCTCCGCAATGTCCTTCTGAGTTTTCTTCTCGTCATTCTGCAAACACGCAATATATAGAGCTGCGGCAGCCAGTCCCATCGGGTCTTTACCTGCAGCCGCGCGTTTATTTCTCGCGTCTCGGAGGATTTGGATGGCGATTCCCTGTGTTTTGCCTGAAATTCCGATTCTTTCAGCTATTTTTGATATGTATGTAAGCGGGTCTGCGATTGGCATTTGCACGTCAAGCTCCCTAAGCAGAAGCCTGTAGCAGCGGGCTACATCCTTCTTGTCTACAAGGCTTGCGTCAGCAATTTCCCGCAGAGTTCTTGGTGTTCCGCTTCCGCGGCAAGCAGCATAAAGCGCGGCCGCCGCTATAGCAGCGATAGACCTTCCTCTAACTAAGCCTTTGTCCAGAGCCTTGCGGTAAATGACAGCTGCCTTCTCTTTTATTGGCGGTGGAATGTAGACTTTATCGGAGAGGCGGTCAAGCTCCGCCATTGCCTGGGCGAGGTTTCTGTCAACTGAAGAGTGTACCCTAGAGCGTATTTGCCATTTCCTCAGACGCCACATCTGCAATCTTGTTGAAAGCGGAAGTTTCCTTCCGAAGGCGTCGCGGTCAACCTGGCTTATGGCCGTTGACAAACCTTTGTCGTGGACAGAGTAGGATGTCGGCACTCCAACACGACTTCTTGAGGCTTTTTCCTCTTGCGTGAAGGCACGCCATTCTGGGCCTTTGTCCATCATCTGCTCATATAAAACTAGTCCGCAGTCTCCGCAGACAGTCTCGCCAGTGTCATAATCATGAATAAGGTTTGGGCTACCACATTCTGGGCATTTGTCAACTAGACGTTGACGCGCACCGCTCTCTTTTTTGCTCAACTACCCTCACTCCAGCTAGTTTTTGCGTAGAACCGTCACTTTTCATCTTCCGCTGGATGGAGCAGAAAACGGTCCATCCGGCCCCGCGCGCCTATTTAGGTGAAATGTTTTAATATATAAATTTTACGGTTTAAACACGCGGATTCTATTCGCAACTTTTGAATACTTACATCAACTATTGATTCTAGAGGGAAAACAACCATGTTAACGCTTCCAGAAAAAATTCGAAGAACCCTTGAAAAAGTTGTTAAGAAGATGATGATTGAAGAAAATGTTTATGGCGTTGGCTTGTTTGGAAGCTGGAGCCGAGGAGACGCTTCAGCCTTAAGCGATGTTGACCTGCTAATTCTCGATGGAGCAAACTACGCTTACGAGTTTGTGGAGAGGAGAGAAACGGGCGGCTTATTCGTTGATTTAGACCATATCCCGAAAAAGTGGCTTCACGGCTTGATTCCTCCTGAAATTGACCAGAAATTGTATGAGATGCAAATTCTTTACGACAGAGACTGGTCTTTGGCGAACGCCAAGCTTTTGATGGCTAAGTCTTACAGTTCGCCGGAGAGGGTTGACATAAGAACAGAATCTCACATTGTTGACTCAGACATTTACCTAAGCCGTGCAACCTCAGCCCTCTCAAAAGGCGACTTCCAAAGTGCCTCCATTTTTGCCACAACCGCTCTAGAAAGTATACTGAAAGTTCTGGTTGAAATAGCCCTAGAGCCCTTCTCAAACAGCAGAATGTTGGAGAAGCTTGAAGTTTCAGCCGAAAAACTCGGCGTGAAAGAGGCATTTAACGAATACATGCGCATAACAGCCCTAAACACTGTTGACAGCGCAAAAGCCAAGGACAAGTTAAAGTTCTACAAAGCAGTCTGGGAGGAGATGTACGCCGTTGTTAGGCAGAATCTCCAAGAGCTTGAACGCATCCATTTTAGGGTTAAAACAAAACTGAAGTATTATCTTAATCCAGCTTTTCTGCAAGGCTTCGTCGCACGTGTAGGCTTTTTAATAGATTCTGGAAAAGCAGCCGAAGCGTCCCGCTGCCTAGACAACACACTTATAGATTTAGTTGAAAACTACGCTTGGTTCAAAGCTTCCACAACAAAAACTAAAATGGACTACACAACACTGATGCGCTCCTTTAAACGCCTAGAAGAGAAAAACCCGAAAAATTATAACAACGTAATAAAGCTTCTAAACCTAGAGGACGTAAACGAAAGAACAGCGAAGGAAAAAATAGAAAGAACCCGTCAAGTCATGCTTAAAATACGCGGGCAGAGGAAAGTTTTAATCAAAAACCACCTATTAAAGAGTTAACTGGCACAATATCAGCATACGAAGCCCGGTGGTGTAGTGGACAAGCATAGCGGGCTTTGGACCCGCTGACGAGAGTTCGAATCTCTCCCGGGCTACCTATTTCTAAGCGTGAGTTTGTACTTTTTTGGCTGTTTTTTTCGTCGAGTTCTTTTAGGATTTGCTGTTTTAGGGCTGCTGTTAGTTGGGTCAGTTGGTTTTGTTCTGCTTGTGCTCTGTCGATTACTGTTCTGTGGGGTTCTGTTAAGGCTTGTTTGGTTAGGATTTCTTCTGGGTTTAGTCCCCATGCGCGAATTATTTCTTTGAGGGCGTCGATTTTGCTTAGGCGGGTTTTTGGTTTTATGCTTAAGCCTGAGGCAATGTAGACGCCTCTTAGGAATTCTATGCCTTTCATTTGGATGTCGTGGTATGTGCTGATTGTATGTCCCATCATGTATTCGATGTAGTCTCGGTCAACGCCTAAAGCTGCCATTTGCGTGCGGAAGAATTTGCGGATGCTGTGCGCTCTTAATTCGTATCGGCGTCCAAGGTTTTTTCTTGAGAGTAAACCGGTTTTTATGTATAGTTCATGAATGATTCGGTGTAATCTGCTGGGCGTGAGTGGTTTTGGTTGTCTGCTTTGTTCATCTCTTATTAGGGGTGATTCTTCGTGGATGTTTTCTGGAGGGATTTTTCCACAAAAGCTGCCTTGTCTGCGGATTTCTAGGTATGCCTTGAGGTATTGGGCTGCTTCTGATCCTACAAATGTGTCGTAGTCATGGTATTTGCCTTTTGTTATCTCGGCCTCAACGTGGATGTGTATGGGCGTGATCATTCTTTCTAGGTCTCGTTTGACATGGCGATATTTGAGCTGGACGAGTGTGCCTATGCGGAATCCTCCTAAGGCTAGCATTGAAACTATGACTTTTTCTCGTATGTTTGCTATGTCTATGATTTGTTGGAGTTCTTCTGGTGTTGGTGCTCTGTCGCTGTAAACATTTCTTTTCGGCAGGCTGTAGGGCAACTCAAGTTTTAGTCCGCTGCAGCGGAATAGTGCTTTAACGCCTTTAACATGGTTTGACACTGATCCTGGGGCTAGGCCTTCTGCTTGGAGGCATCCTACGAAGTCGTCGAGGAGTCTGCTGCATTTAGCTAATGCTTTTGGATCTGGATAGCCTTCCTGGTCTTGGCAGCTTCTTATCAGCTGGTCCGGTTGGCTATTTAGCCATCTGCAGAATCTGTATACGCCGTAAATGTACTGGTAAAGCGTTCCTGTGCTAGCAGTCCTATGTCTTAGCAAGTGTTTGGCAAGTTCTAACGTGGAAACGTTTTCAAAGGTGAAGGACACAAGCCTAGGCATTTTCCATGACAGGCTATTGATGATGTATTCTTGGAGCTTTTGGTCCGCAGCATTTCTAGCTTCGGGCACTGCAAACGTTAGTGGTTGTTTTAGTTTGTAGCCAAGGGGGCTGTGGGTTACAGTTACTGACTGCATTGTTTCGCTCTCCCATCCTTTTTTTACTGTGGCTGAGTTTTTCGCTTCGGGCTCTGAAGCGCATACTCAGCATTATTAACTATGTGTTTTCTGCAATTTATACTCCTGCTTGGAAAGTTCAGTGATGACAACATGCGAATTTCGAGGATGCAGCTTTTCAGAATCAGCAACCCGCTGGCTGTTCCGCTTGAGCTATGCGAGTTTTCAATTGTTCTGTCATGCTGAATGCATACGAGTTCACCCGTTTCCTGGGTTAGCCACCCTAAGGTTTCGCGTTCAGCAGCATCTTTGATTGGCCTAGGTGTGTTTCGGAAGAGAACATGATCCCTATAGCGGACGTAGACAACTGAACCATGTGGGATGACTTGATCCATTAAGGTTCACCAAAGTTGCTGCTCATGCTCATTGATAATCTCACCATGTTTAGGCGAAGAATAATTCATCTGAGATGCTTCCAGAGACTTTGAAGAAACCTTCAGCCTTGCAGAACGCTAAGATTTTTATGAGCTCCGGATCTTCGGGTTCCTTGAACTTTTTAATGAAGCCAAATTTGCCTACACGTACTTTGATTTCCACGCCTTCTATTGTCTTTTTGAGCTGGTAAGACCCGATTTTTGCCCAGTGTTCCAGGTGTTGGGTGTATCTCTCCATGCTTTCCCAATCTTCAACCAGATTAACCAAACACTTTCACCTTTAAACTATGTTGCTTCAAAAGTTTAAGTGATTTCTGCCATTGGCAAAGTATAGTATGCCTTATGGGCGCCTGTAAAGTATAGTACACTTTGGAAGTCTTCGCAAAGTATAGTATCCAAAAAAGGACATATACAAATAGAACATACTTTTATGTTGAAGAAAGTTTCTGAGTTTTGCTTCTCTTTCCTTTTTTCCGACGGGAAAAAGGGGACCGTAAAACAATTTTATCGAGTGAAGGCTTATAGTAAGCCTTAAATCCATAAGGGGAAGGAAGAATCCGTCTCGCGCGAAGGCTTTCGACTTCCATCCAAAAGGCTCTCTCAATTTGGGAATTTGCGACAGCGGGATTCAAAACTTTCCGCGCTATCTCCTTTCCTTTCACTTTCAGGATTACGAGACCATCGTTATAGACTTCAAAGAACACTTCTTTACTTATGTAATGGCGCCTTATCAATGTCAAGCAGCCTCACCTATAATATAATTGATACACGGATAGATTAACGTAACATGAGTTAACTTATTTTGTGTGACTGAATTTCGGACTTTCTTAAGCTTTCTTTGGCGCTTTAATGATATTTTTGGCTTGGTCGTCTCGACAGTTTGGTGTGTGATGTATTAGGACCGCTAGCAGTGCAAGTATATTTTCTCTGGATGCTGTTTGTATGAATTCGTCAAAGTTTGTTTTGTTTACTAAGACGGCAAGGTAGGCTCTAGGTGTCAGCTGGTAGAGGTTTGTTTGGTAGTGTGGGTGAGTTTTTATTTTTCTTGTGCCAGCTTTTTCAATGTAGCCTGATTCTTCCAGAGCTTTTATTCTGCGGAGAACGTTTGTATATTTTGTGTGCTTTAGACTTTTTTGGGCTTTAACTTCTTTGTGTAAGTCGTAGGCTGTTAGCGGGCCTTTAAGGGCAAGAACGTGGAATACAGCTATGTTAAGTTTAGCTTCACGCCCTTTGAAAACTGAAAGCTTTGCGCCGTGTTTCTTGCGTTTTGCCACACGCCAAACACCATATGCCCGCTTTGGAAAATTTTGTGCTAAAACTGCTTTTTACATTAATCCACACTTTTTTGTACAGCAAAGTCTGGGGTAAAAAATTTCTGCGGACAGAAAAGCCTATAGCGGAAAATTTTTCGGCTAGCGCATATTTAAATCGGATTTGCATTTTTGTGTTAAAATTCAAGATTTACGAGGTTTTCTGGGCTTTGTTTTTGCCGAGTGGATTCGGCGGGCAGAAATGTTTTCACAGGGGTTAAAGTGATTACAAGGTGGCTGCCTTTAACGCTTAAGTCAATATCCAAGTCTTGCTTCAGAAAAGACTTGATCATGTCATTGTACTTGCGGGGAATGTCTAACGATAAACGCTCATATTCGTAAACATATTTGCTTCCCAGATAGCGCTTTCTCGAAAGCCTACGCTGAATCCTAACCATGCATATACAGCCTCTATGCAAAAATTTTGCTTCTTCTTCAAAGTTATAAAAGCTAGATGCTGATTCGAATATTCTGCACTGTGGAGAGAGACAAGTTAAAGTAAACATGGAAGGATAAATGCAAGATTTATTAAAATTTAGACACTATTTTTCATTAACTTAGAGAGGCTGGAGTGAATGAAGACGCTCAGAATTTCTGATCAGATGCATAGAAAGCTTACAGCAACTCTTGGGACGCTTGTGGCGCAAACGGGCAAGATGCGAACATATGAAGATGCAATAGAAGCTATGCTAAGTCAATCGGTAATTTTGCCGCCTGAACTGTTGGCTCAAATTGAGAACTTTATACAAGAAAACAAGCATTTTGGGTATACGACAAGGGAAGATTTTATCCGTGACGCAGTTAGATGGAGACTGAAACTTCTTGAAAAAGACTACGAACTTGTTGAAATTCCGAGAGAAAAATACGAAAAACTAGGCAAAACACTAAAACACGCCAAAACGAGATATCTTAACCCGAAAGATTTCATAATCAAACAAATAGATGACGCCTTAGAAAAAAATAAAGGCGAGGGTGAGACCCCCTAAAGCAAAAACATTAGTCTTTAGAATTCCATTACAGGTAGAGAATTTTCAGATAGAAGTTAAATGACGCAAATCAAGTTTGCTAGCATAAACGAGACATAGGTTAAAAGATAGCTGAAAAAGAAGGTATCAATGGGTGCCGACGAGTTTCTTGATAGAAGCTTGGAAATAGCCAAGTTGTTTCCCAAAGACTGGAAAATAGAGGCTGAGAAAATTCTCTCCAATTTATAGACTTTAACTTTTGAAGCTCACAACGCTTAAGTAATTACTTCCATTATTTAGTTTGAGGAGATAACTCAATGGGAAGAACAGAAAGACTGCAACTTATTCGTGATATCGAGACCATCAGAGGTTCGAGGATGCTAGTTTATATTACTGGCGACCGTAGAGGGCTCGAAACAAAGATTGCAACCGACATATTTCCTTTCTGTCTCAACCACCTATCTCAGATGGGTTTTCAGGATAAAATTGATTTGTATCTTTATAGTACCGGCGGTATAACCATGGCTGGTTTTGGACTAGTCAATTTGATTCGAGAATTTTGCAAATCTTTTTGCGTCATTATTCCATTTAAGGCTCTCAGTTGCGCGACCCTGATCGCGTTAGGAGCTGACGAAATTATCATGACAAAGATGGGTCAGCTCAGCCCAATTGACCCTTCGATTAGTTCACCCTTGGGTCCTCATGTACCAATTCCAGGTCCTCCTGGAGCAACCCAAACGATTCCACTCAACGTAGAAGATGTGATTAGTTACCTTGACCTTGCTAGAAAACAACTTGAGCCTGATGAAGACAAGTCATTAATGGCTAGAGTTTTTGATCGATTGTCTCAAGCAGTTCATCCCTTAGCTTTAGGCTCAGTTAATAGAATACGTGAACAAATAAGTTTCTTGGCGAAAACTCTATTGTCCAGGCATATGACTGACGAGAGAAAAATCGAGAAAATAGTTGAGACCATAATAAGAGGACGTTTTTCTCATGATTATCTCATTTCGCGTAAAGAAGCAAAAGAGTTACTTGAGTTACCTGTAGCCGATGTTTCTCCTGAGCTTGATGAAAAAATAGTAAAACTTTACACAGAATACGATGCAATGCTCGAGTTGAGCGTCCCATATCACCCAGAGATGATTTTGGGGAACGCGGATACTGCGGTAGGTTCTTTCAACAGGGCAATAATAGAATCTGACAATTTGACTCACGTATTTCGGACTATAAAGGAAATAAAGAGGGTTCCACTAGGGCCCCCAACTGTTCCAGCCCCAACCATAGGCTATCAGGAAAGGATATTAAGTGAAAGATGGATGCTGGATAATAGCATATAGCGGATGAAATCGTATGCTAGTATTAATTGATGAGCAACAAAGCATTTATACCATTGTTTTATCCTTTTTTAGTTAAGGAGAGAAACTAGTTTTGGAAAGCGAGGAGATCATTGAAGCCCCAGAAAGAGGAACCGCCGGGCTAACATCGGCAAGCCAGATAGTTGACTTCACTGATTCGGTTAGTTTTTCAAGTAGTAACACAACCTGTGCCTTGCCGGAGCATTTGTATCCATCCTTCGTAATAGAAAGACGCGAAACAAAGAAAACGCCAATTCAGGTTTTTCCACCTTTGCTCGCGAGGAAAGATAGATTTAGAAAAGCTTTGGAAGAGTCCATCAGAAAGAATAAATCTATCTTGAAAGAGCTCGCTAAATACTGATAGCCTTGAAATTTGTGTACTTGACTCGTGAAGACATCTTAGAGATTCATAGAAAGGTTATTAGAGAAAGCGGTGGGAATTCCGTTGTTGTGTTCCCTGGAAATTTAGACATGTGTGTCGAATCTCCTAAGCTTGAAATGTATGGTCTCGGAATCCATAAAACTGTATATGAGAAGGCCGCCTCTCTATTATATGCAATTCTTAAACTTCACCCATTCTTAGATGGGAACAAAAGGACAGGTTTTATGGCTACAGACGTTTTTCTGAGACTTAATGGACACATTATTGCAGTTGACAAAGTGGACGCCGTCCAAACATGCTTAAAAATAGCTGAATGCTCTATGGAAATGGACGAAACGTCTACTTGGGTGAAAAGTCGGGTGAAAAGAAAATAGGAGGTGAAAATGCGCACCAACTATGATATTTTGATAGGTTATCTGTATGAGAAAAGGGTTTTCTTTTCGATCTTATAAGAAACGCGTATGACCCTTTGGAGTTGGCATCTAAAAAGAATACAGCGCACATGCTCTCTGTCCTCAGAACCCAAAATCTGAGACGATTGCTTTCTATAGACGCGCGCCTGAACTATTCAACTTCCTCTTCTAGAACTTCTGCGCCTATCTGATTAAGTGTTTCTTTTATTTTTAGGTCTAGGGTGTTTTTGCTTATTCCTTGGGGTGATTGTGCTTCTATTTTTATTTCTAGGTTTATTTGTGCTCCTTCTTGGTTTAGGGGCATGAAGACGCCGCGCATTAGGTCTGAGAGTTTGTCCCATGGTATGTTGGCTTTTAGTGTCAGTTTTGTTATGGTTTCCTTTCCTGGAATGGGTGCTATGGGCGGGATTCCGATCGTAGGCTTTGGTGCTACGCCAGTTGGGGGCTGCTTCTCTGTTTCTTCTTTTATTTTTTGGGCGATTTCTTTTCTTACTATTTGGGTTTCTTCTGTTAATTCTAGGAAAGTGATAGATTCGCAATAGTGGATTTTATCGTCAATGGCAAGTCCAAATGTTCCAGTTTGGACTCCTTGGGCTATTGTGTCTTTAAGTACATTTTCGCTTTCTAGTATTGGAAGGTCTGGGTATTTGAGGAAGGATTCCCAGATTTCTGTTATGTTTTTCCGTTCGTCTTCTTTGGAGAAGGTTTTTTCAAGCAGGACTTTTGGAGAGAGCTTGCTTAGTATTACTTCCTGGTCTTTGAGGTATTCTTTTGTTCTCTTGGTTAGGCTTGGTTTTTCGCCTATTGTTGGGATTCCAAGGTCGAAGGTTTGGATTCCGTCTTTTGAGGCTTTGGCCAAGTATCGGTATGCTGAGAGAAGTTTAACAGAGAGGGATGCGTCAGCGTCTTTGAGTTTTTGTTCTACTCGTTCTTTGTCTTCTTCTACGAGTCTTTTCATGGTTTCTTTGTCTGTTTTTATTGCGTGGAGGGCTAGGAAGCGGCGGGTTATTCTTTTGAATCCTTCGTATTCGTTTGGATCTGTTATGAGGAACATTAGGGTGTTTTTGTAGGTTCTGAAGCCTGTTGAGTATTTGTTGATTATGTTTTGCACGAATTTTTCTGTTGCATGGTCTTTTATTGTGTGCTGTGGGGGCAGCACTATGAGTTTGAGTTTTTTGTTGTCGGGGATGTCGCTGTTTGTTTTTGGCCATATGTAAACGTCGAAGTCTGTGCCTGCAATTTTCTCTATTCTTTTTCTGATTTCCGCTTCTATGTCCTCGTCTTTTATTGCTTCTTCTTTGTCTATGACAACGCGGTTTAGTCCGACCACGTTGCTGAAGTAGTAGAAGTTCTTTTCGAAGTGAAGGAACCAAAGTTCATCTTCAAGTCTTCTCAACGCGTCGGTTACGATTGTGGCTGGTATACCCTGGCGTAGGAATGCAAGTCTGAGTCTTTGTGTGGTTACTCCTTTTCTTTCGCTGCCGCTGAATGAGTAGAAGAATATGGATGTGGCTAAGCCTGTGGCTACTTTGAATTTGGCGTATTCTGTTCCCATTTCCCTGTCTATTTTTGGAGCCTTAGCTGTTGGGCCGTCAATGTCTGATGCGACGACTCCTTCGAATGCGTTTCCTACATGTTTTATAAATTCTCTTCTTATGGCAGAGTTTGCCAAGTTTATGTGGGCTGGCTGAATTAGTGGAGCTGAGTGCTCTTTTTTAAAAAGATCCGCTACAACTTCTGCCAGAAGCCTAAGGGCTCCGCGGGTTCTTTGAAAAGTTGGAATGGTTGCCTATCTTTCAAAAAGTATGTCTATGGTTTCTGGATGGAAGGGATAGGCTCGCACCATTCTCTCTTTGTAGGCGACTTCTCGGCATTCAGACGGAATGTCTTCACCGAGTTTCTGGTAAAGGCTAAAGTATTCTTCGGCGACCTTCCTATGTTCGCTTACATCGCCTAGCTCCTCGAAAAGCCTTTTCCTTATGATTTCGTAGATTTCTTCGCCTTCAACGGGAGTGTAGATTTTCTCCACTCTTCCAAAGATTTTCTGAAGCTCTCCCAGCACTCTTTCGGCTTTTTCTGCCTCCTCAAAACCTTCAGAAACGCTTGAAGGAAGCGTAGCGATTAAAGCGCAGTTGTCTGCTGATGCAACGGCTTCTGTGAGCGCTTTTAAGAAAGCTTGGACTTGCCCTTTAAGCGTGCCTTCTTCAACCTTAACGCCCATAGTTCTGACAACGTATTGCAGAAGCTCATCTATGAGGATGAGCACTGGCTGGTTTTTTGAGAGAAGGTCTTCTATTAGCTCTTTTCCAGGGGCTACACGCTTTTTGTCGTAGTCTTCCATAAGCTTGTAAGATCCTAGTTGGTAAGCTATTTCGCCCCATAATGTTCTCCCTTTAAGCGGGTCTGCATATTCGCCTACGAACACGACCACTTTGGTTTCTGGTATGCTTTCAATTTTATTTTCTTTAAGGATTTTTTTGACTGTTGGCAAGTGGGCAATTTTGTTGCCGTGTTTGAATGTGTGGTATAATGCGAGTAATGCGTGGGTTTTGCCGCCTCCGAAGGGTGTTTGGATTTGAATTACGGTGTCGCCTTTTCCTTTACCAGAAAGCTTTGATAGGACAGCGCCTATGAGATTGGTTAGTCCAGCTGTGAAGTAGGTTCTTTTGAAGAAGATTTCCGGGTCTAGGTAGTCTATGGGTCCTTTATTTTGGAATACGTCGCCAAGGTTGGCTGCGAATACAGCTTCTTCAAGTCTGCCTTCTCTAATATCTTTATGCGGTACCGCTACTTGCCACCAAGGTTTTACACTCATCTATTTACTCTCCATGTAGTCAAGTAAGCTTGTTTTCCCTCTAGCTTGTTTAACATAAACTTCTTTACCATAAAGAAAACCTTGAAGCAACTGCTTCTCCTTGTCTCCCTGAGGAAGAATTTCTGAAATGGCCTGTGCGGTCTGCCAAAATATCTCATTACCAGCATATCCGGTCTCATTCAGGATCTCCTTAATCTTTTCTCTTTCTCCACGTTCCCACAACGCTAACACATAATGAAGAACATCAATCATAGAAGTGAGCTTCGTTTTCTTCAGAAAAGCTGGGTCTTTCGCTCTTTCTTGAGGAGTAAGCACTCGGACGAACTCCTTCTCTTTCTTGACCAAGCTTCCGCCATCCCACAATTGTGTTAGCTCGACACCCATAGGTCGAGAAAGCTTTATTGCATCATCAAAATGCACCTTAGCATTGCCAAAAGTCCACCGCCACAACAAATAAAATCTTGTTTCAGCATCAACCCCTCCCAAATCAGCCCTCTTCAAAACTCTTTCTAATGCGAATTCACTAACGACTTTCCTAACGTATTCTAATAATTCTTTAACAGAAACTTCTTCGCCAGAAAGCTTTTCCACTCTTGAATATTTGCCAAAAACTTCGACAGCCGGACCTATAGCACTTGCGAAAAAATCTGCACCGCTTATTCCCTGCTGCCAAAACTGGATGAGTTTTTCCTTGATTCTTTCTTCGATCTTTTCTCTTATTTCATTAAAATACGCTGTCTCTTCTTTAGCACGTTTCCTACACACCATATAGACTGAAGAAGCTAAAGCTGCAGTTTCGTATGCTATGAGCCTCCCCTTCATCTCGGTATGAATAGGCCATGAAGCTGACAGCACAAGACCGGACTTTAGAAGACTATTAATGATAGTTTCCCAAGCTTCAGTGGATTTATAAGCAAACACTATTACTGCTATACCATCTGGTTTCAAGACTCTATGAATTTCTTTGAAAGAACGCGTAATCATATCTTCAAAGAAATTTCTTGCCTTTTCAATGTTACCATCGTGTCTAACAGGGTTCATGATTATTTCTTCCGACTTCGGAGTAAGTGGAGTGGAAAACAATTCTGGATATAAGTCTCCGACAGCTCTTTTTAACCAAACATAAAAAAAGTCTGAGAGGTCGGCGTAGGGCATGTTATCATAATATGGAGGGTCGGTTATCACGGCATCGAAGAAGTTATCAGAGTAGGGGAGCCTTGTGGCTGATGATTGACAAACAGTCCCATTGTAAGAATTAATCTGGCTAAGGTGTTCCAGAATAGGAACTAGAAAATTCACAGAAATTAAAGATCCGTGGAAGGGATTTCGTTCACCATAATCCCAAATCATTGGTAATGCATGCCTTCCAAAAACTCCCTCATTTCTTTCCTGATCTGGCCGCCATCTGGATAAAACCGAATTCCAATCTTCTAATTTGCTTAGCATAAAACTCAGATAAGTTGTTACAGCTTTGGCATATTCAATATTATATTTTTCTTCTAACATTCTTTCGTATGCCAATCTTATTTTCTCCGCAAAAACAATTAACGCCAGTTTTTGCCTCGAATTAAACAAATCTTTCCATTTTAGCATACCATACCTTTGGACTCTGAATCCCAGGGTCTTTATTGGTGGCAAGTCTTCTCCTGGTATCGGATCGAAAGTCCACTTCCAATTTCTTATTTTTTCCTCTAAATATTGCTCAGCGCATCTGAAAACTTCAATGTCAGCGTTATTTGCTATACGGTAAACTCTGCCTTCGCGCGGGTCATGCAAGACCACAGCTACTAACCTCTGACCCATTTTTCCATCTCGGGCTTCCCTTCTGACAATTTTGTCACTTATGCCAGCTCCACAAAGAGGACATAGAACTGTAGCTCTTCTCGTAGTGCCCTCTGATGGGTCGAAGTTTATTTCTTTCCCTTTAACTACTTGAAAGTTTATTGTCTTATTCTCGTAATCAATTATCATTTTCAAAGAGACTTTCTTATTTCCTTTTTTAGCTAGCCAAAATCGCCTCATTAAAGGAATTTCAGCACTGCATGAAGGATTTTGACATCGGATAGTTCTCGCCCAAATATACCCGACTGGAATGTTTCCATTGGGATCTGAAGGATAAAATCTACCGATTTCTTTTTTAGCTTCTTCTAGTACCCAATCTCCCCACTTCTTCAAATCCTCTAAGAAATGATTGCCTGATGAACTCAAACTCTCCCTAGGTTTTACTTCCATTTTGCTAAATTTTCGAGGATATTCAATAATGGCCTTAAGTACAAGAACTGCGACGGGATTTAACTCTAAAGCATGAGTTTCGCATCCCAGTCTCAGTGCCTCTAAAGGAATCGCTCCCCCGCCAGCAAAACTATCTAAAACTCTCGGTTGTCTTCCTCCAAAGAACTCTTTGATTTCTTTTCTAGCATTTTCTATTATTCGTTGACTGAGAGAGTTTTCCCATTTTGAAAGTTCAGCAACAAATTCAAGTTTTTTCCTCAGTTCGTCGCGATCTTGAGGCGCAGGCACTAAAGAGGCAAAAATTGTGGCTCTAGATGCAGCTAAAGGGCGCCGAGCCCACCAAATATGAAGAGTAGAAATGTGACCGTGACGTATGTTCTTCTCTCTGACAGATTCTTCGCTTACTTCTTTTAGTGGAAAGTCAACTTCTATAAGCCTTTTATCTTCCATGTTAGCCCGCAACCTTTTCTTTAGTTGCTGTGCCTTTCCACTCAGCTACAATGTATCTGACAACTTCTATTTCTTCTTCTGGTTTTAGTTTCTCTGCTGGGTTTTGTATTGTGTAGAGTTCAGGCGACTTGGCAGCATTAACCACAACATAGAGCCAGTATTCGTTTCCTAACCTATGCGCCATCAACCATTCGTTAGGTGTAAGTGCTATTTTACCTTCTCCCGCTCTAGCTTTAACCTCTATGTATCTGATGCTTTCATCTGACGCTTTGGAACGTATATCAAATCCCAAGTTTTGGGCAGCCACGTCTTCGGGGTTTCGGCCTTGAGCTGTTTCAAACTCCATAGCTACACGCATACCGATTTCTTCGATCTCCTTATCCTCTTTTAAGGTGTCGTCTACTGGCAGCTGAGGCAGTACAGCTACTGCTCCAAGAATTTTAGGCGGCGAGAGCAAAAGATTGACTTCTGCCTCTATCTGCTTTTCAAGCTGTTCCTTCCTTCTCTCCAATTCCTCCTTGTTTCTTCTCTCGTTTTGGATGGTTGCCTCTGGAATGTTTTCTCCCTTAGCCCTCCTAGTCTCATATTCAAGCAATTTCCCTTCAGATTGCAAAATAAGCTCCTGAAGAGACCTCACCCCATATTTCCTCTTAATCTCCGCATCGTGTTCCCTCTGCTTCTTCAACTCGTGTAGATACTTGGGTAGAACCGTTTCCACAGCAAAGCTTAGAATCGAATTTTCGCTGCTCACTGAACTTAACAATTCCGAGCTCAGCGAAGCGTGATGAGGTTTCAAATCCCATAGAATAGACGGAGAAACCAGCCTCACATTATTGTTGTTGTCTTGATACAATGCAAAGATCCGTTTACCTGCAACTGCACCTGTTCCGTCGTTTATGATGCTTTCTAAAAACCAGATGTAACCGTTCATGCTGCCAGACGGGTCCAGAAAAACGGCACCTTTATCAACCTCATCACCATATTTCTCAAAAATTCTCTCTACAAGTGCCTCTAAGAGCGGATGCCCGGGCGCCACAAACTCTGCTTGCCCCTTAACCGCCTGTTCCTTATCAAAGCTAATTTTGCTATACTCCCTGAAAACTTCGCCGAACCTTATCTTAAATTCAAACGGAAGTCTCCTTAGCTCATAAGGAACGCTAGCAATTCTGTAAAAGCCATCCTTTCTCTTCTCCACTTTCAACCCAAGCTTCTCAGACGCTTTAAGGAAAAATTTCTCAATGTATTCTGGCACAAGCCTATTCTCTCTTGCTATCCTTGCCTCGCCCAAAATACGAGTTAGGTCAATGTGCTTTGTTGCAAGACCCTCGAGCGTGGCTTCCTTCGCCCTCCTAATTGCTTCCTCGTCTGGAATCCTCTCAATATCCTTCAGTATGTCATCCAAAGAACGCTTGTTTGTCACAGCCTCTACAATGAGGTCCTGAAGGCTTCTTCCAGGAAGCACATCGCCAATTACGTCGAAGA
>Ga0315298_1005616_pt1 | contig 17676 bp, 25 predicted proteins | sample WHS_1_MG_FD_203077 | JGI IMG/M metagenome (GOLD analysis project Ga0315298, IMG submission 203077) | Extremophilic microbial mat communities from Washburn Hot Springs, YNP, Wyoming, USA - WHS_1_MG | ecosystem: Environmental > Aquatic > Thermal springs > Hot (42-90C) | place: USA: Wyoming...
TAGATGTGGTGCCTGAGGGGAGCTCTGGAATATCTCTTAAATCACCTTCAATCTTCTTAAGAACCTCCTCAGCCTCTAATCTGGATATGGTCTCCTCAATAAATTCCCTTATCAACTTACTCCAATTAACATTATTTAGTCTCTGCATCCTCTCCTTCAACTCCCTTGGAATCCTAACACATACAACAGTTGACATATGAATCTATAAAACAAAATTGTAAAACAAATATATAAAATCATCTTATGTAAAACATTATATGATTTCAATTCTCTATGGATGAACCCATTCATGAGGGTTTAGAAGTTGAATTCGTTAAACATGCTACAATGATGATGTTACGATGTATTCGAGGACTACCTATAACTTAAATACTTCAATTACCTAAGAATCATGGAGGAAATGTGAATGGTGGGGATTTAAATGAGAAGGGTTAAGCTTAGTTTCGCTGGTTTGAAGGTGGATTTCTGTGATAGGGATAGGGCCATTAAGCAGGTTGAGGAATTTGCTGAGAGGGGGACTTGGCATCCAATTGTGGTTTTTGGGCCTGAGGGTTGTGGTAAGACTGCATGGCTAAAGCAGGCTGCTGAATTGTTGAGGGAGCTTGGCTTCGAAGCAATCTACGTTAACCCACTACATAGGGATTTCGTTCCATACACGGATGTAAAGGAGGTTGTTCAAAAGTTTGTTGAGGCTGTAGGGGGGGCGACGGGTATTGCTCAGTTGAAGCTCACTACACTCACAACACTTGTCGTTAGAGAGCTATTAACTAGGTGGAAGAGGAGGAGGATAGCTATGCTCGTTGACGACGTATTCCAAGCTATAGGCTTAGAAAGGGTTGAGATGTATGTGAAGGAGCTCCTCGGACTAATTGAGTATCCACCTGAAAGCTATGAGAAAATTGTTGTGATCGCGGCTACCAGTGAGGGTGTTTCCAGATGGAGGATTGGTAGGCATAGGTGGGCTGAAATTATGCCTATGTGGAATATGTCTAGGAGGGGGTTCGAGAAGTTATACGAGGAGATACCGGGAAATAAGCCTAAATTTGAGGATGCTTGGCTACTTACCGGTGGCAATCCAAATATGCTTTCACAACTATATCAAGCTAGGTGGAACCCCAATATAATCATTAAAAGCCTTATTGAAGAAAGAAGGCTTACACTAACATTCATTAGTAAGTGGAGGGATTGGCTTAAGAGGGTTGTTGAAGATCCAGATGCCCTCTGGAGCCCTGATACACCAGAAGAGCTGGTTAATGAACTCGAAGCTAGAAACCTCATAATCTACTTCCTCCGCGATAGAGATCCAGAAATATGGATAGATGAACCCCCACCAGAAAAGGATCTTGAAATCGGCGTTGGTAAACGAGTTGCATGGCAAACACCACTACATAGGGAAGCAGTTAAGAGGGCAATAACACAATGTTGACAATATTACGAAGTATGCTACGGCCAAGAAGACATGATTTGAAATTTAATGGTAAAGGGTTCAGTTAAATATTGAATGATGTTGTTCCCTAGGTTGTGTTATGAGCGCTGGTAGAAGGCTAAATAGAGGGGAAGTCATAGAAAAGCTTCGCCAACTTCTAGCTGATTTCCCTGAAGTTGTATTTGCAGTTCTCTTTGGGAGTCTAGCTACTAAGGGATTTAGCGTTCACGATGTTGATATAGCTGTGAAGGTGGAAGCTGAAGACAAATACGTAATATTAGCTAAGCTTGTTGAAGAGGCTTCTGAAGTGCTGGGTGTAGAGGGGGGGATTGATTTGGTCGACCTCGACAGAGCAGACCCCATGTTGAAGGCAAGGGTTTTGGTGGAGGGAATTGTAATAATTGATAGGAGGGGTTTTTAGGGGGGAGCTACTCAGAGAGCTCAATCAAGTGCCACTGGAATACTGGGAGTATGCAGCCCTCTCCCTAGAAGAGTGGTTGAAGTCAGATAACCCGATGCCCATAGATGCTGGAATTGTAAAGGCAAGGATTGACTCCATAAAGTCTGAAATTGATTTCCTCGAGGAGTACGTAATGTCTAAAGGTGTTGCTGAAGTTGAATCTTCACCAATACTCAGAAGGTTACTTGAGAGGGGGTATCAACTCATAGTTGAAGCATTGATTGATGTGTGTAGACATATAGCTTCAGCAAAGGGTTGGAGAACTGCGGGAACAGCCAAAGATTACATATTGGAATGCGCAAAGCATGGGGTAATACAAACAGCGCTGGCAGAAGAGTTAACACGCCACACAACGTTAAGAAACATCATAATCCACAGGTACCTAGCCATAGATTATGAGAAGCTATATGAAGAAGCTCAAAAACTACTCAAACATGTAACAGAATTTGAGAAATACATACGCGAATTAATACGAAAGGAGCTTAAACATACAATTTAAAAAATCAATTTTACAATGCAATTAAACTATATTTTAAAAGAATTCTATGGAAATCCTTTTATAAATTCATGTATATTATATTTTTAGGTTTGGCATGCCCATAGATTGCATAGATTACTTTGAACTTAAAAGCGTATGGGTTAAGGCTTGTAGGAATGGTAACATTCGTAAGTTAAATCCTTTTGAAAGGGGTTTATTTAGGGCATGCCTAACCTACACTAAATTGAATGGCATAATAATCAATAAAACGGTTATAGGTATGCTTAGAAGGTTGATTGAAGTTTTAACGACAACTCCACGTAGGGAAGCTTTAAAACAAGGTTTTGAGAAGGTTAAGAGTCTAGTTGAGAATAGCCTCCTAATAAAAGTGTTTCCGAAAATTTTGGATTGGATTAAAAATTTGGATTATATAATGTATTTGGGGTTTATGGAGATAAATAAGCCTGAATACCTCAAAATCTACTAAATTATGCAAATTTATGAAATGGGAAGGGTATTGGTGCATTGAACTCTAAACATTCACATTCCAATACATGCCTTCAAGCTATTGGTTGAGGAAAAAGTGATCTCCAATGAAGTTTTCATGGAATTATCTAAATTCATGGGGCTTAGAAACTTTCAAATGTGTTGAGGAGTTCCTCAAAAATGTCCTTGCACTCATTGGAGGAGAAGTATAGGTATTATAGCCTCGGGGAGGGGGAGAGGGAGGAAGTGTTAAATAGGATTAGAGGGGTATTGGAGAAGCATGATGTGGGGCTTGCAATAATTTTCGGAAGCTTCTTGAGTGGAAACGCATTCAGAGACATAGATGTAGCCGTATACTCTAAGGAGCTAAAATTCGATGATTTATTGAAGCTTAGGGTGGAGTTGGAGTTGGATTTGGGCATGCCAATAGACTTAGTACCATTAGACCAGCTTCCCCCAAAGTTCAGGCTGGAAGTCTTAAGGAGGGGCATGATTGTAATTGAGAAGCATGGAGTCTACGAGCACCTCTACATGAAAACATATGATGAGTTAATCTCAATGAAGCCTCCAATTACCGAACATGATAATAGCATGCATACCAGCATACAATGAGGATGAATAGCTAGGGTTGTAATGGAGGCGGATTGAATTGCTCGAGAAAGTAGCATTGAAGCTTGAGCTTAAGGGGGTTGTTGAAGTCTTCTTGAGTGGTGTGATCAACTTACTTAAGGGTGTACTTGTTGAATTAAGTCTTTATGGTTCAGCGGCACGTGGGGAGATGCATATAGATGTGTAGAGCTTTGTATAATTCCAAGAGATTTTCCGAAAATTTTGGATTGGGTTACAAATTTGGATTATATAATGTATTTGGGGTTCATGGAGATAAACAAACCAGAATACTTAAAGGTTTACTGAGTATGGGTGGCAAACATATAATGGTGGCATGTATACTGGCGTATAGTGGGGGATATAAAGATATATTTATGTATTTATGGAGTAATTGTTCTAAATTGATGGATGGGATTTAATTATCGTTAATTTGAATGGTGTTGGTAATGTCGATTCAGATGGATAGGTTTGCTAGGGGACTTACCCCAATGATTGAAATGGTAAAGGTTTTCAGTCGTATATTGAATGAGGTTGCTGAATTTGAGGAGGTTGAGGGGAGGAGGTTGGATGAGGCTTTAAATGATCTCTTGAATCCGAAAAGGTTGGCTGAATTCTCGAAGCAAATCCCCCCAGACGTTTTTGGGGAGTTTATGGCTGCAATAATGAAGCTTGCAGTTACAATGGCTAAAACACAGAACTTTATGCAACTTCCATGGGATGAGAAGAGGAAGCTTGCTTCAGAATTGAATGAGATTGCAATAAGCTTAGAGAAGGTTGTGGAGAAACTTAGGGGGATGAGGGAGGTTAAGCTTGAGTAAAGTTGATCTTGAAGATACATTTCAGATGCTCTCAAAATCTCTCTCCACATGCTTGGAGTGGGCTTCCTCACTCCCCTCAGAGTTAACGCGAAATTTTCTGGAATCAAGTTTGCCCATGCAATTCATATACAGCATGCTATCCATTGTGAAGACCGATCCAGACATTGGCGTTTACATAGAATTCCATGTAATGGGTTGTGCAAGTGAAGCTATTGAATTTTGGGAGAGGTTGGTTGAGGAGGTCTACCCAAAGTTGAAGCAACCAATCTTCGTCTACTGGAGTGGAGAATTGGATGTTAATCCAGTGGAGCTTGGTTTAAGGGTGGGTAAATTGCTGGCTAAGATGAGGGTATCACCAATAATATTGAAGCACCCCATAGATGCCGTTGAGGAGTTGAAGAGGGAATGGTAGTATGCTACGTGGATTCAAGCATACTCATATCAGCCTTAACCCCAACTGAGAGTAGGCATAGAGAATCGGTGAAAACCCTTGAAGATGTTAGGAGGGGAGGGGGGATCCTCATAACCTCAACATATGCATTCATGGAAGTAGCTAACGTGGTATGTAGGAGGATTATGAGTGGACAATGGAACTTGATTGAACCATTAAATAGATTGGCAACTACCATGGGGAAACTGGGATACAAAGCTCTATGCGAAACTCTAACCAGCATGCTACTCCCCACACTAGAGCAACTTGGAGTAAAAGTAATTGAAAAACAAGACTTCTACGTTTTGGAGAAGCTCAACGAGACATATGCTGCAAAGATTTTCAGGGAAGCAATAAAACTCACATGGATCAACTGTAGAACAAAGGACTTACTACACATAGCAATAGCTTCATTAATGATGAGGAAACATGATGCTAAACGCATATTAACAGCCGATGAAGAAGACTTCAGCAAAATAAAGAAAACTTTGAAGGATAATCTAAACATTGAAGTGGAAATAGTAAGCCACACAAAATGAGAAACCCCACTTCAAAATTCAAGCAATGAGTATGGAAGGAAAAATGGGTAGCAACTATGGTAGCCAACATTGACAGTAATATTTAGCCGCCATGTGATGGAGAAGCTTGTAAAAGAGCTTTCGAGGATTGGTGTGACTGAGGAGATGTTAAGGGAAGCTGTGAGTAGGCCTGATGAAATTCTCTATAATCTGGCAACGGGGAGATATGTAGCTTTAAAAATGGAGGAAAAATTGGCTGTAGTGTATGAATGGAGAGGTGACGACATATTTATTATAACGGCAATATATAGTAGTAAGCTTGAAGATATTGTTCGGAGAAGGAGGAGGATTAGAAGATGGATTTAATCATGAATTATGATTCTGAAGCTGATGTTTTGATTTTGAAGTTTGGTGAGGGGTTGGTTGTGGATGAGGAGTTGCTTGATAATGATGTTGTTTTGGGTTATGATTGTGATGGGAGGGTTGTTTCAGTGGAGGTGTTGGATGCTTCGAAGAGGGGGTTAATGAATGTGCTAATTGAATTGGCTAAAGCGAAGAGGGAGGCAGTTAAACTAATACTCTCAAAGATAAGCTAGGGAGGGCGAGGCGCATAGCAGACTACACACCAACACTGGTTGGCATAGATGAGGCAAGGATGGCGCGTAACGTATTGGAGTAGAGCGTTAAGATTCTTCAAATGGAAAGTGTAAACCCGTAGATTAATGCGGAAATGGTGGATGTATATGAGTGGGAAGAGTAGGAGAGTTTTATTGAAGATCATTATACGTGGAAAGACGTATACACTTGATTTAAGCTATCTAGGGGAGAATTGGGGTGCACCATTCATAATTACATTCATGATCATACTAATGATATGCGCATATCTACTGGCATGTGGAAATGAGTTTGCAGCAAACATGCTTGCAGTTTACGCGTATTACTTCTTAGTTGTTGGTGTGGTTCTACAATTAATATGCTACATAAAGTATGGTGGTAAGGATTAGCGGAACATCCCATGCAATATCAAAGGATGTGGCTAAAAGGGGGATTAGCGAGTCTCTCATTCTTAGCGTTGTGAAATCTCCAGATATGGTTTTCCTGGATAGGCGCTCGAGCCTCATGGTAGCTGTTAAGGGAAACGAACAAGCACTCGTAGTTGTTTATAACCCTGAAGATGACTACTTCGAAATAGTTACTGCATTCAAAACATCTAAACTGGTTAAACTTATAAGGAGTAGGCTGGATGAGAAATACTGGGTAAGAGTCGGATGAGAACTAGGTACGATAGTGAACACGACATACTTTACATAGATGTAGTTCCAGATAGAAAGGTGCACGATACTCAGCCGCTTAATGACGATATACTTGTAGACTTAGATGAAGAAGGAAATATAGTTGGCATAGAAATATGGCAAGCCTCAAAAAACATTGTTGAGCCCATTGCTGAAAGACTAGTAGAGAAAGTAAAGAGATCACTTGAAACAATTGCTAAATAAAGTTTACAATAATCTTTACAGAATAGTAAGAAGAGAAGCAAAAGTAAGGTTACCTTAATTGTTTCTAGAGCAAAGTAAAATTAAGGATAAGTCATGAAGTATAGACTGCTACTTGCTTGTCCATTTAACCTTTCAAAAATGAGAACGAACTTTAAAAATGAGCATCCTTGCCGAGCAAAGGGAAGTAGCAACGAAATTTAAAGGTATAGCTCCAAAAGTATCGATAGTAATGCCAGCTTACAACGTAGGGAGCAAAATAGACCCCGTGCTAAATTCCTTACTAGAAAATTTAGAATCAACAACTAAGAACTACGAAATAATAATTGTAGACGACGGCTCGCAGAAGCCTCCATCTTCAAGTATAATATCTTTGGACAATAAAATAAAAGTAGTAAGGCACAAAGTGAACATGGGGAAGGGGGAAGCAATAAAGACTGGAGTAAGGTATGCAACTGGAGAATACACTGTGCTGATGGATGCAGATGGGGACATAAGTCCAAAAAATTTGAAGCAATACATAATGGCATTAAAGGAGTACGACGTAGTCGTGGGCTCAAAGAGGCATCCGAAATCAATTTATCAAGCGCCAACGTTGAGGAAGATACTGAGCGTGGGATACAATATTCTGGTTAAGGCTTTACTTGGGATAAGGGTTGGAGATACACAGACTGGGTTCAAAGCATTCAAAACGAAGTATCTGAAGATGATAATGAATGTGATCGTTGTGAAGAGGTACAGTTGGGATGCAGAGGCACTTGCAATAGCCAACATGCTCAAACTCAAAATTGCAGAAGCACCAGTATACATAAGGCAGGAGAAGCTATTCAAATTCAAAGACGCAGTAAACATGCTAATAGAATTGCTTGGAATAGTGTATAGGCTGAGGGTAATAAAGTGGTACCAGAAGAACATTGAAAAATTAAACATGCAATACAAACCACCAATGAAAATTTAGTAATGCCAAGAGTATGGGGAAACTGAGGATATTGTGGTTTAATTGGCGATGCTGGATGAATCCGGAAATGGGTGGAGCTGAAGTCTTCACCAGGGAAGTTGCAAAGAGGCTTGTGAAAAGTGGACATGAAGTCACATTATTCACATCGAAATTCAATGGATGCAAAAGCGAGGAAGTTGATGATGGAGTTAGGATAATTAGGGATGGTGGAAGATACTCAGTATACTGGAAAGCTAAGGAACACTATAGGAAGAGTTTTTCAAGGGAAGGCTACGACATCATCATAGATGAGATAAACACTAGACCATTCCTCACACCGAAATTCGCAAACAATGGAGAGAAGATAGTTGCCCTAATACATCAATTGGCAAGGGAATACTGGTTCTACGAAACACCATTCCCAATAAGCTACATCGGCTACCACATCCTCGAAAATAGATGGCTGAAGAATTACGTAAACATACCCACAGTTACAGTCTCAGAAAGCACGAGGCAAGACCTACTAAATTTAGGATTTAAGAATGTTTCCATAGTTCCAGAAGGATTAAACTTCACACCATTAAGTGAAATCCCTGAGAAGGAAGGATATCCAGTCATCGCTTACGCTGGACGCTTGAAGAGGGCTAAGAGGCCAAACCATGCAATTAAAGCATTCAAAATCGTTAAAGAGAAGCTTCCAAACTCCGAACTCTGGATCATTGGAGAAGGCCCCTATAGGAGAGATTTGGAGAGGATGGCTGGGTATGGAGTCAAATTTTTCGGAGGACTATCGAATGAGGAGAGGAGGAGGCTTCTAGCTAGAGCATGGGTTCTGGTCAACCCAAGCGTGAGGGAGGGGTTTGGACTAAACGTTCTGGAGGCAAACGCCCTAGGCACACCATGCATCGCATATGATGTAGCAGGATTGAGGGATTCCATCATAGATGAGAAAACAGGATTACTTGTGAAGGAAAACGGAAACGTTGAGAAGCTTGCTGAAACAATTATCAGAGTTTTGGAGGATGAAGTTTTAAGGAAGAATCTAAGCGAGAATGCATTGGAATACTCCAAAAATTTCAGCTGGGACAAGACAGCTCAAGAATTCGAGAGAAACTTAGAGAAAGTATTTAATAATGATGATATCCAATATCAATAGTCTAAAGTGAAGACTATGGGCAGAATCTTGGTTACTGGTGGGGCTGGCTTCATAGGGTCTCATGTAGCGGAATACTATGCTAAGAGAGGGGAGGAAGTTGTGGTGCTGGATAATCTGTCGAGGACAGAAATCCTTGGGAAGGTTGTTGGAGACCCTCTCTACAACTGGAATTACCTCAAACAATATGGGAATGTGAAATTGGTTAAGGGTGATATCAGAAGCTTTGAGCAGGTTAGGGAGGCTGCAAGGGATGTTGATGCAATAATTCATGTTGCTGCGCAGGTTGCAGTGACAACCTCGATAGCGAATCCGAGGATTGACTTTGAAATAAATGCGCTAGGCACATTCAACATATTGGAGGCAGCTAGATTGGAGGATGCAAGCCTAATATTCACATCAACGAATAAAGTGTATGGGGAAAACGTGAACAAGATACCAGTCATAGAGAGGGAAACTAGGTACGAGTATGCAGACCCAAAATTTAGGGAGGGGATACCTGAAACGTTCCCAATAGACTTAACTGGGCACAGCCCATACGGATGCTCAAAGCTTGCAGCAGACATTTACGTCCAAGACTACGCACATACTTATGGCCTAAAAACGGGAGTCTTCAGGATGAGTTGCATCTATGGCGAAAGGCAGTTTGGAGTTGAAGACCAAGGATGGGTAAGTTGGCTTACAATAGCGACTCTAACTGGCAAGCCCATAACGATCTATGGTGATGGAAAGCAAGTTAGAGATGTATTATACGTGGAGGACTTGATAGATGCCTTCGACAAATTCCTAAACTCAAAATTGAAGCATGAAGTTTTCAACATTGGCGGAGGCCCAAAGAACACGCTATCACTACTTGAGCTCTTGGAAATGCTTAAGAGCATGAGTGGAGCAAATCCAAAGGTATCGTTTGCAGAATGGAGGCCAGCGGACCAAAAGGTCTACATATCAAATATAAACAAGGCAAGGGCCCTCCTAAACTGGGAGCCGAAAACATCCCCTGAAGATGGAGTAAAGAGGCTAGTAAACTGGGTATCAAACAATATAGAGCTGTTTAAATGAGAGTACTCCTCTTAGGCTCACACATGAACTACAACTTAGAACATTACGTCTACATGAATCTAGTTAAGCGCGCGGCCTAGGAAGACTCGTTAAGTGGATTTCTCAAGATAAGGGCTTATTCATTTAATGGAGGGTTAACGATGAGTAAGTCCATAGATAGAGTGCTTGTAACTGGTGGTTTGGGTTTTATAGGAAGCCATGTGGTAGACCTGCTTGTAGAGAAGGACTATGAAGTGAGAGTATTTGATAATTTGGAACCACAGGTTCATGGAGAGGCTAGAAAACTGCCTGATTACTTCAATAGGAGAGCTGAACTCTTGGTAGGGGACATAAGGGATAAGGAAGCTGTCGTTAAAGCTGTGTCAGACGTAGATGCCGTGATCCACTTAGCTGCAGCTGTGGGCGTTGGGCAGTCCATGTATCAAATTGAGAAGTATGTTGCGTGTAACACTTATGGAACTGCGAATTTGCTCGACGTAATAGTCAACAAGGAGAACAGCGTTAAAAAGTTGATCGTAGCTTCATCAATGTCAGTATATGGGGAAGGAAAATACAATTGTGCTTCATGCGGGGTTGTTTATCCAAGTTTGAGGAAGGAGGAGCAGTTGATGAACAAGGATTGGGAGCCTAAATGCCCAAATTGCGGTGCATCCTTAAAACCTCTGCCCACAGATGAAAACAAACCTCTCATGCCCACCTCGATATATGCTCAGACAAAGAGGCATCAAGAGGAGATGTGTCTGTTGATAGGGCGAACTTATGGTCTACCAACCGTTGTCTTAAGGTTCTTCAACGTTTATGGGCCAAGGCAGGCGTTAAGCAACCCATACACTGGTGTATGTGCCTTGTTCTCAAACAGAATATTGAATAATAAGCCTCCATACATATTTGAGGACGGCTTGCAGACAAGAGACTTTGTACATGTTAAGGATGTAGCTAAAGCTGTGCTGCTAGCCTTAGAGAAGAGCGGCGGAGATTACATGCCGATAAATGTTGGGAGTGGAAAGCCGATATCGATAATTGAGCTAGCTGAAATTCTCATAAAGCTTTATGGGAGAAATGTGAAGCCATACGTGTCATATAAATATAGGAAGGGTGACATAAGGCATTGTTATGCAGATATCTCAAGGGCTAGGCAGTTATTAGGCTACGAGCCTACAATTAGACTGGAAGATGGGCTGAAGGACTTGGTTAAGTGGGCGGAGGAGCATAGGTGGGCCGCCGCAGACTTATCGGACAAAGCCATAAGAGAACTTGAAGAACGAAAACTTATTTGATGGACTTAACAATGTCCGATGATCAGCCATTAGTTTCTGTAATAATACCTACGAGAAATGCTGGTAAGATTATTGGGCGTTGTCTGGAATCCATTCAATCACAATCCTACCGAAGCTTAGAGATCATAGTGGTGGACAATTACAGTTCTGATGAAACCCGAAGAGTGGTGGAGAAGTATCATGCTAAATTCATTACCGCTGGACCCCCACCTCCATACAATAACTTCTTCACTGCACCAATACAAAGAAGAGTAGGAGCAGAACATGCTAGAGGAGCCTTCCTCTTCTTCGTCGATGCAGATATGATCCTCTCGCAAGGGCTCATAGAAGAGTGTGTGAAGAGATGTGAGAAAGGTGCAGATGCTGTTACAATACCAGAAATATCTTTTGGAACAGGCTTCTGGGCAAAGTGCAAACAAATTGAGAGAGCATGTTACATCAATGACCCTAGAATAGAGGCCCCTAGATTCATAAGAAAGTCCGCTTACGTGCAAGCAGGCGGATGGAGCGAAATGTTTGGCGCTTTTGACGATTGGAACATGGCTAAGCGACTCCGAGCTTGTAACCTAAGGATAGATTACTGTACGAATAATTATATCTTACACGACGAAGGGCATTTAACGTTGAGGGGTTTATTTTTTAAGAAGTACAGAATGGGAAAGACTATAGATCTAAGACATATCTCCGGTCAAAATTTGAGTGTGATAAGCTACCAGCTAACACCTTTTAGAATATTGTTACTGAGAAAGGTCGTGTTATTCACGAAGAACCCTATTTACATATTAGGCGTGTTCCTTATGAAGCTCGTCGAAGCCACAGGTATGCTGATTGGATTCTTAATGCAGACTTTTAGGTTCTATAGAATATGAAACTTGCTATACTTGTGGATGAGCTTCCAGCCAGTAGTGCTCCTAAGATTGTTGGCGAGGAAGCTTTCCACCTGACTGAGCTTGGAGTTAAATGTGATGTTTACGTCTTGAAACATAGAATTAGTGAAATTCCACCAGCACATGCCCAGCAGATCAGCCTTACCTATCTTGATGAAAAATTAGGTGTTTTAGGCAAGCTTTGCGGATGGAGGATACCAACATTTTCCTTCTTCTCTCTGTACCATACTGCATATCCCTTTCTTCTATCGCGAGAGGCTAACGAAAAGCTGGATAAATATGCGCGCGCAAACCTTCTGATTAGATGTAGGCTGATCTTTTGAAGGAAGCTGAGAAACAGCTCAACGAGAGTTTCTTCACTAATTTACAGATAATGGTAAGTAGTCATAGGTATATTTACGGTCCAGGCGAAGCTTTGATAGAGTTTCTTATTGACAAGCGCATAAAAAATCTTCTTGTTTGTCTTCACTCAATTCCTCAGGTCGATGCCACATGGAATTTAAGAGATTTATCCTCAATATTGGAGTACGAAAACGGAAATCTAGTCTACACAAGAACGCTGAGAATAGTTGGTACTCCATTCATTGATTATATAATTCACTTCATTCTTAGTTGCTTCTTGCCCTTAATAAGGAGAAGAAGATTTCATGTAGCAATCGGAGAAGGATTGCCGGACACTCTCGCTTGTATAGTCCTTAAGAAGATAGGTTTTGTTAAAACCGTCGTCTTTCATGCTCACTCATTTCAACCAAGTATGTTTCGCGGGGTTAGGAGAACGTTTTACATCTTATTGACAAAGTTATGTTTAAGGAACTCTGATTGGATCTGGAACTTATCTGATAGACTTGCCAGATTGCATGAATCTCTAGGAGCACAAGATCGAAAGAACATCATAGTGCCAATAGGCATCGATACTAAATTTCTGAAAGTACGTGACAGTCGCAAACCAAAGGGAAAACTAGTTTTTGTAGGTCATCTGAAAGACGATCAGGGAATAATGCTGGCTGTCAGGGCTATGTCTAAACTTCAGAAAAGCTATCCCAACCTCAAACTATTGGTAATAGGCGGAGGACCTCTCTTCAAGCCTCTTGAAAGATTTATCAACCACGCAAACTTAAAAGAAAATGTTTCTATGTTGGGGCCGTTACCCTATCCAAAAGTTATGGAGATTCTTACTCAGTGTGATATTGGAGTGGCAATGTATAAGCCTTCTTCCACATCCATCGCAAAAGTAACTGATCCGATGAAGCTAAAAATGTATTTGGCTTCTGGTCTACCAGTTATAACTACGAACCTTCCTTGGCTCTCACCCGAGATTAAGTTCCATAAAGCAGGTTTGGTAATCAATTACAACGAGGGTGAGTTTGCCGAAGCGGTGATCGAAATATTGCATAACTATGAAGTTTATCATGCTGGTGCAGTAAAGTTAGCTTCTACACATGGATTTTGGAGCTGGGACGTAATATTCAAGAATGCCATGGAAACGGTTGTGAGGAAAACTTGAATAAAATAGAAGCTTACTACGATTTGCAGGCAAAACTATGCCGAGAACGGTCAGCCCATGACGGAGCTATCCTTGAAGTAGGATGTGGTAAGGGTAATCTCCTTCGAAGATTGTCCAAAATAGGTTCTTACAAAGTAGGGATAGATGTTTCAAAGGCGACGGTTAATGAGGCGAGAATTAATCTAAAAATGGAGAGAGGCATACATCTAGTAGTGGGAACCGCTGAAGCTTTACCTTTTCGAAATGAGACATTTGGTGCTATAATTTTGTTCGAAGTGTTAGAGCACTTGGAAAACCCTAGAAGAGCTATTCGTAAGATCAGTAGATGTTTAAAAACTAACGGCAGGTTATTGTCGATAACACTCAACTACTACGGTTTGAGAAACTTTGTAGTGCAAATGACGAAATCACTGAAAATTGAAGAAAAATATTCCCCGCCGACCTTCAGCATAAGCACATTTTCAGAAGGAAGGAACTTCTAGCTTGTTTAGAAGAAAACGGTTTCCAAGTGATTTCTTTTTACCCAATACAGCTAGGTATAACCATCTCTCGTTTTAGTGGAACTAAAGTTAAAACTGCGTCATCCTTTTTCAACCACCTTACTCTTAGAAGCCATAAAGACTTCCCATACAGATTGAGAGGCCAAGAAAAATTTGTGCAAGCTTTTGGAGACGATATTGAATATCGAAAGGGATTCTTTTAATATTACTGTCCGAAATCCAGCGGTTCCATCCACTGTTTTTATGTCTTTTGTGACTAAGCATTGACCGACAACGCAATAAAATTCCAGCGTCATTTACCAGTAGCCAAGGCGGATCCCTTCGTATCTGTCATAATTTTGAACTATAACGGCATGAAGTACGTAAATGAATGCTTAAGCTCGCCTTAGATACAGATTACTCTGATTATGAAGTGATTTTTGTTGATAATAATTCCACCAATAATAATTGGGAATATGCAAAAGAGAAGTATTGCAATAATTCCAGAATAAAATTCATGAGGAATGCCTCAAATCTTGGTTACATAGAAGGAAATAAATGCATGCTGGCTTGTCCCTGAAGAGCTAAAACATAGGTGGCGGCTTATCTTAGGTAGGAGCCAGAGAAGGTAGTGCCACTGCTAGAGCAACTTGGTAAAATAAATATGTTCATTCACGACAGCCAACACTCATATGAAAATATGATGTTCGAATACATAACGGCTTGGAATCACTTAAAGGAAGGCGGTATATTGCTAAGTGATGATACAAATTTGAATAGAGCATTTATCGATTTCTCAGCAAAGGTTGGCTCAAAGTTCATCAGATTATTAGTCCCTGTTTCTGGGATACGTAAATGCTGAAAGTTCTATTAATAAATAATCGTCCACCAGCTTCGGGAATTGGCGTATACGCGACACAACTTTTTTCATCATTAAAGAAAGTCGGTAATGACATCGCATTTATAGAATATGTAAGCTGGAACGGTTTGCTTTGTGAGGTTCTCTTCCAAAAAGCTTTGCAGGTAAATAATGTAGCCGCCCTTTATTCTGAAGAAATCTTGAGAATTGTAAGTCAATCTTTCTTCATTCTTAAAATCTCTAGAAAATTTTCAAGATTTCACATATGTCACATAGTCAGCCCTGCATTAGCTTTTGCAATGCCACTAGTGATGAAAGCTAAAGTGGTTACGGTACATGATTTAATTCCTTTCCTAAGAGCAAGATCAATAACGGATCTTTTCATACGAAAAAGTATGAACCTTGTAAAAAATGCTGATACTATAATCTGCGTCTCAGAAAGTACTAAAGGAGACCTTCTTCGCTTTATGGATGTTGATCCTAGGAAGGTTAGGGTCATTTATTATGGCGTTGATCATGAGCTCTTTAAGCCTAGGGATAAGCTTGAAGCAAGGCGTAGGCTTGGTTTGCCTTTGGATAGGCCGATAATCTTGAATGTTGGCAGCGAGGAGCCTAGGAAGAATATTCCCATCCTACTCAGGTCCTTTAAGGAGCTTTTAAACAGCGTTCCGAATGCCTTGCTCGTGAGGGTTGGTGAAAGAACAGCGCATATGGAGAAGCTCATAAGAGGTTTAGATTTAAGCAATAGAGTGCTGTACCGTAAAGCGTCGCCAAATGAGGTTGCCTTATACTATAATGCTGCGGATCTGCTTTGCTTTCCATCATATTACGAGGGATTTGGCAATCCTCCCTTAGAAGCGATGGCTTCTGGACTGCCAGTTATAGCAGGTAATAGGACATCTATTCCTGAGGTTGTGGGCGATGCTGGGGTACTTCTAGATCCCTTCGATGTTGATGGCTTCGCATATTGGATGCATGAAGTGTTGACGGATGAAGACTTGAGGAATAGGCTTTCCGAGGCTGGCTACAAGAGGAGCTTGAAGTTCAGCTGGGAGAAATGCGCTAGGGAGACTCTAGAGGTTTATAGGGAGGTTTTGAATGAGGTTTAAGCCTTTGGGCAAGCTCGTTAGGAGAATGTCTGAATACTTTTGGTATTATGGTGCCTCAGATTCTTGGAGAGCTGTATTCTCACTTCATCCTAATGCTTTCACTAAGCATGCACATTTAATATGCTCTCCGTAAGGCTGTTGGCATTGGGATGAAGAAGGTTAGTGTTTTGAAGGAACTGCTCCTAGACCTTAGAGCTACAGATCCTATAGACGAATTTGCATATCTACTTGAACTGGTTTCTGGAGTGATTAGTAGGAGGGTTCTGAATTTACGAACATTGCCTGGCGATTTCCTTTTTAAAGATATTTTCGTGCAGTCAAGGGTAAAGGAAGATTGCGTTTTCCTCGTTCGGAGGCGGAGTAATGATCTTTTCCATGTGATGCCTTACTATGAGGAGGAAATATGGCATTTCATGAAGTCCATCGTAAAGAAGGGGGATGTCTGCATAGATGTCGGCGCCCACATCGGAACATACACAATACCACTTGCAAGGTTGGTTGGTCAAAAGGGCATGATAATTGCTGTTGAACCGCTGCCCATGAATATCAGTATCTTGAAAAGGAATATCAAGGTGAATAATTTATCGAATATTGTCGTCATTGGGAAGGCAGCTTATAACGAAAGGGGGCGTCTGAGGCTGAGCTGGAATCCTTTACGCACGGGTATGTCTACAACCGTTTTGGATAGAGGATTTTCTAACTTCATAGAAGTTGAAGCGGACTGCCTCGATGAGATGGTGGCTAATATTCTTCATAAACCGGAGATAAGGTTATTAAAGGTTGATGTGGAGGGGGCTGAAATAGAAGTTTTGCAGGGCGCATTCCATGTTCTAAGGCATACCTCCTACGTCATAGTTGAGGTGAGGAGCGCAACTTATGGAAAGGTGAGAGAGCTCTTGAATTCTCTGGGCTTCGTAGAGCTAAATAGTCCTTCATCATCCTTCTACGAGCATAACCTCATAGCCATGAAGAGGTGAAAGTTGAACCATGAAGATAGCACTTATCACAAGCTTCCCTCCAACTTCTGGTATGGGCAAGTATGCCTATTCGCTTTACGTTTACCTAAATAAGCAAAGGGACGTTCAGGCAGACCTCATCTCATTAAATCCATTTGAGGGTTACAAAGATGTGGGCGAGGGTAAAGTTATAATAGTCAACAAAGGACTTAGCAGGCTAAATTCTCTCAAGAACTACTTCTTAAACCCTCATAGAATTCCCAAAGGCTACGATGTGTATCACATCACCAATGAGTGGCTAGGCATATATGCTAAGTACAATAGGCCCTCAATAGTTACTTTCCATGACGTCTTTCTTCAGGGTCCTGGCAGCGAATATGCAAGGATGCTCCCCTCAGCACCGAAACTCTTGAGTAAAAGATTAGAATGGTCTAAAATTTACCACTGGTTCGGAGATAGAAGTAAGAAAGCCTCAAAGTTTGCTGAAAGGATAATATGCAATAGCGAGTTCACGAAGAGGAACATAGTTAGTGTATTAAACGTTAAAGCTGAAAAGGTCGACGTGGCATACGGGTTAATGGGTGACTGTTATAAACCAAGGGATAAACTGGATTCCAGGAAAAGGCTGGGCCTCCCATTAAAGGAAAGGATGGTGTTAAGCGTAGGGGGAGATGAAACTCCAGTAAAGAATATTCCTAACGTAATAAAGGCTTATCACATAGTTCAAAGGAGGTTGAA
>Ga0315298_1005617_pt1 | contig 17674 bp, 18 predicted proteins | sample WHS_1_MG_FD_203077 | JGI IMG/M metagenome (GOLD analysis project Ga0315298, IMG submission 203077) | Extremophilic microbial mat communities from Washburn Hot Springs, YNP, Wyoming, USA - WHS_1_MG | ecosystem: Environmental > Aquatic > Thermal springs > Hot (42-90C) | place: USA: Wyoming...
ACATCGAGACTGACAAATATCTGCCCGAAAAACATCAAAACAGTACCGACCAACAGCTTCTTTGCTCTTAAAACCAGTAATTTCCTCTCCAGCTTTATTTATAAAAGTAATCTTACCATCATTATCTGTTGTAAACACACCATCAGCAATACTGTTAAGAATCACATTGAAAAATTTATCGTGTTCCCTTTTCTTCACATTTAAATTAATATCATAAATAGAATTTATTTCAAGGAGGAATATGCCACAAATAGCAATAGTAGTTCCAATCAGGTTTCCCTATCATATTACTCAACGTAGTAATTATCAGCAAATGGTCTTTGAAAAGGATGAACCCTACACCAGTATATTTAGAAAATAATTCACGGTTGAAAGAATAAAAGATTGATCTATATATCTTCATATAGAGATAGGATATAGTATTAATTGATGGCATTCAGTAAAGTACAAAGACAGGCCATCGTCCATGTGGAAACGATAGGTTTGTAATTAAAATAGAAAAGCTACTTGGAAGGAAATTAAAAGCATTGTCTAAGAGAACATCTAAGAAGACAAATTAAATAGTCGCTGTCCTTATTTAAGATATAGCATCGATGCCCTCTTTTGAATAAGGTTCCCAGCATTTTTAACATCCCGAGTATGGGATTCACTTCATCCCTGAAAGTCGAAGAGAAACCATAGTGGTTACTTATAACAGTACTTTCCAAAATGCACTTATTGAAGGATTTAACTGGAAAATCATTTCCTTTAAGGTAAATAGAATAGCATTGGTTATTTTCAATTTTTCTAAAATTATCAAAGCATTTCGATTCTAATTTTCATTCCTTGATCGGGTTTAAAATGGCAGTTACAAAGTCTTCAGATTCGACTCCAGGGGACTGAATTCCCCTTTTCCCATAAAAGTTTTCAATTTTTTGAATTAGATTATTTTCTTCCAAAGAGATATTTTTTAATGATTTCTCCAGATTTCTAAGTTCTTCTTTTGGAAAAAACATAAAATCGCCTGAGATCGTGATTTCCTCAATCCTTTTTTCTGAAATTTCCTCTGCAGTTCGAATTAATCCTCCTTTAGATTTATGGATTCCATAAAAAATTTCTAAGCCTTCTTTAATTTTTATCCCCTTTGAAATTTTGTGAGTCTTTTTATAAAGGAAATCATCTGAAGTCATCCATTTTTCTAACTGTCTCATTTTTTCGATAATATCTGAGTTTAATGAAACCTGTTCAAGCTTCCCTAATCTCTTCCTAAATTCCTCTTTGAGCACGGTGACCACTTCATCCCTTGGCGGATTCGTTCCCAACTCGTTTTTCATAGTTGTCAAATTTTCTTTCATTGTTTTAAAAACCTTGTCCCTAAATTTTTCATCAGGAATTCTCAATATTTTGCTCATTGTATTATAATCAAAATCAAGAAGGATCCCACCTACAAATACCATACAGCCTCCAATATCTCCTCCACCTTCACCCGCAATCTTTTTCCCTTCCCTTGTTACAATATCATTGGTGGCTCGATACTCTGCTTTTATTCCGAAGGCTCGATAGGTTTCTATAGGGGCCTCAGAAAACCATAGAAAAATTTCATTAATAGCCCTTGGAAACTTTGGATTATCCTTTTTCCAGATCAGTTGATAGAAGATTTGATTTTCATCAAGGTATGTTGCTCCCCCACCAACTTCCCGACGCATAAAGGGAAGCCCTATTTCCCGACAAAATTTAAGATCGACTTCCTGCTCTGCATCCTGGAAATATCCAATGCTAACTAAAGGACTTTGAGGAGAGACCAAAACAAGAGCTTCAATCCCCATTCGAGCAAGGGCATGAAAAACAAGCATGGACTGTTGCCCAGGAAGTTTTCCAAGATCAAAGAAAAGCATGTTTTCCTCCTTATTTTCGCAAGGTAATTATTAATATTTTGGTTTAAGAAAAAGATCCAGAGCTCCTATAGTATTCTTGACAAGAATATATACGTTGTCTAATTCTGAAATGGTAACACCTTCATTTCTAAATAATTTCTCATGACAGTTTTGTCACACTCGAACCATGAAAATTTATAATCCCCCTCACCCTCTTTATAAAAGGGAGGATCAGGGATTTGAAAGTTATTTTCAGAGTAATTCTTAAATTAGTTTATTTAAAAATATAAAAATTTGAGGTTTCCCTGTGTAATTCCTTTTTTTCCGGAACTTTAGTAAATTTGATTTCTGAAAATGTTATAACCCTAAATATTTTTGCAAATTTACGAATTTTATAATAAAAGGATTTTTTCCTTTTAATATGGTCTTTTGCCCTTTCTTAATATCCTAAATAATCCCTCATTTGTTATTTTAGATATTATTTCATTTTCTTTCATATGGTGGTCGCTGAAGGATAAAATTCCATTTGGTTTTAATACTCGATGTAACTCTTTTAATACCTCAGATGGATTATCAAGGTCATGAAATTTATCATACAACAAAACTACGTCCACACTATTATCTGGCAATCCAGTTTTACAATTTGAATAAATAGTCTCTACATTCTTTAATTGCTTTTTTGAAACAAATTGTTGAGCTCTCTGAATCGCAAGCGGATGAATATCCAGAGCGAAAACTTTTCCTTCTTCACCTATCATTTTTACAAGGGGAATAATATAACTATATGGCCCACAGCCATAATCGAGCACATAATAACCTTGTTTTATTTCTACTTCTTTTAGAATTCTTATACGGGGTATAAAGATATCACGAAATCTATAGACAAGAGACATCAATTTGAAATCAAGATTGGATTTTGATTTTTTCATAATAGTTTTATAAATAAAAAGAAAAAATAATTTATTTTCTACTATAAGGACAGATACGATTATACCCCATCAACTTGCATATCCCTACCCCCGTTACACCATAAATTGTAAAATTTTTTTTATATCTCTTGATACAATGCATGATATTATTAGAGGTTCCATTAACAAAAACTGTCCCTGTAACCAAGATAATATCAGATTGCTTGATTAATTCTTCTGTCATTTTGTTGCCATCCCATATTTTTACTCCAAACTTTAAAGAATTTACGTTTTGTTTATTTAGGTCAGTAATCCTTACATTTTCAGTCCCAAAAGTTTCAATCAGGTTTTCTGCAATTGCTGGATTTAAACCAATTAATCCAACTTTAGCTTTCCCACACTTTTTCAAAAGTTGAGATGCAATTTCCTTACCACATTTCTCAGGATCTTCGTCCTTACAGTGAATTGTATTCTCAATGAAATTGAGATATTTAAGAATCGCATTGAGGGTTGCTACATATATGCTTCGCTCTTTATTAGATGTAAGAGGGAAATTGAGTACCCCCTTTAAATCACCCAAATATTCTCCGGGAGAATCTGTAAATGCATGGGCCTTAGATCCCAGAACTTCTGCCTCAATAACTCTTTCCTTCCCTAAAATAATTGGAAAATCCCTTCTTCCTGGTTCCCCAATAGCCTCTTCAGGAGTCAGGGTTTTTACAAGAACAGATACCTTCACATCATGCAATTTATTTATTCTGACTATCTCTAAAAATTTATCCTTTGATTTAAGTATAATATCATCCTCTTTACGATTTTTCAGCATATCTTAAGCTCCTCAATTTTATTATCCCAAAAACTTCCTTTCCTTCTTTAAAATTCATCTCATGAATTGCATCTCTTGATAATTCAGCAACTAAAATATTTCCACCTACATCAACCTTTACCCAAGAAAATGATTCGAAATCTAAAATCTCAGTAATTATCCCCTTGAAGCGATTAATATTGGGTCCTGGAGGTTTAATTGATGAAAGATATATGTCCTGTGGAAAAATAGCTATTTTTTTAATCCTACCATTCCCTTCATAGGGTAAAATCAATTGTAAATTTTTTATGCTAACTCGAGCAAACCCAGGGAAAAATTTATCACAATATTCACAATCTAAAATGTTTGGCATACCAATAAATTTTGATACATTCTCGGTTCCAGGATTAAAAATGAATTCCTCAGGTAAACCTATTTGTTCAATTTGCCCATTGTGGATGTAGGCAATTCTATCGGCCATCTCTTCAGCCTCGAGCAGATTATGAGTTACATAAATTATAGTGATTTCCAATTTTTTCAATATGGATCGTAACTCCTTCCTTAGATATTTCGAAGTTTGAGGATCAAGATTAGACATTGGCTCATCCATTAATAAAATTTTAGAAAATGGAGCAATTGCACGAGCAAGCGCAACCTTCTGCTTCTCTCCACCACTTAAGTTACTGGGATACCTTTCCCTTATATGTTGTATATTAAAAAGGTTGAGAACCTCATTGATCCTATCTTTAACAACTTTTGGGGAATACCCTTGAGCCAAGAGGCCGTAAGATATATTTGATTCTACCTTAAGATGAGGAAATAGAGCTAAATCCTGGAATTGAAAACCTATTTCTCTTTTATTAGTCGGAAGTTTATCTATTTTTTTGCCATCGAAAAAGACTTCACCTTCGTAATCAGTTAGCCCTGCAACAACATTGAGAAGTGTTGTTTTACCTGCTCCATTAGGACCCACTAAAACCAATAACTCTCTATCAAGCACATCAAGATTCACATCTTTTAGAATATAATTATTTACTCTTTTAATCTCTATGAAAGGCATTTTATCCCCATACTTCTTTTGCTACTTCCATTTGGCAGTAACTTTTCTCTCCAAATAGGCAAAAAACTTTTCAAAGGAAAGGCACATTAACGATAATACCATCAAACAAACAATAATGATGTCAATTCTTATAAGGCTTTCAGCTTTCATCATCAGGGCACCAATCCCTGTAGGTATGGCTACCATCTCTGCTGCAATGATCACTCGCCATGCCATACCAGCCTCTAATCTTAGCCCGGTGAAAATATTTGGTAATGCCAGAGGGATAACCACAGTGGTTAAAATCCTTATATTGGATGCCCCCAGCGTTTTTGCTGCCCTAATATAATTCTTATCTACATTTTTAATCCCTGTAACGGTATTATAAAGGAGAGGGAAAAATGAGCAAATAAATATGATTGTGATAGGTAACATCTCATTTATCCCAATCCATAACATTAAAAGAGGAAGCCATCCGAGGGCAGGGATAGGGTATATTAAACTGATTATTGGACTAAGTGCTTTATTTATAACATCTTGCCATCCCATTAAAATTCCTATTGCAAAACCTGCAATAGAACCACTTGAAAAACCAATTAGAACTCTTATTAGACTACTCAAAAAGTTTTCTCCCAGAACTCCATTTGCTGTCAAATAATAAAATTCTGATACAACTGTGGAAAAAGAGGGAACAAAGAATTGTTCCGGAAATAGATTCAACCGTACAGCCATTTCCCATATTGCTAAAAATAAAACAATAGGGATTATTCCACATATCGGTTTAATCTTTTTAAAGATTTTTATCATTTAATAAACCTCAAATCCAAAATATTCTCGGCTCTAAAACTATTCTTTATATAATCTTGCTCTACCATATAATTTATTGTTTTCTGCACTTCATTAGAATCGATATCTACACTGTATTCCAACCTTTTCATAGACGAAAGCAAAACCTTTGGGGTAATTTCTAATTTTGAGATTACTTTTATCAACTCGATTGGGAAAACTCTTTCTCCCATAACTTGCAACTGTCTGACCATAATCCGTGCTGCCTCTTCAGGATACTCTTTAATCCAGTCTGTGGCCCTTCTTGAAACCTTTACAAGCTTTCTTACAATTTCAGGATTGTTTCTTATAAGATTTTCCTTGACTATTAAGACACTTCCTTGCATCTCGGGCCAGATATCCTGACTTATTTTTAGCATCTTAAATCCTGATTCTTCAGCCATCGTCGCCCAATGTTCTGGAAGAAAGGAAGCATCTAATTTTCCCATTTTCATTGCAAAAAGTTGTTGTGGGGGATTCATTCGCTGAACTTTATTAAATATACTTCTATCAAGATGATATTTATCTATGGTCTTGCGCATAAATAGATCCGAAGGTGTGCCTATCTGAACGCATCCAATGTTAATGTCAGGTTTTTCAAAATCATTGACTGTCTTTACTTTGTTGGGGTTCACCACCAATCCAAAACCATATTTATGCGTTCCGGCCACTATTTTTATCGGCACCCTGGCATTGGCATAAACATTTATGGCTGGCACCAGGCAGATATAGGCAACCTGAATATCACCTCGTGCTAAAGCAGCAGCCAAAGCCGTACCAGTTACATAGCTTTCATAGGCAGCGATCTTCAAACCCTCTTCCTTAAACCATCCCTTATCCCTACTTATGTATGCACAGGCAGCATGATCTGTAAATTCAACTGCCATACCTATAGGGAAATCACTTGATTGGGCCCATCCACTAATAGCAATGTGAATAAATAGTTCTATCATTAAGAAAATAATCATTGTTTTCATTGTTTTACTCATCCTTTTCTCCTGAGTAAGAGATCCTCAATAAAATTTTTAAAGAACTAAACCAATAATTGTGCCGGAATGAATGTCCCAGTTATAATTTTTTCTACTCCCTCTGGAATACAAATAATTCCATCAGCCTGTGCCATTGATTGTAATCTACTCACCAGCTTGAGAGGATGGAAAAATATAGTATTTTCCTTTTCTTCAAGTTTTCCAAAAATAAAATGAGTCCAGTCAATTTGCCTCCCAACAACAGTCTCTGACAGTTTTACAATGATTCGTGGTAGTCCTGCATATTTGTATCCTGCAGGCTTCATCAGGCCAGGTAGGGCAATTTGTAGAAAAGCCATTAGGTTGGAAGGCGGGCCGCCAGGTAAAATAAATATAGGTTTCCCATCTTTCAAACCAAAACCAACAGCCTTACCTGGACCTATCTTGATGCGATGAAATATCTGTTTCCAACCTAACTGTTCTAATACGCTTACAATAAAATCACGTTCTCCTGTCCATGCCCCTCCACTGGTTAGGACAGCATCATAGGTCTCAAGCATGAAACTAAGTTTTTCTACTAACAATCCAGGTTGATCACTCACTATATCAATTTCAGTCTTCATTCCATAGCGCCTACACCATGCATTAAGTGTGAAGAGATTGCTGGCAAAAAGTTTTCCTTCGGGCAAGGGCTTTCCCGGAGCCACTACCTCATCACCAGTGGCAATAATACCAATATAAGGTCTTTTAAACACATGGATTTTGTCATAACCCGATGCCGCAAGCATTCCAATCTTACTAGGCAATAGTTTCTCTCCTACTGAGATAACACAATCACCCCTGGAAATGTCACTTCCTTTTTTTAAGATATTTCTACCCGGCTCAGCATGTTTTATAACAGATATATAGTTTCCAAAGTTGGAAGTAAATTCTTCTGAAACCACAGCATTTGCTCCCTTAGGTATCTTGGCACCACTTAAAATACGAATGGCTGTCCCCTTTTCTAAGAAAAACTCATTATTTAGGCCTGCAGTAATAATCCCTTTTATTTTTAATAAAACTGGATTATCTGGAGCTGCGTTAATAATATCCTCTGAACAGATTGCATATCCATCTTTCAATGAAACATCAACAGAGGGAGAATCTACAAATGACTTTAAATCTTCTGCAACAATTCTATCAGTAGCATCTACCAGAGGTAGAACTTCTTGATCAAGTGGTTGAATATTTTCTAAAGTCATTTTAATAGCAGTTTCATACCCTATCATTTAATACACCTTCTCATGTGACTCTTCTTAATAAAATTGCTTTCTCAAATGAATCATTATTAATATTCCTTATTCATCGCGATGAAAAACAATAACTTTCTTCTGCTAAAAAGCATCACCTGTTTCAGATTCCAAAAAAGTTGCAGCAATAATTCCAAAACCGCCCGAACATTGGTCAATTTAGAAAAATACGATCAATTTTTCCTGCCATTGGAATATTTAAAGTTTATCAATTCCGAGGTAGAACCCAAAAATAGTAATCCTACCTCCACTCCGCCACCATGACATAGGTAACCGTGATTTCCTAAACATTCCTTTAACAAATATTCAAAGGAGTTAATAATTTCCAATTGATTTAACATAATCTTATCATTTGCTATCTAAATCCGATAAGCAAAAATTGCCAATCGCTTTTAAAAAATTATTTAAATATTTCAATAAATCGTTTATCCACAGATTCATTAATTCCTTGCTGAAGTATTTCGAATCTACTTAATAAATCTCTCGCTAAATCTGTTAGCACAGCACCTCCTCCATCTTTCCCACCTCGTTTAGTATTAACTAATGGGTATCCGATAGCATGTTCCATTTCTCGAATAGCACCACGGATTCTCCTATAGGAGACTTTGGTTTCTTGCGCAGCCTTTAAAATAGAACCATAACGATCGATAGCATTAAGAACAGCAGCTCGGCCTTCACCCATAAAAGGTTTCCCATTAATCTCCAACCAAACTTTTGAGCGAACATCACATTTTTTCGCCTTCAAAAAATCCAAAAATTCTTTTTTAAACATTTAACTCATATTAATATATAATAAATATTGGTGTCAATATATGGTAAATAGGGACGTTCCTGAAATTTTAACTTACTTTAAGTAGTTGTAGGGCTGTTCTGGTGTTAGGTGAAGTCAATTCGGTTTTGAAAGGGGTTAAAGTATCAGACTTAAATATTGAAATTTGAGGTGCGTCACTGGTATTGGTTTTAGGAATTAAGGGAAAGGGTTTGGGAGTTATGGAAGGGAGGAGGCTTTCAGCTTGTTGGGGGGAGATTACAGAATTCCTGCGTAATGATCCAAATGCGGTTACAGGATATTTGAGAAAGGATCAGGATCTTCAGCTTCAAACGGAGCGATTGCTTCTCTATTTTAGAGTTCTCTGGAAAAATCGCAATAATTAAGCCTGGCCGCATTTCTGGCCCATTTCTCCCATTTTTCACCACTAAAATGGTTTTAGAGATATATTTTATTCTTGTAAAAGATGGTTAAATAATTTTGTATGTGTTATGGAAGGCCATATGGGAAAAGGCATGAGGGCGAACCCCATGAACCCACATTCACCCGTAATGGAATTCACATACCTCTCGGAAGCCTGAAATTGACATCAGGTGAGTTGAGAAATAAAAAGAGCATAAATCTCGTATATGTACGACCTGGTTTTAAAGGTCAGACAGCTTAGGAGGAATGATGAAAAAGATATTTATAATAATAGGTCTTTTGTTGTTTATTTCGACCTCTCTTAAGGCAAGTGAACAGGAGTATGACCATGGGAATGATATAAAATTCAGCCCAGAATTTACAAAATTTATGAATGAGATGAATGAAGGTATGGCGAAGATGATGAGGGATATGGACAGCCCCAGTTATACAGGTAATCCTGATATAGATTTTCTATCAATGATGATACCTCATCATGAAGGTGTCATCGAGATGGCAAGACTCCTTCTTATTTATGGCACTGACCCGATAGTCAGAAAACTTGCGGAAGATATCATAGCAACCCAGCGAGTGGAGATAGAGACCATGAAGAAGAGGCTCGAGATATTGAAAAGAGGAGCTGAAAAAGACCCAGGTGGCTTTCCTGCCCTTGGCGGGACGAGGGGGAAATGAGTATAAAATATGTCGTAAAATGGAGTCAGGCAACGATAATTCGGTATTCCTCTTGGCAGTGATCAGTGATAAAGAATGGTCATGGTGTGTAAACATTTAATCCATTTTGGGGGCGTTGTACCGTTTTCCCATAGCCTCACCCCAACCACTAAAAGGAGCTCATAACCGTCGATGGACGAATCGTCTGCAACCTTGCACTCCGAGGATGGAACCTATAAGAAAAGCATTGCAACATTTTGAAATGATGTGATATTTAAATTTATCCTTGATAAAAAGGAGAAATTTCTTGGTGAGAGTAGTAAAGAGCACATCAAAAATAACTATTCAAAATACCAATGAACGTTCTATTCTCCGAACCCGTCTTATTGAACATCTTACCAATTCTCTCAACGCTCCCCTACCAAAAGCTACCGAAAGACGTCTTTTGGGGCGCATCGCTTTTCCTGGAAAGGCTATCGCTTTAATTGGAGGCCGGATCTTCAGTTTCGCTACCTTCTCTTTTTTGATACTCCTCCTCAGATTCCATCTTCTCTTTTATGAACTCAACCTTTTCCTTCTCTTTCATCAGCTCTTCATACCAGAGCGTATGTCGCTCCTTTGCATAATTGAGATCAACCTTTCTTGTGAAGATCGATTTCGCTAAGGGCCGATTGACTTTAAAGATCAAGGCAGCCAGGTGGGCTATCACCCCTAAAAGGAAGAAGATGGTGGCAAAGGTGTGAGTGAGTGTGGTTAAGGTAATTAATCCTGGCGGCAGAAAGACTCCAGGGAGGTTTTTAATTACCTTCACCACTCCGGTTATCAAGAGGATCAATCCAACCCCACCCAGATAGGCATATGCGAGTCGCTGTTCAGGAAGATATTTGTGGGCTTTAGGCTCCTCACCAAAGCCGAACATTGCCAGAATCGTTTGAATGGAGGCTTTGATATCACCTTTTTTAGGCAGTAACCCTTTATGTCCCAACCAGCCATGATAAAGAGCATGAAAAATCATAAAAGAGAAGAAAACGATTCCTGCAAGGTAATGAATTTTTAAATTGATGAAGAAGTCTCCGGCCCAGCCAAGACCCGGTATCTTAGTAACCATAAACCGTTTGTACATAGGGAGTTCTCCAAAACCTGAAAAAATTAGAAGGAATCCCGAAAGTGCCAGAACCCAATGTTCAACTATTTCAATAGGGTGGTGCCGAAGAATAACTTTCTTTTCCTCAATAATCCTTTCCTTCATTTCTCTTCCTCCCTCTTTTCTTCTCTTCGATGATAAATGGCAAGGCCGATCGCTGCTAACGCACTTAACAGAGGGCCGAAGATAAATCCTTTCGCCCATCCGTTCACGTCGTGTAGCGGATTGAGAACCTTGCCCATGAGCAGATTTGACTTCATCTCTTTCAACTTTGCATTAATCTCTTCAAAAGGGACCTTGCTTACGTAGAGGGTGGCGGTTCCTCCATTCTCTTTCTCTCCGTAGATGAATCCATTGATCTCTTTGGCCCTCTCATGAGCCATCTTTAGCATTGTTTCCCGTATTCCAAAATGTAGAGGCCTTTTCGCACCTAACCTCTTCTCACAGGCCTCTACACAGGCCGGGATCTGCCCCCTCTTGATTCGATCGTGGCAGAAATCACACTTGTACATCACCCCACCTCCAGCAGGAATGGGTTGAATTTTAAGATAAGGACCCACACCGCTCTGCCGTTGAGGGATATGCCAAGGACAAACCGCTTTGCATTTAGCCCCTCCCATACACAGATCGTGATTGATCACGACAGCCCCATTCGAAAATTTATTTAAGGCTCCAAAAGGGCAGAGACGAGCACAGGGCGGATTGTCGCAATGCATACATCGTCGTGGAACAAAAATCTCCTCTCCTTCCAGATCAACTTTCTGCACCATTGTCCAGTTGTAGGGTGTGAGGGCGTTGATCACATCCTTTTTCTTTGACCAATCATCATGGGTCTTTTGAGGCCAGAGGTCTTTAATCGGTTCGACAGGGTTAGGGAATTTCTTTTCATTCTCTCTTCGACATGCCTCTACGCATTTTGGCATGGGTTCGTTATTGCATCCATCGCATTTGGTCAGATCTATGAGGGTGGCATAGGTTCCGGCTTTAGCAGAAGCGGTTTGAATCATTCCGGCATTTACAGCAACGCCAACAGCACTCGCCATAGCCCCCTTCTTAAGAAAATCCCTTCGGGTTAAAGCATTTTTTTCATTCATTAGGACTCTCCTCCCTTTTTATTGGGGTTATTTATTCCTCGATCCGTAAAATGAAATTCACAATTGAGTTACAGCTAATCCATAAACCTTGTAATAGCTGTCTTTAAGTTTTTCCAAGTCTTCATCTATTTGAAAATGTGTCCTTTCCAGCTTTTCTTAAGACACTCCTCTATAGAGGCCCGGATAATAATGGTTTCCGCCTTTTTGATAGCAGAAGTCACCGTCGCCACCTGGGTAAGGATATCCAGGAAAGCAATTTCTTTATACAGCATTCTTTAGATTCCGAGTATTTGTCCCTCAATTCTTCTTACCTTGCTAAAATCTTTTTTCCTATTATTAAACATACTATACTCCCCTATGGTATATTTAAATTTTAACCACTTCTTTTTTATTTGTCAACAAGAAAAATGCATTGCCCACCTTCACTTTTTTAAAAATTTGTAATATCCTTGCAGAAAACTATATTATGTAAGAATATATTTTTTACTTACTTATTTCGATATGCTATCCTGCTCTTAACCTAAGCCAAGGTAAGTAGCATGGAATCCAAAACCTCAGAATGGTTCTTGTCATTCTATGAAGACCTCTTCTTAGCTCAACTCCTTACTGTTCGGCAATTAAAATCCCCAAACTGAAAAAGCCTAAAGGAGAGAAAAGAAAATTATGTCCAATATTGATATGGCAATAGACATACTCCGGATAGCCCAAAAAACTTTTTATATCTCGGAAATCATTGTCCAAGTAAAGGCCAAATATAGTGTCACTCTCGATCGGGAATCCTTAGTTAGCGCCTTAGTTAAAAAGGTTCAGCAACATCAATGGCTTTTGCGAACAGCTCCCAATACGTTTCAGATCTAAGCGGAATGAAGGGGAGAAGAAGTCCTGTGGCCAGACAATGATAATGGATCAGAGGACTATTCGATGTATTGAAACTCTTCTGATTGGGTTGATATTTGAAGGGAGAGTGCTGCCGATTGCATTTTCTTGTTTTATGGAGAGGTAGATCCATAAAAGCCAAAACATTCTGGAGCACAACTTAATTATGGGTGCAATGAACTGTTTTCCGGTAGAGTTTCGTCCTTTCCTGATTTTGGATCGGGGTTATGCCCGAGTATCCTTATTAATCCAACTTCACTAAGAAGGCATTCCTTTTTTGTGCCGAGCCAAACGCAGTGTCATTGATTACCTTCAGTGGTAAACAAAAGGTAAAACCCTGGGCCGATTTAAGATCAAACCAGGGCAGCCCTTTCGTTACCCCGTTCTCTATCACTCCCAGAAAAAAGAACCTATCTATCTGATCGTTTATTTTGGGAAAGGGTATCGGGAGCCATGGGATCTGCTTGTTGCCTCAGCAACCTCCCTGACGGCTGAAGAGGTCGTTGAGCTTTATGCCAAGCGCATGTCGATTGAACAAGGATTTCGAGATTGGAGGAATCATCTGGGTGTTCGGGGATTAGTCTATTATGGAGAAAATCCTGCTCCTCGGCTGACTCGATTACTTTTTACCTTTTCCTTGAGTTACTTGCTCTGTTTGGCATTATGCACCACGGAGGAAGCTCAAGTTGTGAAAGCATTTGTTGAAATCAAAAGGCGAAAACCTCGCCATGGCAATACCCGAACGCTCTCGGTGCTCTCAATCGGGATCTTGAGGCTTTCTTTGAAGAAATTCTCCAGACAGGCTGATGGAGAACTTCTCAGAATTCTTCATCGTTTATTTCGAGGAAAGGAGTTTATTCAGTTAGGCCTCTCCACCTCAATTCATCCACCTTGCTCTCTTCCTGGATACCATTTTTTCTTATTCCTAAATTCTATTTTTTCCAATTTCAAAAACCTTATCTATTGAGCCGATACCTTAAGAGTAAGGGAACACCTGAATCATAACTATCCCCATCTGTTTCTTCAATTCTCCTCTCGGACTTATTCCCCATCTCTGAGTAAGAAATTACCGTTTTATTCATTTTTCTGTTGCCTTATTTTTGGTTTCTTGTTAACATTTATCCATCTCCAAGAAAAAATATTTTCAAGAAAGGAGGAATTGGGAATGATCAAAAAGATTTCGGTTTATCCGGAAAAATGTACTGGATGTCGTTTATGTGAATTAGGTTGTTCTTTAAAGAAGGTAGGAGAATTCAATCCCACTGCCTCGAGAGTAAGAGTCTCTATCTTTGGAGAAGAAGCCTTTTATACACCCATTATTTGTACCCAGTGTGACGAGGCATGGTGTATGAAGGCCTGCCCAAGTGGAGCCATCTCGAGAGACTTTGGGGTTAGGGTCGTTAAAGTGGACCCGGAAAGATGCGTGGGTTGTCGAATGTGTACTTTGGCTTGTCCTTTTGGGACGATTACCTACTATGCACCTTTGGGAAAGGCAATCAAATGTGACGAATGTGATGGACAGCCTGAATGTGTCCTTTTTTGTCCAACAGAGGCATTGAAATATGAGGAAGAGTCCACTCCGACTCGTTTAAAGCGGGTAGCTACGGCCAAAAAACTTGAATCTTCCTCAAAGGAGGTGCAGCCATGAAGGGATGGATCGGAAAGATATTAAGAGTCAATCTTACTAAGGGAGAGTGGAGGGTAGAAGAATTAGACCGAAATATTGCCGAGAAATTTATAGGGGGAAGAGGTCTGGGATCAAAGATTCTCTACGATGAGATAGATCCCAAGGTAGATCCATTGAGCCCCGACAATAAACTGATCCTGGCTACAGGCCCTCTTACGGGGACAAGTGCCTCAGCAGCAGGAAGATATATGGCGATTACGAAATCCCCATTGACGGGAACGATTGCCTGCTCCAATTCAGGAGGCCATTTCGGAGCAGAACTTAAATTTGCAGGCTTTGACCTTATCGTGATCGAAGGGAAATCAAAAGACCCAGTCTATCTTTACATAGAAGATGGAAAGGTAGAGATCAGGGACGCAAAGCACCTATGGGGAAAGACTACCCATGAGGCGACAGACCAGATTCTTTCAGAAACGGATATGGATGCCCGTGTAGCTTGCATTGGACCTGCGGGAGAGAAATTGGTTCGATTTGCCTGTATCATCAATGATAAGCATCGAGCAGCAGGAAGATCTGGAGTTGGAGCGGTCATGGGATCAAAGAATCTGAAAGCGGTGGCTGTCAAAGGCTCTGGAAGTGTGCAGGTAGCAGATAAAGAGGCCTTTAGAAAGGCCACCCTGGATGGATTTCAGAAAGTCAAAGCCAATCCGGTTTCTTCTCAGGGATTACCTGCCTATGGAACGGCCATCTTGATCAATATCATTAACCAGAGCGGAATCCTCCCCACTCGAAATTTCCAGGAGGGGGTTTTTGAAGGAGCTGAAAAGATTAGCGGAGAGACCATTGCTGAGCAGATCCTGGTGCGAAACCGAGCCTGCTTTGCCTGCCCCATTGCCTGTGGAAGGGTGGTGAGAGTGACGAACCCCAAATACGCCTGTTTCAGTGAAGGGCCTGAATATGAAAGCGACTGGGCTCTTGGTGCCTGCTGTGGAGTCGATAACATCGATGCTATAGGGAAAGCTAATTACTTTTGCGATATCTTAGGAATCGACCCCATCTCAGCAGGGGTGACGATTGCCTGTGGAATGGAATTGTTCGAAAAGGGAATTGTCTCCAAAGAAGAGGTCGGTCGCTCTTTAAACTTCGGTGACCCTGATGCGATGGTCGAAATGGTAAAGGCCATTGGTTATCGAGAGGGATTTGGAGATACATTGGCTGAAGGATCTTACAGAGTGGCCGAAAGATACGGACATCCCGAATATTCCATGAGTGTAAAGAAACAGGAATTCCCTGCCTATGATGCCCGAGGAGCCCAGGGGATGGGATTGGAGTACGCGACCTCCAATCGTGGGGCCTGTCATGTGAGGGGATATATGATTTCTCCTGAAATTTTGGGCTCTCCTCAGAAGCTTGATCCTTTTGAGACAGAAGAGAAGGCTGGTTGGACCAAAAATTTTCAAGACTTAACAGCGGTGGTCGATTCATCTGGAATCTGTCTTTTCAATACCTTTGCCTTCGGGGCCCCGGAGATTCTGGAATATTTGAAAGCGGCCACAGGAGTGAAGATGACCTTGGAGGAGTTGATGAAAGCTGGAGAAAGAATCTGGAATCTCGAAAGGCTCTTCAATTTAAAAGCTGGGATTTCGGGCAAAGAGGATCGATTGCCAGATCGACTTCTTAAGGAACCGATGCCGAGTGGGCCTGCAAAAGGTCTTGTCGTTAAGCTCGAAAAGATGCTTCCAGAATACTATGAATTGAGAGGGTGGGATAAAGAGGGAGTTCCTACCAAAGAGAAATTAAGAGAGTTAGGATTGGAATAACAGGAGTTTGATATGGAGAAAAAGAGGGTTGTGATCATTGGGAATAGTGCAGCAGGATTGGCTGCTCTTGAAACGTTTAGAAAAAAGGATCAGGAATCCAAGATTACCCTAATCGATCAAGAGCCTTATCCAGCCTATTCCCGGGTGATCACTCCTTACTTTATCATGGGAGGAATAAAAGGAGAGGAAGGCCTCTTCCTTAGGGATAAAAATTACTATAAAAGCATGGGAGTGAGGACCCTTTTTGGAACAGAAGTCTTAGGCATAGATACCCAGAAGAGAGAGGTTTTACTGGATCAAGAAAAAAAAGAACCCTTTGACCTTCTCTTAATCGCTACCGGCAGCTCTCCTATCAGGCCCAAAATACGAGGCATAAAAAAAGAGGAGATTGGAGTTCTAAGAAATCTGGAACATGCAAAACATTTAAAGGATTTAAAACCCAAGGTTCAGAAGGTTTTATTCTTAGGGGGAGGCCTCGTCTCTCTTCAAACCCTTCAAGCCCTCTATCGAAAAGGAGGTCAGTATACGATTGTGGTTAAATCCAACCATCTCCTTTCCCAAATTCTTGATCAAGAGGCTTCAGAATTTGTAGAACGGCATTTGGAGAAAATAGGCATCCGCCTTTTAAAAAGGAGGGATGTGGTCCAACTCAGGAGAAAGAGGGGGACAAAAATAGCGATCCTCGACAATGGGGAAGAGATTGAAGTTGATTTTATCTTTGCCGGAAAAGGAGTTGAACCTAATATCAAATTCTTAAAAAGGAGCAAGATTCAAACTCAACGAGGGATTCTGGTTAACCATTTTCTTGAAACCAATCTTGAAGGAATCTATGCGGCTGGAGATGTGGCTGAAACACCCGATTTTTTTACGCAAGAGAGGGTCCTCTACGGACTGTGGCCTTCTGCTATTGAACAAGGAGAGCTCGTTGGAAGGAATATGGCAGGTGAAAGAGGTGTCTATCCAGGGAATCTCAGGATGAATGTGACACGAATTTTTGGCCTTCCTATAGCCTCTATCGGAGATTTCCGTTCAAGCTGGGTAGGGGAGGTTCTCATTAAAAAGGATGAGAAAAGAGGCCACTATCGTAAACTCTGTCTCGATCAGAATGGGATTCTAATCGGAGCCCTCTTAATCAACCAGGTAGAGGATTTGGGTGTGCTTCATGGACTCATCAGAGAAAGAAAGAGTGGAGAGATTTTAAAATCGAAAGCTCTCTGGAGGTCCCCTATTCATTATGGATTCCTTTTTAAGACCATCCTTCAAGGGAGGATGTAATGTAGGAGAAAGATATGAATTTAAATATTAATAAAAGGCTGTTCAATAATTGGGAGTTTTTGTAGGATAAGATTGATTAGATAATTTTTTAAAAGGATTCTAACCAATGTTGGGAGCAATTAAATATTCTGATCAGCTCATTTGGGCTTTTCCTCCTCCTTTAGAAGATAATTTAATGCTATTTAGGTATTCTAAAGATAGACCAATCCTTTACCATAACTATAATTTATTTCCCGAAAGATCTTTATACAGGCAAAAGGCCTACTTTGAGTTTCATCCCTGCGATCAATCTTGCAAGATAGGCAGAG